>JGI24023J19991_10002712_pt1 | contig 12773 bp, 17 predicted proteins | sample Cruoilmetagenom1_FD_19991 | JGI IMG/M metagenome (IMG submission 19991)
GTATCATTGTGTACAACGAATGCGATTTCAATATACCGATCCTCCTTATCCGGCTGATATCGGGTTTCCACGAAAATACCGCTCGAGGCAATGTTCTTTGTCTTTCCGATGGCCACCGGCACACCATCACTGTAAAGCAGAACACTCAGATCCGCGTTGATGCGTTTGTCCAGACGGCGTTCCATCGTTGTTTATCCTGGTGGATTAGTAAATATTCAGAAGGTTTAAATATTTATTATCCTGTATCAGGAGACAGTTAATCACTGATGCAAATCAATTTTTATGTCAATATTCGCGGCTAACAAAACTTACATTATTTGTGCCTTTATACATGATTTTCATGGAATTAAGACGTGGGAGAGTCACAATATGCCATCCCCTTAATAACCGGCATGTGTAAATTCAGTCAAGCTTTTCGTAAGCCGTTCCCGTAGTTTGCGGGGAGAATTTCATTCGGGCATTCTCCTCACGTAGAAACACTTGCCAGCAAAATTGACTGAGAGTGCATGATGTGGAAGTAGATATAGAAGTAATACTTTGAACCAGTGAGTCATCCTACCGAAATGCCCATGCCGGCCAAGCGGCTTGCGAACCGCCTCGCAATTCGCTAACGATTGCCCGTGCTCCCGGAGCGAGTTGGTCCAGAAAGGCCTCCTGTTGCTTTAACATTATTTATGCATCCATATTCCGGTGTTTTCAGGGAACAGGCAGTCCCTTCAGGCAACGCTTCGAATCTGCAAACCGCTAATTTCTTTTCCGATTCAGGCACATTTCGTCTCAACAGGCGGTCGATTTGCCGCACCACGCCGATGGTGTGTATAGCACCGCAACACGGTGCCCTAATTCCCTGCCCCGTACTCAGCAACCAATTGGCGAACAATTTCAGACACTTGCCCTGACCGCTGGATTTGGTCGATCCCCCTCTCTTCAAGTTCGGAAACAAACCTGGGGCCAAAATCGCCGGCGGCCAGCAGGGTGGCTCCCTTGTCTGCAAGCAAGCGCGCCGCCTGCGGCGCGGCACCGCGATCAACGCCGGCAAACGGGTTAGACACCACCTCAAGCATCTCGCCCTGCGCATCAAACAACAGGTAAAACGGTGCCCGTGCACTGTGTTTCGCAATCCGGGAATCTATGTCCGGTGCCATTGCAGCAATTGCAATCTTCATTCGCTCGATTCCTTTGTCCGCTATAGATTAATATTCGCCCTCAATTCCGTTACACTTAGGCAGGGTCGTGGCAAGTCGACTACGGCCTATGTAACGCAAGAGCTTGAGTGTGCCTTGGCCGTCGTACGGACAAAGCGCCGCATTGCCGGGAATCTCTCCATCCGAGGAAGGCTCTTATCTGTTCCCAGGCGTGAGGCCCACCGACTGCCAGATAGTATCAGAAGATGATGGTGTCAGCGGGCGAACACATCCGGTTCGGACTTCGCATCAAGGGATATTACAGGAACAGGAAAATGAGCACATTAGCCTGGATCATTGGAAGCAGTCTTTTAATGAGCGCTATCGCGCTGGTTGGAAGCGTAACCCTTGTCCTGAAGGAACAGACCCTCCAGCGAATCATATTGCCCCTTGTTGCCTTCGCCGCGGGTTCAATGATCGGAGGGGCCTTCTTTCACATGATACCCGCCGGGATTGCGCAATCAGGCAACAGCACCGCGTTCTATGTATGGATCCTTGCGGGCTTCAGCGCCTTCTTTGCCCTGGAACAGTTACTCCACTGGCACCACTGCCACCGTGCCTCTGCCAGTTGCAAAAGACCGCTAACCTACCTGATCCTCATCGGAGACGGACTGCACAACTTCATCGGGGGCCTCGCTATCGCGGGGATCTTCATCGCGGATATTCGGCTGGGCATCATGGCGTGGCTCGCTGCGGCCGCACACGAGATTCCACAGGAACTGGGCGATTTTGGGGTTCTCGTGCACGGGGGATGGGAAAAGCGCAAGGCACTGATGTTTAATGTCCTGTCGGCACTGACATTCCTGCTGGGTGGCTTATTAGCTTATATAGCGTCTTTCAACTTCGACGTTTCGTTTCTCATTCCTTTTGCCGCCGGGAACTTTCTCTACATCGGGGCCTCCGACCTCGTGCCCGAGGTGAAGGAGCACGAAAATTTTCGCGTCAACATCGTGAACTTCCTTGCGTTCATATCAGGTCTTGCCCTGATGCTAATCATCAAGGTGGCGCTTGAAGCTTGACGCTTCAGGGCGACATCATCCTGTTCGTGAATCACTTACGATTGGGTGTGCTTGCAAGTTAGCTCAAAACTAGCACAGTCCAATTACCCGCCCACATTCATATGGATGGACATGAACACACTATACGTAAAGCGAAGTTCTTTGCCTTAGGTCATGGTCGCCTTTGATAAAGACGTGATAGTGTTGTAACAATGATGATACAGATTAGGAGACGACTTCATGAGCATCAAGGTAGGTGACAAGATCATTGTAACCGATGATGAGGGCTACTTGCTCAACCCTGCCGACTGGACCGAAAAGGTCGCCGAGGAAATGGCTTATCAGCAGTCTCAGCAGGATAACGTGAAATTGACCGAGGCACATTGGGGCTTAATCCAGTATTTCCGTGATTACTACAATGAAAACAAGGTCCATCCAACCATGCACAAGCTGGTGATGAGCTTGGGCAAGTATCATGGACAACACTTTCATGACCATAAAGCCTACGAGAAATTCCTTTATGAACAGTTTCCTCGGGGCCCGATACCGGAGCTGTGCAAGCTTGCGGGGCTGCCGAAACCCACAGAAGAGTTCGAGGACTAAGCCGACTGGGGTAAGGTACCAACTCGAAAAAGTCCTAGATTGTCTCCCGGTCTTCGAGTTTCACCATCAATACACCGCTTACGATGGAAAATCCAAGCAGATATACGCAAAGCACCAACGTGTAGGCAGTGCCAAAGTAGTGAATCATAAGCGGAAGCAGCGGGAGTTTGACCGCACGGCTGTAAAGAAAAACGGCGGCCAGCGACGCGCGCATGCCCTTCTCACGCAGCTCGCGCAATAGCGCATACCAGGCATAGATCGGCCCGGTGGCCAGTACACCACCGACAGCGGCGATGAGCCAGCCCTTGATGCCCGCCTCCCTGCCAAGATTACGCTTGATCCATTTTGGTTCGAATAACAGGTCAGCCGCCAGAAGCAGGAGAAATACAATGGCCAGTATCGGCAACACCTTGTACATGACTTTACCAAAGAAGCTGAGCGCCTGACCGGCCATCTCGGCGTCAATGGCCCCGGTCACGCCGTAAGCTACGAGCACCAATAGCAGGAACAACCAGCCGCCGACACCTTTCTTTTTCTGCGAACTTTCCATGCTCTTTGTTATCCCATGAGTCGCAGCGTATACACGGAAAGGAAGGCGATCGCGATCGCACTGAAGAAACAGATCACATTACGGTAAATAGCGAAGCGTGCGCCCAGCATTAAAACCTCGGCAGGAAGTTGAACGACCCCGACGGTGACCCAGCTGACAATGAAGGCCGTCACAGCAACCAGGCTCACGCCACTTTTGAGCAACTCCCCGCCCAACAGATAACTGGCCAGGGGATGCCCTGCCGCGACACTACCAACGGACGCGCCAATCAGGGCATCGAGGGCATCACTGGCACCGAACAGGCCAGCCGATATCTGTTCTGGAAACACGGTGACGGCGAGACTGGACAATAACAGCATGCCAATGATAATGGGTAACAAATTGACGAATCTTAGCGCTGTCTTCTTGAGGCTCTTCTCTATGCGATGTCTTACCATGTACCATACCTGGGCTGTATCTTGTTTCGGGCTGAAATAGAGTTGGCCACAATGAGAAAGAGAATACAAGGTTCCCCGTCTCCAGCATCATCGCTGGAAGGCATCCGACTGACGGTCGAGTCACCCGATTGTAAAACGGCACAGATATTCACAGAAATCGCCCACAAGCTGATTAGTTCTTTTGTGATTCCGAGGCAAAATAAGGGGCTGGAGCGGTGTTTGCCATAAATTCGTATAAAAGCGTCGCACTGATCCTACTCTCTGGATGGGTTCTGGTCATGACACAAACTATTGTTGTCGCTGGCGGTATGGAGAAGGCCGAACAGAATCGGCTTCGACTCCATGTCGTATTCAATAACGTCCCCTACAAGGCGGGACTGAAAACCAGTTGGGGCTTTTCCTGCCTGATTGAGGGCCTGGATAAGACCATACTGTTTGACACCGGCGGCAATGGCGAAATTTTGCTCTCCAATATGCAGCGCCTCGGCCTGGATCCTAAAGGCGTAGACGTAGTCGTGCTTTCTCATATTCACGGCGATCACACCGGAGGGCTGGGTGCCTTTCTGGTGCGTAATCCTGATGTCACTGTGTTTATGCCTGAATCGTTCCCGGCATCGTTCCAGCAAGAAATCATTCACCTTGGGGCCACCATTGATACCGTGGCCGGACCACGAAAGCTTCTAGATAGCGTGCATTCAACCGGCGAGATGAACCATGGCATCAAGGAGCAGGCCCTGATTGTGGACACACCACAAGGGCTTATCGTAATCACGGGCTGCGCCCATCCCAACGTCGCCGACATGGCCGAGCGGGCTCAAGCGTATCTTGGCAAGAACATCTATCTGCTGATGGGTGGCTTTCACCTGGGTGGCAGCAGTGATGCCGAAATCCGTGCGATTATCAAGCGACTGAAAGCCCTGGATGTGCAAAAAGTTGCGCCCAGTCATTGCACGGGCGATACGGCCAGGCGTATGTTTCGTGATGCATGGCAGCATAATTTCTTTGAAGGCGGGCTGGGTGCTGTCATCGATGTGACGCAACAGTAGCCGTATCGTGATCTTGATTGCACGCTGCGGTCTTGAAAACCCGCACAAATGATAAAGAAACCGAGGTTGTGATATATGGCTGTGAACCGCAGGCATGAAATGGGGACGGGTGGCCTCTGTGTCTGCCCCAAGTGTGGTGAGAAGATCGCCCATCGCCGCGGCATCCCCTGCCAGGAAGAAAGATGCCCTGGCTGTGGGGCGAAACTACTCCGCGCAGGCTCTTATCACCATCGGCTGTTCCAGAAAAAACAGGCAGAAAAACGACGGAAAAGTTTGGGACAATCTGAAAAAGAACCTTCCTGAGCGAGACCTCCAGGAACATAAAATATGCATATCGGTGACATCATAGACACGTTCAGGGAAGTGGTGACACCACTGCGTTTCGACTGGCTTCAGGTGGAGGTTTCGGCCATCTGCAATGCCGCTTGCGCCTATTGTGTGCTCACTTGCTATAAGGGCCAGTGGGGTGGCGACCTCATGGACATGCAAACCTTTACCAGGTTGCGACCGAGCTTTGCCAAGGCCGATATGGTCTTCCTGCAAGGCTGGGGGGAACCGCTATTACATCCACAATTTTGGGATATGGTGCGCGAGGTGAAGTCAGCCGGGGCCAGGGTTGGTTTTACCACCAACGGTACGCCACTGGTCGATAAACACATCAACAAGCTGTTTGAAGAACGGGTCGATATCATGGGCACTAGCCTGGGTGGCGCCACTGCCGCCACCCATGAAAAGTTCCGCCAGGGCTGTGACTTTGCACGTATTGATAAGGCATTAAAAAAAATCAAGAAGACCAAACACGAACGCCAGGTAGAGGGCCCGAGTGTTCACCTGGCATTCATGCTACTACGCTCAAACTGGCAGGAATTGAATCGGTTACCTGCGCTGGCAAACGAATGGGGCGTAAGTCAGGTCGTCGTTAACAACCTGAGCTTTATTGGCACCACGGCGATGCAAGACGAATCCTTGTTGCTACAACCAGAACTATGGCCCGAGGTCAGTGCTGCCCTGGAAAGTGCGAAAACAGCGGCGGCGGATCAAGGCATCGCGTTGCACTATTACCTGCCCCACATGACAGAGCCCTGCGCTACCTGTCCCGAAAATGTGCAAAAAGCCTGTTTCATCTCTTACCGTGGTGACGTGTCCCCCTGTGTCATGACTAATATCAGCCTGCAGCCGGGAAAAAAGGCTGAGTATTGGTTTCAAGGTAAAACCTATCCAGTGGAGAATTATATCTTTGGCAACATCGGTGAACGGTCTCTGTCGGAGATCTGGAAGAGCACCAAGGCACGCCGGTTCCGGGCGGCTTTCGAGGCGCGCCTGGCCATGGAGCATCCGGGTACACAGCGGCTACCTAAACCTTGCCGTCATTGTTATAAGTTGATGGAACAATAATCAGCCTGCCGTGTGAATGTGCGGCACGACGGTAATGACCTGAAATGAAGCGGCAATAACCAGAAGCGAGACAGGAGGATGCAAGATGACATCAATACTTGAAAAAGGTGGCGGTACGTTCGAAGGCATCAAACTGTTACTGTGCGAAAACCCTTTATCGCCGCTTGAAGAGGCGATCGCCGCCGCGCAGGCAGAGGTGCCGCAGAGCAATTACTACACGGAGCCCTTCTCGGAGCCGTTGCGCCGCTTCATCGCCGAACGCATCGGTGTCCCCCAGCGACTGGTTCACATTAACGCGGGTTCGGAGCTCATCCTGCGACAGCTTTTCGACCGACTGGGGCAACGGGTGCATTTGCTCACCCCCACCTATCCCCTCTTTCCCGAAATCGCCGAGCAATATACCGAGACCCGGCTACTCCCGGAAAAGGATTTCACCTTTGATCTGGGGAAGCTGGAAATCCCGGCTGACACTACACTCACCGTGATCGTCAATCCCAATAATCCCAACGGCGGCACCTTCGATATGGCGCCGCTACCAAGCCTGCTCGATAGGTATCCGGACACGCAGTTCCTGGTGGACGAGGCCTTCATCGGCCTTGCCGGCCAGACCGTTGCCCATTTGGTACCCGAATATTCCAACCTGCTTGTCACTCGCACGCTGTCCAAGGCCCACAGCCTGGCGGGCTTTCGCGTCGGTTATGCCATTTTGCCCGAGGCGCTGGCGGACGATCTCAATACCCACAATGATGCCTATCCCCTCGCCCGTCCCAGCCAGGCGGCGGCACTCGCCACCTTGCAGCACGAAGACAAGATCCACGAGCGGGCGACCAAGCTGCATACCTGGACCGAAGGTTTGGCCGCTGAACTCCATGCCCTCGGGGTACGGACTTTTCCAACCCAGACCTATTTCTTTCTCGCCGACTTCGCTCCCCATGACGCGACCGAACTGGCCAAGGGCCTCAAGGAGCAAGGGATCTTCATCAAGCCGTTAGGTGATCCAATCCTCGGTTCCGGTTTCATGCGGGTTACCACTGCCCTGCCCGAAGATAATGCTCGTGTTGTGCAGGCCCTACGGGAGCTGCTCTAATCATGCCAAGAACTGCACCTTTCGAGACTCATCACCGCCGTTACGATGAATGGTTCGTTCGACACGCGGCGGCCTACCAGTCGGAATTGCTGGCCGTCCGTGCCTTATTACCCTGGCATGGGCTGGGTCTGTCCATCGGTGTTGGCACCGGGCGCTTTGCTGCGCCGTTGGGTGTGCAAATAGGCATCGATCCAGCACACGAGGTATTAAACTATGCGTCAAACAGAAGCATCTCAACCGTGCAAGCCATCGCCGAAGCGCTCCCCTTTTCTGATGGCAGCTTCGAGTATGCCTTGAGTGTCACGACCATCTGTTTTGTAGACGATGCCAGCGACATGCTGACAGAAGCATACCGTGTCCTGAAACCAGGCGGTGAGCTGGTGATCGGCTTTATCGACCAGACCAGTGATCTTGGCCAACATTATCTGGCTCACCAGGCAGAAAACGTATTCTATCGCGATGCAACATTCTTCGCGGCGGACGAAGTGGACCAACTGCTGCGTGATACAGGCTTCACCAATCTGGTTTGGGTACAGACTTTGTCAAAGATGCTGAATGAGACTGATGAAATCGAGCCTCTACGCGTCGGTTACGGTCAAGGGGCTTTTGTCGTGGTCAAAGCGAACCGGCCTTAGTCCATCCAGAAGGTCGCTGTTTCACTTGCAATCGACCCTTTGGAAAGGTAAATAAGAGCACTATATTCAGCCAATATTGCTTGGAATCCAAATCACATACCAGCTGAGGCTGAAAATAATCGTGCCTTTTTACAAGGTGCCCTGGAGCGAATAACATGGAAAACACATTCTGGACGGCATTGGGTGCGAGTTCATTAGCGGCGTTGGTGACAGCGATTGGTATCTACACCATTCGCCACTTTGAGGTATGGGGCCGAAAATACAGCACCTACTTTGTCTGCTTCGCCGCCGGCGTGCTGATTTCCGTATCCTTCCTGCATATTATCCCGAAGTCCTTCGAGATGAGTGTAAATGCCCCCGCCTACCTGCTCATTGGGTTTGTCCTACTGCATCTGTTCAACCGCTTTATCACCGCCTTTGTCTGCGAGCGAGGACCGGATTCTCAATACGGCATCGGACTGATATCCATGATCGGAATCGGCTTTCATTCCTTTATAGATGGCTTCGTCTACTCCATCACTTTTACCGTCAGCATCTTTACCGGGACACTCGCCGCCACCGGCATGGTGTTGCATGAATTCCCTGAAGGTATCATCACCTATTTGCTGCTGTTGCGCGGAGGATTCAGCGAGAAGACTTCCCTGATCCTTGCGTTCCTCGCCGCCTCGCTGACCACGCCCATGGGCATGCTGGTTTCCTATCCCTTCATTAGCCAGATCGACAAACCGATACTTGGCACCCTACTCTCGCTCTCGGCAGGCGCGCTGGTTTACGTAGGCGCCACTCATTTGTTGCCCCAGGCGGAGAAAGAACATCGAAAGTACAGCCTGCTTGCCTTGGGTGCTGGCATGCTGGTCGCCGTGATTATCGTGTTATCCAAATAGTCGATAGGCTAGAACTGTGTACCGCGATAGCGAAGCTTGTTAAGGTACTGGTCGGGATTTACCCTGCCTTTGGCGTACTCATCGTGCCAGCCTTCCGGCACAGGCATTTGTTCGTACAATTGCTCCCTTTCAGCCTCTAGCAACCGTCTCGGCTGACCCATGTAATCGGCAGCGCAATAGACCTTCTTACCTACGGTTGTGGAAAGCATATCGAGCCAGACGGCGCCTTCCCCACTGCGCATCAAATGATGGTCAAGGATCACATGATCGATTTCTTGCGCAAGGCGTACCGCATTGTCCCAGGCGCGTTCGCGTTCTGACTTGCCTAGCCGGTTGAGATAGAGGGGTGGCCCGGCAGCAATGATGATATCCGGTTGCCAGTCGATCACTTTATCCACGGTCGCATCATCTAGTAGCTGGATATCGGAGGCGTGTACGAATACCTGGCTACCCATCTCAACCCGCGTCATCATCAAGCTGCCCATTTTGCTGTCCGACGCACCATGGGGCACCGCTTTTGAAAATGACAAGGGCCCCTCGGTTCGCCCTTCCGCAGGCTGCATGTTTGTCCCCAGCAGGGCCGCCAGATCGTTGAAGCGTTTGCTCATATCGGTATGAAGGTCTTTATCGGACTTGCTCCAACAACGCCGCTCGCAAAAACGTGAAGGTAGAGCCCGGATAGACAACTGATAGGGATTGGCGTCCAACAGCGGTACATGGTCACCGTGGAAGTGGCTGAACACTACATCGGTAGCATCATCCAGCGCTCGCAGGATCCTCTCCCGTCTCTTGCGCCCCACGGCGACCTGCACAGGATGGGGCAGCAGGCCGTGCCGCACGTAACCCAAAGCCACACCCGGATCGATGACAATGCGCCGATCCGGCAGTGTCACCAGGCAACAAAGACTGCGTACCCCCAGGGATTCCGCAGCGATGATCTCAAGATTCATGACCTCTACCTTCCGTAATCCACCTAAAGACCCGTTTTGGGATCGACCAGGAAATGGAATCAAACCGAGCGCCACCTACACACAAAAACCGGCTCAAAGAGCAGTATTTATTAATATTAGAATCAATTATTCTCTGGCACCTAATTTATTCTTTATTACTGAACAGGAGATAAGAGTAGAATATACCGAATGTGTCCCGCTCGAAACTTGTTAACAAAATACCCAAAAGGAGAGACTGATGGCATATCAAGAACCATCCAATGAACTATCTGATGATGCTCGTGACATGCACCGTGCCATTGAATCATTAAAAGAAGAACTGGAGGCAATAGATTGGTACCACCAGAGAGTGGATCTCTGTAAAAATGGAGAGTTAAAAGCGATATTGGCGCACAATAGGGATGAAGAAAAAGAACACGCCTCCATGCTTTTAGAGTGGATCAGGAGGAAAGATCCGACGTTTTCAAAAGAACTAAAGGATTACCTGTTTACAGATAAACCAATCGCACACGAATGATTTATCGAATAATACGAATATTCTGACTTCGGTTATTTTTTTAATTCGTTGCAATCAATAACGCGGCACGACTAAGGGATTGAATCAAGTAGACCACCTCTTGTTACTATAAAGGGCAAAACCATGAGGACGATCATTTTCTACATCCCACAAAGCCAATTAAAATAACCGCGAAACTCAGAACGGGAGAACAACCATGCCAATACAAAGAAGACGACGTTTGCGTTTATTCTGGCCCTACGGTCACCACATGGGCCCCTGGCATCATCCCATGCCGCACTATGGACCACCACCCGGCTGGGGCGGTGGCTGGGGGTGGGGAAGGCCCACGCCTGAAGAAGAGAAGGAACATCTCGACGAATATATCGAGATGCTAAAAGAAGAGCTCGAGGCCGCCGAGGAATACCGGAAAGAACTGGAAGGGTCTGACTAACAGCGCTTGCCCGATGACTCCCTATGGGTCGGGGCTTTCAGTCCTGCATATCAATCATGTGTTATTGCAAGACGCGATCCTTTGAGTATGTGCTAAACAAAATTTAATGAAGTAATGGACGAACTAGTATGCACACTCAATCTGGTCAGGCAATATTTCAATATCTGTAATATAGCCCTGGCCCGGCGTAGAGAGAATCCCTTTTCTGCGGGAGTACAAACCCTGATCAATAAGCTCGATAGTGGAAAAGTCATAAGTTTGAAAGTGGTGGATATTCCGAAAGAACCGGGGGTACCGACAGGTTATTACACCACCCAATATGTCGACGGCCGGTTTACACCCGTTAGCGAAGGCGAACATCATCCTGATATCCGTTTCACTCTTCGTAAGTCGTTTCTCGAAGATGTGGTCAACAATGCGGATGAATATCGAACACCCGGAGAAACTGGACTGGAGCTGGTTACGTGGTAAAAAGTGAAGATCCCACTAGCATTGTTGGAACGCTTACTCCGGAATCAACGCAACCAGCAGAGCGTAAACGAGCACGCTTATCACCGCACCCAGGATAAACAGGTGTGTCTTGTGATACCTCCTGGCCATCGGCAGCAGTTCATGTACGGAAACGAATACCATGGCCCCAGCGGCGAACGCCATGAACAGGGGATTGAGGGCGGGATGGAAGTGTACTGCCACGAGTCCGATTACGGCCCCCAGCGGCTCGGCGAGCCCTGACAGGAATGCCGCCGTGTACAGGAACCGCCTTTTCTTAACCATGACGATCGGTACCGCCATGGCGAACTCCTCGGGGATATTATGAATCGCGATCGCCAATGCCACCAACACCCCTAGCGAGGGTGAGGCGATGTAGGAATTGGCCATGGCGAACCCCTCGGGCACGTCGTGCAGAATGAGGCCGAATGCCACCAGGTAGGCGGTCCTCAGCATAGTCTGGCGAAATGCACCCTTCTCTTCTACCAAATGAGTGTGCGGGATCACCCAATGCAATACAGCTACGATCAGCATGCCCAGTATAAAGGCCATGGAGGCCGTACCCATGCCTGCGTCGCCCATGGCCTCCGGCATAAGCTCAAAGAAGGATACCAGCAGCATGATGCCGGCCGAGAATCCTATTCCTGCAGAGACAAGCCGCTCACTCTTGCCGACGTAGATCGCAAGTGCAACACCCAGCAGTGTGGTAAGCACGGAGAGGAACGCCAGCAAGAGAACGGCGATGTACGTCGTGGATGAAAGTTGTATTGGCATCCTTAAATTCCCATGCAGTACTTGCAAGGTACTACGTTCGATTCGATCTTTCGCATTACGGTGCCCAGCCCGAATACCGACGAATCACCAAGAGCGCCCAGGGAGGAGTTCTGGCCACCACTTCAAGCTCATCGTATGGACTCATCGAGCGTTCCCAGTTGCAAACGTGCGTGCAAGTTATCTTGTCGGCGAGCGCTTTTACGCACTCTGCACAGCCGAGTGTTGAAATGCGCTTATCCCCCCTCTCAACACTTGTGCTGATCTGCATGAAAACATAACTAACCCGGCTTTTGAAATCATAGACTGACCACAGTTCCAGGTTGCCGAAACTGACATCCCGGTGCTGATCGTGCATTGATCCGGCTGTCTCCCTATGTCACTTTAGTAAAAGCGGTAACATCCCGGACCGCACCACGCGAGGCTGAGGTCGTCATGGCCGCATAGGCCTTCAATGCGTTGCTTACATCCCGCACACGCCCCATTGGTGTCCAGGCATCAGTTCCCCTGGCCATCATCCGGGTACGGCGGTGTGCCAACTCCTCATCGGACCGGGCCACATTGATGGTTCGGCTGGGGATATCAATCTCAATGGTATCCCCCTCTTCGAGCAAAGCGATGGTGCCACCTTCGGCGGCCTCTGGCGAGCAATGGCCAATGGACAGGCCGGAGGTCCCCCCGGAGAAACGCCCGTCGGTGATTAAGGCGCATACCTTGCCCAATCCCTTGGATTTAAGATAACTGGTGGGATAGAGCATTTCCTGCATGCCCGGGCCACCGCGCGGCCCTTCGTA
>JGI24023J19991_10002714_pt1 | contig 12765 bp, 10 predicted proteins | sample Cruoilmetagenom1_FD_19991 | JGI IMG/M metagenome (IMG submission 19991)
TATTGCTCAAGCAGGGCGTGCCGGCTCGGTGACTATTGCGACAAACATGGCGGGGCGTGGAACAGATATTGTTCTGGGTGGAAACCTTGATGTGGAACTTGAATCCGCTGAAACAGAAAATGAGGCCAAAGCTGCTGAGATAAAAGAGGCATGGGAGGCTCGTCATCATGGTGTGATCGAGGCGGGAGGCTTACACGTTATCGGTACGGAGAGGCATGAATCACGGCGTGTTGATAACCAGCTAAGAGGTCGTTCCGGTCGTCAAGGTGATCCAGGGTCAACTCGCTTTTATCTTTCGCTAGAAGATGACTTAATGCGGATTTTTGCCTCTGAGCGGGTCTCTAGCTTAATGCAGAAATTGGGCATGGAAGAGGGTGAGGCGATTGAACATCCTTGGGTAACACGCGCGATAGAGAATGCACAGCGCAAAGTTGAAGGGCGTAACTTTGATATTAGAAAGCAGCTTCTGGAATACGATAATGTTGCTAATGATCAGCGGAAGGTGATTTACGGGCAACGTAATGAGCTGATGGCAACAGAAGATGTTTCTGAAATGATTCGAGTCGTGCGTAGCGATGTGGTTGACCAAGTTCTAGATCAACATATTCCTCAGCAAAGCATGGAAGAGCAATGGGATGTGAAAGGGCTTGAAATGGCTCTTGAGAGCGAATTTGGTCTGGAACTTCCTGTGCAAACAATGCTTGATCAAGACGATAGTCTGCACGAAGAGAATTTAAGAACGCTTATCCAGGAAAAAATCGAAGCAGACTACTTGGCAAAAGAAGAGCTGGTTGGTACCGAGGTGGTTCGCCATTTTGAAAAGGCAGTGATGCTGCAAGTGCTAGACAATACATGGAAAGATCACTTGGCTGCGATGGACTCCTTGCGCCAGGGGATTCATTTGCGTGGTTATGCACAAAAAGATCCAAAACAAGAATACAAGCGTGAAGCGTTTGAGATGTTTTCGAATATGCTTGATGGCATTAAGCTCGAAGTCATTACGATCCTCTCAAAAGTTAAGGTAAATACAGAAGAGGATGTCGAAGCGGTAGAGGCACAAAGAGAGCAAGCAGCCGCAGGTGAAGTTCATTATGAACATGCAGCCTCAAGCGCATTGGAAAATGAAGGTGAGGCTGAACAACCAGAGAAAGTGCCAGAGCAGCCCTATGCCAGAAGTGGTCAGAAAGTTGGGCGGAACGATCCCTGTCCTTGTGGGTCGGGTAAGAAATATAAGCAGTGCCACGGTAAGCTTCAGTAAGATGGCAGTAGGTGAGGCTAGCTTTCCTATAATGCATCCAGTTCGGGGCGTCGAACTGGGTACAGCTTGTGCGGGAATAAAACAGAATAGACGAGATGACCTTTTGGTCATGAAGTTTTCTGAAGATTCTACATGCGCAGCATTGTTTACCCAAAACGCATTTTGTGCTGCTCCAGTAATTGTTGCTCGGAAACATCTTGCTAAAGCACCTCGTTACCTAATTGTTAATTCAGGTAATGCAAATGCAGGAACGGGAAAGAGAGGGCTTGAAGATGCTCTGAGAACTTGTAATTCGCTGTCAACAGAGGTCGGTTTGCCGGCGGAAAAAGTGCTTCCATTTTCGACGGGTGTGATCGGCGAGAATCTACCTGTACTGAAGGTAGAAGAGGCAATTCCAGTCGCTTTAGCCTCTTTATCGGAAGATAATTGGGGTGCGGCGGCAAAAGCAATTATGACGACGGATAGTCGCCCAAAGGGTGCATCGCTTCAGCTTGATATAGAGGGACAAAAGATAACCATTACCGGTATATCTAAAGGCTCGGGTATGATTCACCCGAATATGGCGACAATGTTGGCGTTTATTGCAACCGATGCAGTTGTTGATCAGCCTCTACTGCAACAATGTCTTAAAGAGGCTGTAGATGTCTCCTTTAACTGTATTTCGGTTGATGGTGATACCTCTACTAATGATTCCTGCGTTTTGGCGGCTACTGGCAATATCAACGAAGTGGAAATCAAGGCGGGGACAAATGCTAAGGTGCTTTTTAGTGAGGCATTGGTAACGGTTTGCAAGCAACTTGCAGAAGAGATAGTCCTCGATGGTGAGGGGGCAACCAAACTAATGCGTGTTGTCGTTGAAAATGCAGCCTCAGAAGAGGAGGCCAAGCAAGTTGGCATGGTTGTCGCACAATCACCACTTGTAAAAACAGCTTTCTTTGCAGGCGACCCAAATTGGGGACGTATTCTTGCTGCAGTGGGGCGAGCTGGTATTGAGAAGCTAGATATTGATGCATTGACTATTTGGTTGAATGAGGTCTGCATCGTTCGAAACGGTGGTCGTGCGAGTGATTATAGCGAGTCTGCAGGACAGAGTGCCATGTCTGAAGATGAAATTACTGTTCGTATAAATCTGGCGCGTGGGGACTGCCAGCAGAGGGTTCTATCGTGCGATTTGTCCTACGACTATGTCAAAATCAACGCTGAATATAGAACCTGATCAATTACTTCACGTTGCGGTTGGCGTTATCCGCAATTCAAACGGCGATGTTCTGATTGCCAAGCGAGCTGAAGATCTTCATCAAGGTGGTTTGTGGGAGTTTCCTGGAGGAAAAGTTGAGCCGGGGGAGACTGTACAGCAAGCACTTAAGAGAGAATTGTTTGAAGAGCTTGGAATTGATATTGAGCAAATAGCTCCCCTGATCAAAATTCAGCATGCCTATCCTGATCGCAATGTGCTGCTCGATGTTTGGCAGATTAAGGTTTTTTCAGGTGAAGCATACGGTAAAGAGAGGCAGCCGGTCTGTTGGGTTCCTGTGGAGCAGCTAAAGAACTACCCTTTTCCTAAGGCAAACTGGCCAATTAGACGGGCAATAGAGCTGCCATCTCTATATGGCATCCTTGATATTCATGAGAGTGAGAGTGAAACAGAGATAATTAAAAAACTTACCTTAATTTTGAAGTCAGGCTGTCAACTGGTTCAACTCAGAGGGAAAAGGTTAGAGGAGGCCCGTTTTCAAAGACTGGCCGTTTTAACAAAAGAATACTGCTGCAAACCGGGCGTTAAATTGTTGCTAAATAGCTCACCTAGATTGGTGAAATTAACTGAATCAGCCGGTGTTCACCTATCAAGCAGGCGCTTGAGAAGTTTATCATCAAGGCCTCTTGGGGAGAGGTTTTTAGTTTCAGCCTCTTGCCATAATGAGGAAGAGCTTCAGCACGCTTGCCGTATAGGTGTTGATTTTGTCGTTCTATCTCCTGTTTTAAAAACAGGAAGTCACCCTGAAACAGACCCGTTAGGTTGGGAGTGTTTTAGGCGGCTAGTTGAAAGCTGTAGTGTGCCAGTATATGCGCTTGGTGGATTGCAGTTTTCAGATCAAGAGGTAGCTCGGAGTTTAGGCGCGCAAGGTATCGCAGGAATTAGCCTCTTTCAGGCTAAATAGGTTATTCAGCCCATTCTGAAAGATCGTCAGTTGACGAAATTTTCTCTCCTGGGATTGTACGACCCTCATCAGCCCACTCACCAAGGTCAATTAGCTTGCAACGCTCGGAGCAAAAAGGGCGGTATTTTGATGTGCTATCCCAAATGATCTTTTTGGCACAATTAGGGCAAGCTACAGTGCCGATGCTTTTAACAGTCATAGGGGGCTAAAGAATGCAGCGGGTGAGTTTGAAATTAACATCATTTTCCGCTTGTTTGGGGCGATCACACATGCTCATTTTCATAAAGCGAATTGTATAGCGGTGCTTTCCACCACTTATTTCAGCAAAGTAAGGTGCGTCTCGATCAATGGAAACACGGACGAGCTGAAAGGATTGGTTTTGGTCGAGAGTTTGTTGGTAAAAGCCACCTATTGCACACTCATTACTAGAAAAAGCACTTTCACGTATGAATTTTAGGACTAGCCTGACGGCTTTTTGTGTTGCTCTAAAAGGGTTTGTCCATGATTCAAGATCACCTTTTCTGACTGCATCAGGTTGTTGTAACCAGAAGTGGAAAGTGGGTAGGTCAAATGCACAGGTTCCACCAGGGATAGTGCTGCGCTGGGATATGCTCTTGAGTAAATCGCATTCCATCATTAAAAATGCAGCTTTACCGCTGCTTTCTCGAAGTTGATCGGCTGTTTTTTGAAGTTCAGAGATGGTTTCTGAAAGTTTAGGTTTGTCGACACCGTGGTTTGTTGCAATCCTAGTAAGAATTCCTGCATGTCTATCCAGCTCTTTTAGTAGTTCAGATTTGACGTCAGTTCGGCTGAAAATAGCTTGAATATCGAGAAGATTGTCAATGACAGCGCGAGAATCCCAGACGGTTGTACCCAGCATGAAATGGTCGATTTGTCTAAAAAGCTGCTCAAGCCTTAATAGAAGACGAACCCTTTCATTCAGAGGGAGTTCATAGGTAGTTATGTTATTCAATTCAAAACCAAATACTAGGAAACTGATTAGATACAGCAGACTGTCCAATTTTGACTAAAAGAATAAATTAGTCAATAGCGATAGCCATTAAATTTATTTCGAAACTTTAAAGTAAGACAAAGGGGCTGTTTTATTTTCGGTTTGTGGAAAGTGCGAGGTAAAAATTGTTTAATTTAGTGACTTGTCCCTTGAGGCTTTCTTGAGAACCATTATTGAGAATTATGTCGTCAGCAATTTCTCTTCGTTTGTTGCGGACGGCTTGGCTAGAGATTATCTCAAGGATCTCATTTTGTGAAAGCTGATCTCGACTCATAACCCTCGAAATTTGTTGCTCCAGCGGCAAGTCGATAACGAGAATGCGGTCAACAGAATTTTGCCGGTCTGTCTCAATAAGGAGCGGGACACTGAAAATAACGTAAGGGGCCTCTTGTTGAGCTGCCCAGCTATTCATCTGCTGATAGACGAGGGGGTGGAGAATGTTTTCAAGAAGCTCTTTCGCGTCAGGGTTGTTGAAGATTAATTGACGTATTCGCGGCCTATTCAGCTGGCCATTTTTTAGTATGATCTCAGCACCAAATGCCTCAATAATTTTATTCAGAGCGGGTTGGCCTGGCTCTACAAGCTGGTGAGCAATAACGTCGGCATCTGAAACAGGTACATTAAGTTCTGAGAAGAGATTCGTAACAGTTGTTTTGCCGCAACCAATACCACCTGTTAAACCGATGACTAGCATATAACGGACTAGCTAAGGCCACTAAACAAGAGGTAGTGGCTAATGATCTCATCACCCCACAGCAGGGCTATCCAGCCGGCAGCAGCTAGATATGGGCCAAATGGGATGGGTGTTCCTTTTTTTTGCCGTTGTGTTATAAGCAGAAGGCTACCCACAACAGCACCGACTAATGAAGAAAGAATAATGATGACGGGTAGCATTTGCCAGCCCATCCACGCTCCGAGCGCGGCAAGGAGTTTAAAGTCTCCAAATCCCATACCCTCTTTTCCCGTGGCAATTCGAAATAGATGATAAACAGACCAAAGGCTTAAATAGCCAGCAACTGCTCCAATTATACTGGTGTGGCTATCGATAAATAGATTGAATAGGCTAAGAACTAGCCCAGCCCAAAGAAGTGGTAGAGTGATTGAATCGGGTAATAATTGAGTATCATAATCAATCATCGTTAAGCAGATTAGGAACCATGTAAGGATGAGAGCAGACACCATTTCTAAACTGCATCCAAAATGGGAGGCAACAATAACCGAGAGTAGGGCTGTTGCTAATTCAACGGTTGGATAACGAATGGATATGGGATTTTTACAGTTTGCACACTTGCCGGCTAAAAAAAGGTAGCTCAGAACGGGTATATTTTGGAGTGCCGTGATAGGTGATTTGCAGTTTGGGCAGCAGGAGCGAGGGAGTGATAGCGTAAACGGCTCAGGCTCTTCATTCTTGCTATCTTGTCCAAGGTATTCTAGGCACTCTTTCCGCCAGCCCTTTTCCATCATGATTGGCAAGCGGTAAATCACCACATTTAGGAAGCTGCCAACCATCAAGCTGATAAGCCCCACGGCTAACAGCAGAAAAGAGGAGCTACTTTGTAAAAGTTCTAATAATGCCAAAACGGAATCAAGTTTCTTTAAACAACTGCACCAAGCTTGAAGATAGGGAGGTACATGGCAATAACCAGGCCACCAATTACGACACCTAAGAATGCCATAATCATCGGTTCAAGAAGACTGGTGAGTGAATCAACGGCGTTATCAACCTCTTCTTCATAAAAATCAGCAACTTTGGAAAGCATAGCATCGAGAGATCCTGACTCTTCGCCAATCGCGATCATTTGAATAACCATGTTAGGAAAGAGCTCTGCCTGTCGCATAGATTGCTGAAGTTGAGTTCCGGATGCGACTTCCTCACGCATCTTCAAAATGGCATCAAAATAGATAATATTTCCTGCAGCACCAGCAACAGAGGTAAGCGCGTCAACTAGCGGAACGCCAGCGGCAGACATTGTTCCGAGTGTTCGAGCAAAACGGGCGATAGCAGCTTTATTAAGAATGTCACCAATTACGGGTAGCTTGAGTAGCGCGCGATCTAGAAAATGCTGAAAGGCAACAGAACGTTTTTTTGCATTGATCGCAACAAATATAGCAATTCCAATTGAGCCGAAGATAGCCCACCACCACTCTTGGATAAAGCGGGACATGTCAATGACCATCTGGGTAAAAGCAGGGAGGTCTGCACCAAAGCTTTCAAATAGCTCTTCAAAGGTTGGTACAACAAAAATAAGTAGAATAGCAGTCACGACAAAGGCAACAACTAAAACAGCGATTGGATAGCTCATCGCTTTTTTGATTTTTGCCTTAAGGGCTTCTGTTTTTTCTTTGTATTCGGCAATTTTGTGCAATAGTGTTTCGAGAATACCGGCCTGCTCACCTGCATTAACTAGGTTGCAAAATAGTTCATCAAAATAGAGAGGCTGTTTGCTGAGTGCTTCAGCTAGGGCTGTTCCGCCTTCCACATCGCTTTTAATGCCTAAAATCATATCTTGCATGGCTGGATTTTCATGTCCTCGCCCTACAATATCAAAAGCCTGCACGAGAGGGACGCCAGCAGACATCATGGTCGCTAGCTGACGGCTAAAGATGGCAATATCTTTTGTCGTAATCTCTTTTGTTCTTTTGCTAAAAAGCGGTTTTGGCTTCTTTTTGACCTTGATGGGTTTGATGCCCTGTCGACGAAGTTCTGTTTTAACAATGGTTTCACTTTTTGCAGTTTGTTCGCCTTTGATCCGGTTACCTTTTTTATCGGTTCCTTCCCATGCGTACAATGTAGGTTCGAGTGTTTTTGTAGCCATAATTCCTATTCTCTGGTTACTCGGTCGACTTCTTCGATGCTTGTAATACCTGATCTTATTTTATTGAGTCCAGACTCACGGAGGTCTTTGACTCCCTCTTTCTTAGCTTGGTCTGCAAGCTCAATAGAGGTGCGATTTTCCATAATTAGTCGGCCCATTTCCTCAGAAATAGGCATTACCTGATAAATACCAACTCGGCCTTTATAGCCGTTTACGCATTGGTCACAACCGACTGCGTGATAAACGGTTAAATCTCCTAATTCACCTTCTGAGAATCCAGCTTCAAGCAGTGCATCTTTAGGTAACTCAGCTGGCTCCTTGCAGTGTTCACACAGCCTTCTGGCAAGCCGTTGTGCCATAATCAAGACAACAGCAGAGGCTATGTTAAATGCAGGAACCCCCATTTGTGCAAGCCGGCTTAGTGTTTGAGGGGCATCATTTGTATGCAATGTTGATAAAACCATGTGCCCTGTTTGGGCCGCTTTAACAGAAATCTCAGCGGTTTCAAGATCTCGAATCTCACCAACCATGATGATATCGGGATCTTGGCGGAGAAAAGCGCGGAGGGCGGTGGCGAATGTTAAGCCAGTTTTAACGTTAACATTAACCTGATTGATCCCTGTGACCGTGATTTCAACAGGATCTTCTGCTGTTGAAATATTTCTCTCAGGTGAGTTGAGCATGTTGAGCCCAGTATAAAGAGAGACAGTTTTACCACTGCCCGTTGGGCCGGTGACTAAAACCATTCCATAGGGTTTATTGATGGCTTCGATAAAGTGCTTTTTTTGCTCATCTTCAAATCCAAGCGCCTCAATACCAATTTGTGCGCTTGTGGGATCAAGTATACGCAAAACAACCTTTTCACCATGTAAAGTCGGTAGCGTATTAACACGAAAATCGATTGAGCGATTTTTTGATAGAGCCATCACGATACGCCCATCTTGCGGAACGCGTCTTTCAGCAATATTCATCTTTGACATCACTTTTAGACGAGAGATGATTCTATTGGCAAGGTTGGTCGGTGGGCTGGCAATTTCGCTCAACATACCATCGTGCCGAAAGCGGATGCGGAATTTCTTTTCATAAGGCTCAAGGTGGATGTCTGAAGCACCTTTATTGATCGCATCAAGAAGGATCTTATTTACAAACCGGACAATTGGTGTGTCATCAACGCCGGCATCTTGGTCGTCCTCATCCTCTTTTTCCCCGTCACTGATTTCAATGTTATCGAGATCGACATCTTCTGTGAACATGTCACTCATCGAGGTGTCAGCAGCCTCCAGTGCTTTATCAATAGTGTTACTTAGTTTGTCTTCTTCAACAAGAATAGCTTCAGTATTGAGCCCAGTATGAAATTTTATTTCATCGAGTCCTTGAAGGTTTGTAGGGTCTGAAACGGCGACAAAAAGCCGGCTGCCTCGTTTATAGAGAGGCAACGCATGGTGTTTCCTAATGAGTTTTTCTTTAACAAGGTTGACAGGTGCAACTTCAATATCCATTGCATCAAGATCGAACAGAGGTGCACCAAATTCGATAGAGGCGCAGTTAGCGAGAGTGCGGCTATCCAGTATGTTGTTAGTGACAAGATAGCTCACAAAAGGCAATTTGCTACTGATAGCTTTGCCTTGATGCTTAATGACGTCGTCTTCAGTTAGAAGATTGTCGAGTACCAGCTGCTGAGCCAGTCCACTTAATGTTATTTTGCTAGTGGAAGTTGCCATATCCTACGAACTAATCTCCATTATCTGTTTCAGTCTGTTGATTTTTAGGCTGCTAATTCAAGTCTACGCATAATACTAGTTGAAAGTAGGGATTTGTCCAATCTCACTGTGTCACACTTTCGTTGAAACTATTAATTAGATAAAAGTTGGGCTATTAGTTTTCTAATGGAGCTGGTTTCTAGTGGTTTGTCAAAGATGGCTGAAACACCAGCTTTCTGGACCGAAGCGAGTCGCCCTCCATCTTGCTCGCTTGTGACCATTATGACAGGGACGGAGCTTTGGCTGCTTTGTTCTCGTATATAAGCCACGAGCTCCTGCCCATCCATTTTTGGCATATTGTAATCGGTGACAATTAAATCAAAAAAATCATTACAGATAAGTGTTGTTGCTTCAGCTCCATTTTCGGCCTCTGTGATCTTCACAATTCCAAGGCTATTTAACACCTTGCGAATGTACTTTCGAGATAGTGGACTGTCGTCAACTACAAGAACTCGTGTGACTTCAAAGTCAAAATCCTCGATCTCATGGTCTGAAGGGTTTAGGTAATCAACAACCGTATCAAGAGCAATACTCAAATCATTGGTGGAGAATGGTTTTGGTAGGATAGCAACGGCACCTGCTTGACGGATGGGATCCAGGTAATTGATGTTTGTCTCGCTGGAGATAAGCATAAAAGCAAGCTCATTTAACGATTCATCGGTATGAATTGATTCTAATAATTCGGTTCCGGTCATATCTGGAAGATAAAGGGAGCTTATGACTAAATCAGGAATGTATTGCTTAATATGGCTTAGCGCAACGTTACCATGTTGCTCAAAATGGATGCTAGTAATGCCAATGGCATCTAGCTGATTTTTAATGATGCGCTGTTGAGTTATAGAAGGCTCAACAACGACAACCTGAAGCTCATGTATAGTTATGTTTTCCACATTTCTACCTTGCTTGGGATAAAGCCAATCCAATATTTGCCTGCCGGCTGAATTGGCAAAAACTGCTGAAATCATTTTGGGTTAGATCTGATTTGCTTGTTGCTCTGTCGGCATATAGTAGACCAATAACTTTCTTGTTTACCTTGATCGGAGCAATAAAGCAGTTATTTGTTTGAATGAGATTTTTGACATCTGGCGTAAATAATTGCCTTTGCTTAGGGTTTTTCTCAAAATCAATCCAGGTTGGGGAGGGCTGTTTTAACGCCTCTTTGAATAGGTTGTTTTCCCTATTTGTTAGTGAGAGAGAGAAAGGTTCATGATCTGTGTCGCTTAGCCACCCAAGAGCAGTTTTCTCTTTCAATTTAGTTTTGTCTGGGGAAAGTAAAGTGAACAGGGTTCTATCCATTTTTGTGCCACGTTGAATCCCCTCTATTACCATCTCAAACAGGAGATTTATTTGAATATCACCCTCTAGCATATCTCCAATTTCCTGAAGAATTTGGAGCTGGGTTTCGTGGTTATTTGTAGCCTCTGGAGCCTTTATGATAATTTTCTGTTTGGTTTGAAGGGGCTTTTCTTTATCCTCTGCCCCGGCTTTTGTTGGAGAGTGGATTAAAGCGGCAGCTTGATGCGCACCGAACTGGTTGGCGATGTTTGCCGCATTCTTGCTATTTTCAAAAACCTTCTTGCTGAGTGATTTGTATGAGCTGCCTGTCGATTCAGAAATCTCACGAAGGCAGGTTTCAAGTGCCTCTTTATTTTTTTTGCTTTTAAGTAGAACGGCAAGTTGATGGCCTTGTTGTACAAAGTGGGCGCGCTCATCGTCTTCGTAATCGTCACTGATGGCTTGCTTAATTAAGCCGCTTAACTGCCACTTATGGCTAAGAGCCGCTCCTAACCGACTAAGGTGAAAACCTAGCACTTCCGCTTCTGCTTTTTTAGCGGGCACTTTTCCTGCCCTTAATGCAGTATCGAGCTTCTGCGTTGAGCTGTCTCCTGAACACCAGAAGGAGATGGAGCCTAAATTTTTTAAAAGAGCAGCAATAAATATCTCTTCGGGAGAGCGGTCTTGGGCAAGGATCGCTAGCTGTTTTGCCTGCACAGCAGCATGAATTGCAACAGCAAGCTCTTGGTTTACACGGGTTTGGTCTTCGACCCCTAAAGCCGAATCGATAAAGGCGCAGGTGATCGATAGATTGTGAACCGTTTGTGAACCGAGAATAACGATTGCACGAGTAATCGTACCGAGCTTTTGATTGGAGGGGTTGTAGTAGGTACTGTTTGCGAGTTTAAGTGTTTTTGCAGTAAGCGTGGGATCCTGCAAGATGGTGGATGCCAGCTCCATGGCTCCAGACCTTTTATCTTGGATGATCTCTGTTATTTTTTGAGCAGTATTTGAAAAAATAGGGAGCTCTTTTTCGAGCAGCATATTTGTCCACTCATCAAGTGTGCGGAGTTTATGGTTGTGTTGGTTTTCTGTTGTTGACATCTGCTTGGCGAAGCTATTTTTATTAAAATATTTTAGGTAAAAAGTTTAGATCTTTTTAGGGTTTTTGCATGGGTTAAATTTTGCCAACAAAAAAAGCCGGTAGAAGAAATTCTGCCGGCTTGTATTGGATCAAGGTGGATGCTCTAATTTCTAGAGTTTTTCTATCTTAAGTCGTTGCTCATTAAATTTAAGCAAGGATGATTTTATCTCCTCCAGCTTCTTCCGCTCTTTTTCAACGACTGCTTCAGGCGCTTTATCGACAAAAGAGGAGTTGTTTAGTTTTCCTTCAATTCTAGGAAGCTCTTTTCCAATGCGTTCTATCTCTTTATCAAGCCGTGCCAGCTCTGCCTCTTTGTCTATTAAACCTGCCATTGGAATAAGGATTTTCATTTCATCGATTAGAGCAATTGCAGATTCTGGAGCTTGCTCGCCGCTAGCTAACCAGTCAATTTTTTCTAGGCGCCCAATTTTTTGCAGTAATTCACAGTTATTGTTAAGCCATACTTGGTCTTGTTTAGAGCCATTTTCGATCAAAATGGGAAGTAGTTTCCCAGGGGCAATGTTCATTTCACCACGTACACGTCGTACACCCAAAATAAATGACATGCACCAGTCCATCTCTTTTACTGCACTTTCATCTATTTTGTCGGTATTAGGGATGGGGTAGGGTTGGTTCATGATTGTTTCGCCATTACAACCAGCCAATGGCGAAACGCGCTGCCATATCTCTTCGGTAATAAAGGGGATGATGGGGTGAGAAAGTCTTAGCAGCGCTTCCAGTACTTTTACGAGTGTTTGTCGGGTTCCTCGTTTTGCAGCCTTGTTGCCGGCATCATTTTGTAGAACGGGTTTAGAGAGTTCCAAGTACCAGTCGCAGTACTCATTCCAGGTAAAGTCATAGATGGCTTGTGCAGCAAGGTCAAGACGATAACTTTCGATGGCTTGAGTGACGGTCTCTTCTGTCTGTTGTAAGCGAGAAATAACCCAGCGGTCGGCGGTGCTGAGCTGGATATCGCCACCATTTTGACCGCAGTCCTCACCCTCTGTGTTCATTAAAACGTAGCGAGCAGCGTTCCAGAGTTTATTGCAGAAGTTTCGGTAGCCTTCTATTCGCCCTGTTGAAAGCACAATGTCGCGACCAGTTGTGGCTTGAGCGGCAAAGGTAAAACGTAGTGCATCTGTGCCGTACGAAGGGATTCCATCTGGAAAGTTTTTCCGTGTCTGTTTTTCGATCTTTTTGGCCAGACGAGGCTGCATCATTCCCTGGTTTCTTTTTGCAACTAGCGATTCGAGGTCAATGCCATCAATTACGTCGATTGGATCGAGTACATTACCCTTAGATTTGGACATCTTTTGCCCTTCTGAGTCACGAACAAGGCCA
>JGI24023J19991_10002717_pt1 | contig 12756 bp, 11 predicted proteins | sample Cruoilmetagenom1_FD_19991 | JGI IMG/M metagenome (IMG submission 19991)
ACACGAACACTTAGTTATTGTAGTGCGTTTTTATTTAATTGTTTTCAAAATCCTTTTTGCTTCCAAAATTGAAATTTCCTTTTCAGAATCAACTAATTTCATTGCTTTGGCATTTACATGCTCACAGGAGTCCCGAATAGCTCTTTTTTCAACTTCAGATATACCGCCTTTATTCATTTCTAGTTGTTGAATAACCATAATAAATGAAGGTTCGAAGAAACTATTATTTTCAGGAACTAATTCTTTCGTAATTTTCTTCATTAAAATTTCAGCTTCCTGGTAGTCCGAAAACACTATTCTTGAATCAGAAAAATTACCATTCATACTTTTACATCTCCCATTGTCCAATCTACAGATTTCAATCCGATTCTTATATAATTTCACAAATATTGGGACACTCTTAAAAAACTTCATTTAATCAGTTTTATGTTCGTTAAGGCACATCGTTTACACAAGTTAAAGACTAGACTTTACACTAAATTGGTCTCTAACCTTGTTGATGATTCTTTATTTCTTAAATGTTTTTCATTAAAGAAACTTATAACAGTGCAACAGAGCATTCATGTTGGGTGTTAAGCACCATACTAACGTTTAGTTGTTATGGTTTGTTTGCTGATTCTTTTAATCTTCAAAATTATATTCTGCAGAAACAAAATCAATAGAATTTATCATAGCAATATCAAACGAATCTTCTTCATCAAAACTAAAAGTACAACTAGAGTTTGCTTCTATTTGATAACAAGGAGATAAATTAGTTGATAGAAGCGTACTTACAAGTCCATCTGCATCTTGAGTTATTTTATAAAACCCATTGATGGCGACATTATTTGGGTTGTAGAATTCTATTTTATAACGTAATCGAACTGTTTCATGACCTGTATCGGGAGTAAACTCCCAAAATAAAACTTCATAAGTTACATTTTCTAAGGTTTCTTCCTCTATAGGCATATCATCGTTAGGACAACCAAAAAGCAATAAAACAATTGGAAGAAATAAAATCATTTTTCGTTTCATAATTTTTAATTTAATTATTTTGTCGGCAAATTCACTCTAACCCAACTATAAAGTTACCTAAAAAATATAGTATTTTCAGAATACTATTTAGAATTTTTTAAAAAATCATTTTTTTCACTCCTTTAAAATTTAAATTGTGATTTGAAGAAATAAAAATTATAAGGTATTGTTAATTCAATTATATTTGAAGTGTAATTATTTTATTTCAGAAATATAAAGACCTACACATGAAATTAAAAATTAATAATTTTCTAGCCTTCATTTTTTTATTGACTTCTATAATTGTACAAGGGCAAGATAAAACTAGAGATGTATTTTCTATAGAAAAAGAAGTTCAGCAAATCAATTCTATAACAGATTGGACTAAAATTGATACCATAAATTTTGGTGCAAAACACAATGGAGGAGTAGCCCAATATTATTATGCTAAAAAAGATATTAAAAAAATTATCGTTCAAAGATATGCTGAAACTCATAAAACAGTTTCTGAGTATCACTTGTCTAAAGATAGTATTACCTATGCTTTTGAGAAAAATTACACCTACCATAAACCAATATCAGCAAAGGATTTTGATTTCAATAAATCATCTATCGACGAGGGTGAAAGTTATTTTATAAAGGATAAGTTAATAGCTCACACTAGTAATAGAGATTCCGTTTCTCATTCGTATGTAAAGAAAGAAGAGATAAGATTATTAGGAGATTTTAAGCAGTATCTTAAACTGTCTGAATATGATGAGAAAGCGAAGCCTCCAATCTTAGTTAAAGACACTATGGTCTTCGGACTTTTAATGCTGGCCTTAGGTTTTATCTTTTTTACTTCATCAATAAAAAAAGGGGGTTGGAAAAAATTCTATGGTATTGTACCAAGTCTTTTTGTAGCTTATATGTTGCCTGCAGTATTTACCACTACAGGATTAATTGCACCAGAATGGGAAACCATTTCACAAACAGGAGAACTCCTAAAACACAAATCGAATCTATATTTTATGTCAAGTCGGTATTTGCTACCAGCAGCGTTGGTGTTAATGACATTAAGTATCGATTTAAAAGCCGTCTATAATTTAGGATGGAAAGCTTTAGTTATGTTCTTTACGGGTACGGTTGGTATTATTATTGGCGGGCCCATTGCCATTTTATTGATTTCTATGGTATCACCAGAAACTGTTGGTGGTGCCGGTCCAGATGCAGTGTGGAGAGGTTTGTCAACCTTGGCTGGGAGTTGGATTGGTGGTGGAGCNAACCAAACAGCAATGCTAGAAATTTATGGATATAATCAGAAATTGTATGGTGGAATGGTGTTTGTTGATATTGTAGTGGCTAATATTTGGATGGCAATAATTATTTTAGGTATTGGTAAATCTAAACGCATAGATAAATGGTTAAAAGCAGACAATTCTGCTATTGAAAAATTAAAAGAAAAAGTTTCTTCTTATGCCCTAAGTATTGAAAGAAATCCGAATTTAACCGATTTAATGATTATTGCGGCTATAGCTTTTGCTACAGTAAGTTTTGCCCATTTTGGAGCTGAGTATTTAAGTCATTTTTTCGAAAATTTTGTTGAAGGAATTAAGAATAAAACTACAAAGAATATGTTTACTTTTTTAAGTTCTGAATTCTTTTGGATGATAAGTCTGTCAACAATTATTGCCATTTTGTTATCCTTTACAAAAGCAAAGAATTACGAAGGAGCAGGGGCAAGTAAATTTGGTAGTCTTTTTATATATATTTTGGTGGCTTCTATAGGTATGAAAATGGACTTAACTCTAATTTTAGATAATATTGGTTTAATTGGTATTGGTGTGGTTTGGATGACCATTCATGCTGTTTTGTTAATTGTAGTTGCAAAAATTATTAGAGCACCTTATTTCTTTTTGGCTGTGGGTAGTCAAGCAAATGTAGGCGGAGCCGCTTCTGCACCAATTGTAGCTGCAGCTTTTCATCCGTCATTAGCAACTGTAGGCGTGTTATTGGCTGTTTTCGGATATGCTGTTGGTACTATAGGAGCCATTGCTTGTACTATATTGATGCAAATAGTAGCTACTTCACCGTAATCTAAAAAGGATAAACTTACCTCGGAGATACCTGCCTGCCGCAGGCTGGGTCGGTTTTAAGAATTTTTTTATTTATTATATTTGCATCCAAAATTTAGAATCCATTTTAATGAAAAACATAGTTTTAATAGTATTAGTAGGTATAATTTTATTTGCCTGTAGCGATAAAAAGGAAAATGCAATGTTGGTTACTGGAGAAATAAAAAACCTTAAAAAAGGAACATTGTATTTGCAAAAAATACAAGACACGTTGTTAGTAACTGTAGATTCAATTGTCTTGGATGGAGTGAGCACTTTTGAACTGTCTGATGCTATAGAGAGTCCAGAGTTATATTTTTTATCCTTAGATAAATCTTCAGATAAGCAAATTTCATTCTTTGGTGAAGAAGGTACAATCACAATAAATACTAGACTTGATAAATTTATTTATGGAGCAACCATTAAAGGGCTTTCAAATCAACTATTGTTAGATGAATATAATAAGATGATAAGTCAATTCAATGACAAAAATTTAGATTTAATTAAAGCCGAATTTGAAACCAATAAAACTGGTGACTCAATTCGGTTTGATTCAATCGGTAAAGCAAGAAAAAATCTTTTAAAAAACAGGTATTTATATACGACCAATTTTGCTAAAAACCATGGAGATAAAGAAGTTGCACCCTANTTGGCATTGACAGAGTTANCAAATGCCAATATAGCACTATTAGATACTATAAATAATTCATTATCAACTGAGGTTAGAGCTTCTAAATATGGTGAAAAACTCAATAAATTTCTTACAGAAATAAAGGCAAAAGAATAGAATTATGAGCCCTTTTAAGCGATTGAGAAATCTCAAAACGAGATTCCTCTTTGTGCCTCATCCGGAATGACAAACTATTCTTTTGTTTAAAACTATGGACTTCTAGTCTATAGTGGTCTATTGCCAAGACCTCAGAAGGTCTTAGTACTAATAAAGTCCACAAAAGTTTTACTTTATGATTTCTTTTTCTTCTAAATTAGCTTCTATATCTTCCTTTTTAATCCAAGCATCACGGAGTTGTTTTTTTGCAAATAGTTCTAATTGATCTCCAATATGTTTGTTACCTGGTTGACTAGCATTGCCATAGCCTAAAATTACTTTTGCTTTTATTTCGTCACCAAACTCTGCAGCACAAACATATCCATCACCATGAAAAGCATAATATTTTCCGTCTTTTCCTTTTGAAAAGGCTAAGGTTCTAAACACCCCAAGGTTTCCAAAACTTCCATTTGCAGGAATTTCATGCTCTCCAACCTTAATTCTAAACACTGAACCATAAGGCACTTCTAATGTTCCTAGTTCTTTGAGCATACCATGAGAAAGTCCCTTTAATGTCGCTAGAACAGTTGCTGGACTTTTCAATCCGTCAGGTGTAGTTAAAGGTTTTTCAGCAGACCACTTTTCCTTAAATAATTTTTGATTGTCTAATGAGAATATTAATTTTAGAAATAAAACTGCACCTTTACTATCCGCATTAAATTCACCATTCCAATTTTTTAATACATCTAAAGCTACTGTAGTTAAACTGTCTTTATTTATGGCTCTTAATTGTTCAAAATCATCTTTAAGTCGTTCAAAAAGTGATGATTTTGTTGAATGTTTTAAGTTGATAATATCTTCTAAAGTCAATTCTTTCTTGTTGCGTAATAAACTTGCAGATTGTTGAGGTCTAAAGCCCATATTATTTATAGAGATATCCTTATCATAAGCATTATAATCAATTTCTTGAGGAATTGTTGACGTGAAAGGACCCTCATTAGCATTTTGTAACCAGCCACTTTTCGGATTTGATAATTTTGGTAATTTTTTATATGGATGATAGCTATCCCAAATCAAATCACTTTTATCTCCTGAAACGGTAGTACTCCAATCTTTCCATTCCCCTTTTTTATCAGGAATATTTCCTAAGAAAGAATAAAATATATTTCCCGTTTTATCAGCATAAATTACATTGAATAAGCCAATAGCATTTTGTTTTAAGGCAGTTTCAAATTCATTAAAATTTGTTGCTTTACTCATGTCGTACCATTGCTGAAGAGGATGAGGAGGATTCTCCATATAAGGAAAACGAAGAGCCAAGGCTTTATTTCCTTTTTCAGAAATAACCACGCCGTGTTTTGATACTTTTCTTAGTAAGGTGTCAATTTTAATAGTGCCATCTTCTTGTTTTGATTTTATAATCTTATTTTCAATTTTAAAATCTAGATATTTACCATCTAACAAATATTTACCATCTTTTAATGTCAATTCATACAAATCGGTATTGTCTAAGGTATTTACAGTATGTGTCCATCCTAAATGGTCATTAAATGCAATGCTAATAATGGGGAAACCAATAAGTGTAACGCCATAAATATTTTCACCATTCAGATTGTAATGAGCTTCAAAAAATTTATAAGAAGCATAATTGTCTGTCCAAGGTAAATGCGGATTTGACAATAATAATGCATTTCCGTTTTTTGTGTTTTTTGGTGCTATTGCCCAAGCATTTGATCCTTTTTCCCAACGTTGACCTTTATTAAATTCTTTATCGGCCAAAAACTCATAGTATACACCTCTTAAAATATGTGCATAAACATCAACAGGTTTTACGGGTAAAACAACGTTGTATTTTTCATCAATTTTTGTTGGATTTTCTTTTACATAAGCATTAATACCTTCAGTATAAGCTTCAATTAATAATTTTTCTTTAGCAGTTAAATTAACATAAGTTTTTTCTGCTGTAGAAGGTAAATTCATTAAGAGCAACATTTTGTCTCTTTTGTAATTTGTACCCCAATATTCGGCAGATTTACCTCTAGACTCACCATAAACTTTTAAAATAAGATTTCCATGGTTTTTCATTTGAGCCCATCCGAAGGCTTTGTGTAAACTGTATTCATCAGAGGCATAAATATGTGGTACGCCATAAGTGTCCCACAAAATTTCTGTTTCGCTAATTGATTTTTGTTGGCAAAAACTCATCATAGAGCTTAAGACTAAAAGGGCGAGCATTTTTTTCATTTATGTATGTTTTAATTAATTATTATAAATTGTATCCTATCTTTCGAGTGCTAAAACCTATTATCACCATCTAATAAATCTCCAATACCTCCCAAAAGACTGCCTTCACCTTTACTTTTACCACCAGTTCTTGGTAATGAAGCTACAATTCTACCTGCTAATCTACTAAAAGGCAACGATTGAATATAAACGGTACCAGGACCTTGAAGGGAAGCGAAAAATAATCCTTCACCACCAAAAACTGTATTTTTAATACCTCCAACAAACTCAATATCATAATTTACGGTTTGGCTAAAACCAACAATGCAACCTGTATCCACTTTAAGTGATTCACCTGCTTGTAATTCCTTTTTTGCTATGGTTCCACCAGCATGCATAAAAGCCATACCATCACCTTCTAATTTTTGCATGATAAAACCTTCGCCTCCAAATAATCCTCTACCTAATTTTTTAGAGAATTCAATACCTATAGAAACGCCTTTGGCAGCACATAAAAATGCATCTTTTTGGCAAATAAATTTTCCATTAAAATTGGTAAGGTCAACGGGTATAATTTTCCCAGGATAAGGAGATGCAAAAGAGACTTTCTTTTTGCCTTGGGCGTTATTTAAAAAGGCTGTCATAAACAAACTTTCACCAGTTAATAAGCGTTTTCCAGCAGAAAAAAGTTTCCCTAAAACACCTTGGGTTTGTCCAGAGCCATCGCCAAAAATAGTATCCATCTTTATGCCAGTATCCATCATCATAAAACTACCAGCTTCTGCCACTACCGCTTCTTGAGGATCTAATTCAATTTCTACAAATTGCATTTCTTCTCCGTAAATTTTGTAATCTATTTCGTGTGATGTCATATCTAATAATTGTTTAAAAGGTTATAGCTATTAGTTGAGCTTTATTTGAGATTGTTACAGTCTATTACATTTTTCATTAACCTACTTTCTCATAGCTTGTTCAACTGCATTTCCAAACAAATCTTCAAGGCTGATATCAGCTTTGGCTGCTTGTTGAGGCAAGATGCTTCCTTTGGCTAATCCTGGTACGGTATTCATTTCTAAAAAATGCGGTTCATCACCGATAAAAATATATTCAGAACGAGAAAATCCACTCATATTTAATATTTTATATACTTTTTTTGCAATGGCAATTGCATTTTTTTCTTGTGTTTTTGAGATTCTAGCAGGTGTTATTTCCTGACTTTTACCTTCATATTTTGCTTCATAATCAAAAAAATCATTTTCAGAAACGATTTCGGTTATGGGTAGTACTTTTACTTCATTCTGATATTCAATAACACCAACAGAAATTTCAATACCGTCTAAAAATGATTCAATTAAGATTTCGGTATCCTCTTTAAAAGCAATTTCTAAAGCAGTTGCTAATTGCTCTTTTTGGTTTACTTTAGAAATTCCGAAGCTTGAGCCCGCATTGTTTGGCTTTACAAAGCAGGGTAAACCTACTTTTTTAATGACTTGTGCTTCATCAATGACATCTCCTTTGTTTAAATAGATAGAAATTGCTGTTTTTATACCATAAGCTTTTACTACGCTTAACGTATCTCGTTTGTTAAAGGTTAATGCCATTTGATAAAAAGGAGCAGAAGTGTGTGGAATGCCTAGTAACTCAAAATACGCTAAGATGGTTCCGTCTTCACCAGGATGCCCATGTATGGCATTAAAAACACAATCAAATACAATTTTTTCATCTAAAACTTTAGTAGAAAAATCATGTTTATTGATTGGGTATTCATGGTTTGCATCATCAAGTACAACCCATTTATCTTTTAAGATATGCACTCTATATGGTTGGTAGATTTCACGATTTAAATGTTGATAAGCAACGGTTCCACTCTTTAAAGAAATTTCAACCTCAGAGGAATATCCTCCCATGATAATAGCTATGTTTTTCATTTTACTTTTTTGATGATAAACAAAAGTATCAAAAAAATGGATAGCTTTTTTGTTTTTTGCGTAAGTTTGTAATTGTTAAACTAGTCATATTTATGAAAATTATTGAGTTTTTAAAAAGCAAAGATTTTATTAGAACAATTATCTTAATGGCAGTTATAGCCATTGCTGGTGTTTTTATATTAAAAATGCTATTGAGCTATACCACTAATCATGATCAGAAAATCACTGTGCCAGATTTGTCTAAAATGACATTGGTTGAAGCAGAAAAAACACTAAAAAACCTTGATTTGAATTTGAAAATTCAAGATTCTGCTAGTTTTAATCCTGAATACCCTCCAAATTCTATTATTGATCAAGTACCTGAAGCAGGCGATTTTGTTAAAGAGAATAGAAAAATTTACTTGACTACAAATCCTTCAGGGTATAGAAAAATTGCAATACCAGATATTTTAAATAAAACCAAGCGTCAAGTAGAAACACATTTAAAATCTATTGGTTTTAAAATTGGCAAGTATCAATATGTGCCAGACATTGGTAAAAATGTTGTTCGTAAAATGAAACATAAAGGTAAAGTCTTGAAAAAGGGCGACTTGATTCCTAAAAATTCCGTTATCGATTTGGTATTGGGTGATGGTAGTCTTTAAATTCTAGCTCTAATAATTTACAGTATGACTGATGATGCCTTAACGTCTGATCATGACGATCTATACGAACATTATAATTTTACAGCTTCTGAAGGGCAAGAACCTTTGCGTGTAGATAAATTTCTAATGAACTTTATTGAAAATGCTACACGTAATAAAATTCAACAAGCTATAAAATCGGGCAATGTATTAGTAAATAATACTGTGGTAAAAGCGAATCATAAAGTAAAGCCTTATGATGAAGTTAGAGTGTTGTTAGCACATCCGCCACATGAAAATTTATTGGTCGCAGAGAATATTCCTTTAGATATTGTTTATGAAGATGATGAGCTTCTTGTGGTCAATAAACCTGCAGGAATGGTGGTGCATCCTGGGCACGGAAATTATAGCGGTACTTTAGTCAACGGATTGATTTATCATATAGAAAATTTACCTACAAATTCAAATGAACGTCCAGGTTTAGTGCATAGAATTGATAAAGATACTAGTGGCTTATTGGTGGTTGCAAAAACGGAACATGCCATGAGTTATTTGGCAAATCAGTTTTTTGATAGAACTACTGATAGGTTATATTATGCGTTGGTTTGGGGTAATTTGGAAGATGATGAAGGTACTATTGAAGGCAATATAGGGCGAAGTTATAAAAACCGATTGCAAATGGATGTTTTCCCTGAAGGGGATTATGGCAAGCATGCCGTTACACATTATAAGGTGCTTGAGCGTTTTAGTTATGTTACTTTGGTAGAATGTAAATTAGAAACGGGTAGAACTCATCAAATTAGAGCTCATTTTAAGCATATTGGGCATACCTTATTTAATGACGAACGTTATGGAGGCGAACGTATCTTAAAAGGAACAACCTTTACCAAATACAAGCAGTTTGTAGATAACTGTTTTAAAGTATTACCAAGACAGGCCTTGCATGCTAAAACCTTAGGGTTTGAACATCCTATTACTAAAAAATGGATGCAATTTGATTCTGAAATGCCCGAAGATATGCAACAAACCATTGAAAAATGGCGGAACTATACGGTGCATCAGAAAGAATGAAGAGTTGGGTTTGTTTACACCTGTAGTTACTTTAGTTTCTATAAACTTTTAAAAACCTATTGTCATTTTGAAATGAGCTTTTTTAAGCGATTGAGAAATCTCGAAACCAGATTCATCTTCGTGCCTCATTCAGAATAACAAGCTATGCTTAAAAAAAAATTGCATTCTTTTGTTTAAAATTATGAACTTCTAGTCTATAGTGGTTTATTTCTTTTCAGAGATTTAATTCCAAGTAGTATTAAGATTACTATCAATGCAATAAAGAATATACTTGTTGCAGTACTTTTTAGAACTGAAAAAATATTAGTCGTTTTGACCGTAGCCTCTGTCAAGTCTGGATAGTTATTCAACATTTTTATAATACCGAAATTTTCTAAATAGTCAGCAATTCCAGCTATTATTGGCAATACACATAGATAGATCAATGAGGTGCTGAGTTTCTTAAGTTTTTTTAGAAAATAGGCAATAATTAAAGAGTAACTTAATCCAAAAAAGAAAGGATAAAACATATCCACAGGTAGTTGGTTGGTTAAATAGGTATTACGTCCATTTTCACCAAGCGTATTAAATAATTCATTTACATAATTCCAATCATATCCTGTTGGCATCATATCTAACAATTTCATTCCGTTTGAGAACTCCATTGTTTTCGGAATCGTAACCATTAGCATATAGATGTAAATAATATTCGTCAATATAAAAAGACCTAGAATGATTTTTCCAGAGTTTTTATTTTCAATAAATTTAGTTAATATTCTCATTTTTTATAAGAAAGTAGATTGATAATTTGACAATAAAATAACCTGTTGAACATTTCGTTTTAAATTAGTTCCCGATACAATTTTTCGTACCTCAAAATCACTCGAACAGACAATTAATTATTATTTATAGTCAAAATGCACAACGGATTAACAGATTATTCTTTTATCACTTTGGTTATTGATGGAAATCCTTTTTCATTAAAAAGTTTTATAAAATAAATACCAGATGAAATTTTTGTGAGGTCTATACTATTATTTTCAGCTTTTCCACTTTTAACTATTGAACCAGATTGAGAAAACACTTGAAATTTTTCGATTGTATTATTATCAGAGATCTGTATTATTCCGTTAGTTGGATTTGGAAATAAAACAATTTTATCCACATTTTCAGCATCAAATAAACCTAAAGTATTAATTTTTCCTGTAAATATATTTACAGAATAGGGGGGGAGAGATATGTTTCCATTATTTAAATTTGCCCAATCAGTAGCTTCAGTAATATATTCGTTCTCTTCACTCCATACAAATTTATCAATGCTAGAGGAATATGAACTTGTCATTTGTACTTGTACATTTTGTGAAGCAGAAGTACGATTAATCAAGCAAAAAGAAAAGATGTTAGAATTTTGATTTGCAGTAGAGAATACCAATACCTTTGAATTGTCAGTAGAAGTACTTTGTATTAAATTACCATGAAAATAGGTATTGAAATTCTCATATAAATAGGCGTTTTCATCTAGTTGATTGTCAATCACAATAGACATATCAGAATATGGAGCAATAGCCCAATAACAAGTTGCGTCAATTCCTGATTTTATACTTTCGGTCATAATCAAAGCATCATAAACTGCACCTTCATTTGATCGAATATTTTCGCATCCTTGAAATGATAAATTATATTCTGTTAAAAAAATTGGTAAATAATTAGCACCAGTAATTGAATTAATATTTTGCCGAAGTGTCTTTAAATCTTCAACAGCAAATTGGGCATTATTATAAATATCTTGTAAACTATTCGTGCAATCACCAGCATAGGTATGGCAAGTGATAAAATCAATATTTGGATAAACAGCTTGAGTTAATTGAGTTAAATAATCAATGTTTACCCAAGCAGTAGTTGCACCACCAACTTTAATTGTGGGGTCAATAATTTTCATAGCCTGTGATGCTGTTTGTATAAGTGTTGCCATTTGATTAACCGTTAGACCAGGGTCAATAAAGCCTTGTTCGCGTTCATTAGGTATTTCCCAATATTCGATTCCTAGTTTAAGATCAATATTGACAATTTTAACTAAGTCAGCACAAAATTGAGCAAATTCTTGAGCGTTTTGGTAATCATCTTCACCTGATGCTCCACTAGGGATATTAATCATTACTTTATATCCTTGTTCAACAAGTGGTGACAAGGCTTGATTTATTTTTACAGCATTCCAAACGCCATTGTTTAGCCAAGTTTCAGGGCTATTACTATCAAGCATTCCCCAACCGTGCAATCTAACCAATCCTTTTTTTTGAGTAATAAGCTCTAGATTTTTCATAAATACTGCATCCTCAGAATAAGAAGGAATAAAATTAGCAGGGCTATTAACTCCATAGGAGTTATTAGGAATTTGGCGAATCGAATTTTCCCAATCTATATCAATCTGAATAGTCTGAGAATTTAAAGATACCACGAATGAAAAAGCAAGAAGATAAATTAAGAATTTTCTCATAAATACATGTTTTATTATGATATAGTTTTGTTTCAATATTGAAACTAGTTTGGCATCTATAAAATGCCTATTGTTACCTTTAAAGCTAATTGGGAAGAAACGAATATAGTTTTTTTTAGTGAGAAAGTCAAATAGATGGTTAAAGACAACACATTTTTATGAATAGTAAATGATTTGCTTACTGCCAAAATAATTCTCCTTTCATAGTAGAATACTGCTTTAGCTAAAATGACATGAAAGAGAAAATTTTGTATATCACGCAACTATACCTAATTCAAAAACCTGAATATCATCTAAGACTTTTACAGTTAAGATAATATTCAGGTTTTAAATGTATTAACTGCACAAAACAATTATAATGTCTGTTTTAATTAGCTTTTTTTATTCATTTTCAGGTGAAATATATTTGTAAACAACACCAGCTAATATGGCACCTACAATTGGTGCAAGCCAGAATAACCACAATTGACCTAATGCCCAGTCACCTGCAAATATGGCTTGACTTGTACTTCTTGCTGGGTTTACTGAGGTGTTTGTTACGGGTATACTTATTAAATGAATTAAAGTTAAACCTAGACCAATTGCT
>JGI24023J19991_10002720_pt1 | contig 12744 bp, 12 predicted proteins | sample Cruoilmetagenom1_FD_19991 | JGI IMG/M metagenome (IMG submission 19991)
GCCGCCCGGCCGGTCGGCACCACCGCGGCGCCCGCGCCGTCGCCGGTATCGCAGGCTCTAGCCGCCACCGATCCGGATACGCTGACCCCAAAGGCCGCCCTCGATGTGCTCTACGAGCTCAAACGTTTGGCGGCGGACGGCAAGGGGTAGCGGCCATGGAGGCTCTGGCGCTGCAAAGCGTGCCCGAGGTCGAGGTCGAGAAGCCTCGGGCCATTATCGAGCGGCGGCTTTTGCGCGGCGCGGTGGCGGAAATCGCTGCGGCCAAGTCACCGTCCGTCGAAGCGCGAAGCCGGATTTTGGTGGCGCTCAAAACCGCCCTAGCAGCGGGGCGCGCCGAGATTCGCCGGCGCTTCGATGCCGGGGCTTCGGGCCGCGCTGTCGTTCGCGCCAACTGCCATCTGGTCGATCAGATGGTCCGTGTCGTCTTCGACCATGTGAGCGAGCACGTCCATCCGGCGGGCAGCCTATCCACCGGCGAGGTCTTGTCCTTGGTCGCCGTGGGCGGCTACGGCCGTGGCGAAATGGCGCCCCATTCGGACGTGGATCTCTTGTTCCTCATTCCCTACAAGCTCACGCCGCGCACGGAACAGGTGATCGAGGATGTTCTCTATTTTCTCTGGGACTTGGGGCTAAAGGTGGGCCAGGCGACCCGGTCGGTGGACGATTGCCTGCGCCAGGCCAAGGCGGATCTGACCATCTGCACCAGCCTGCTGGAGGCGCGCTGGCTGTGGGGCGATCAGGACCTCTACCGGACGTTGCGCAAGCGTTTCCAGAAAGAGGTGGCGGCCGTTAGCGGCGCGGCGCGGTTCATCGAGGCCAAGCTGGGCGAACGCGCCGAGCGCCATAAACGATTGGGCGGCTCGCGCTATTCCCTGGAGCCGAACATTAAGGACGGCAAAGGGGGTCTGCGCGATCTGCACACCCTCTATTGGATCGGCAAGTTCCTCTATCAGGTAGACGATGTCGCCGAGTTGACGACGCGCGGTGTCTTCACCCGCACCGAGGCGCGGCGCTTCGACAAGGCGCAGAACTTTCTCTGGACCCTGCGCTGCCACCTGCATTACGTCACCGGCCGGGCCGAGGAGCGCTTGACCTTCGATCTACAGAAGGAGATCGCGCCGCGCCTGGGGTATACGGACCGGGCCGGGCTGCTCGATGTCGAGCGCTTCATGAAGCACTATTTCCTGGTCGCCAAGGATGTGGGCGATCTAACGCGTATCTTCTGCGCCACCCTGGAGGCCGAACACGACCGGCGCTCGCGCTTTCGCCTGCCCACCTTGCGCCGGCGGCGGGCGATCGAGGGTTTCCGTTTGGAGCGCGATCGGCTGAGCGTCGCCGAGCCGGAGGTTTTCGCCAAGCAGCCCGTACAGATGTTGCGCATCTTCCATGCGGCGCAAAAACACGACTTGGATATCCATCCCGAGGTGTTGCGCTGGATCACGCAGAATCTGAAACATATCGATGCGGCGGTGCGCGCCGATGCCGAGGCCAACCGCCTGTTCCTCGATATGCTCACCTCGGCGAACGATCCGGAGACGACCTTGCGCCGGCTCAACGAGGCCGGCGTCCTCGGCCGCTTCGTGCCCGACTTCGGCCGCGTGGTCGCGCAGATGCAATACAACATGTACCACCACTATACGGTCGATGAGCACACCCTCTTTGCCATCGGTATTCTGCACAAGATCGAGCAAGGCTTGCTCAAGGAGCAGGCGCCGATCGCGTCCGAGGTGGTGCATAAGGTGCTCTCGCGCCGGGTGCTCTATCTGGCGGTGTTGCTGCACGATATCGCCAAGGGCCGCGGCGGCGATCATTCGCAGCTTGGCGCCAAGGTGGCGCGCAAGCTATGCCCGCGCTTGGGGCTAAGCGAAGAGGAAACGGAGACGGTCGCCTGGCTGGTGCTGCACCACCTGGCCATGTCCGATACGGCCTTCAAGCGCGATCTCACGGACCCGCAGACCATCGCGGATTTCTCGGCGCGGGTGCAATCGCCAGAACGTTTGCGCCTGCTGCTGGTTCTCACCGTCGCCGATATTCGCGCCGTCGGGCCCGGCGTCTGGAGCGCCTGGAAGGCGGCGCTGTTGCGCGATCTCTACTGGCGCGCCGAGGAGGCGCTGACCGGCGGTGTTGCCGAAGACAGCCGGTCGGCGCGGGTCGACGCGGCGCTGGCGGATTTACGCGGCAAGCTTGGTGATTGGCCGGAAGAAGATATCGCGGCGCATCTGGCGCGCGGCTATGCGCCTTATTGGCTGTCGGTCGATGGCGAGACGCACGAACGCCATGCGCGTCTGGTGCGCGAGGCGGAGCGGCGCCAGGCACCGCTGACCGTCGATACGCGCATCGACCGCTATCGCCAAGTGACCGAGGTTACCGTCTATACCGCCGATCACGCGGGCCTGTTCAGCCGCATTGCCGGGGCCATGGCGGTGGCGGGTGCGAGCATCGATGCGGCGCGCATCTTTACCCTGGCCAACGGCATGGCGTTGGATACCTTTTATGTGCGCGATGTGGTGGGTGGCCCCTTCGACCGGCCGGACCATCTCGCCCGCCTGTCGGCGGCCGTCGAGCAAACCCTGGCCGGGCGTTTGAAACCGGTGCAGGAGCTGGCCCGCCGCCGGTCGTCCTTGCCCAGCCGCCTGCGCGTCTTCAAGGTCACCCCGCGCGTGCTCATCGATAATAAAGCAAGCGCGCGCGCAACCGTCATCGAGGTCAACGGCCGCGACCGGGCCGGTTTGCTCTACGATCTCACCCGGGCGCTCTCCAAGTTGAACCTGATGATCCATGGCGCGCGCATCGCCACCTATGGCGAACAGGCCGTCGATGTCTTTTATGTGCAGGATGCGCTGGGCGATAAGATCCAGGCGCCGGCCAAGCTCAAGCGTATTCACGAGCGGTTGATCGCGGCACTGGCGGACGGCGACAGCAAGCCCGCTCCAAAGAAGCCAGCTGCCAAGAAACCGGCCATCAAAAAAACCAAGGCGCGCCGGGCCAAGCCGGCCCCAGGATAGACGGCGGAATAGATGGCGGCGCTTTCCCGACTCCCCACAATCCGTTAGATAGTCGACACAATGGCGCTTGTCCGTTCCCTTGCCACCGTTGGCGGCTATACCGGCATTAGCCGGATTCTCGGTCTTGTCCGTGACATGCTGTTTGCCCCGGTGCTCGGAACCGGGCCGGTGGCGGATGCCTTCTTTGTCGCCTTTCGTCTGCCGAATTTGTTCCGCCGGCTTTTTGCCGAGGGTGCCTTCAACGCTGCATTCGTGCCTCTCTTTGCCCGCCAATTGGAGCACGAGGGGCGGGATGCCGCGCGTCTGTTCGCCGAGCAGAGCCTGGCGGTCCTTCTGGCGCTTCTCCTGCTGCTGACGGCGGCCGCCATGGCCTTCATGCCGTGGCTGATGTACCTGCTTGCACCGGGCTTCGCGGCGCAGCCGGCGAAGTTCGATATGGCGGTCGCGCTTAGCCGCGTTACCTTCCCGTATCTCCTGTTCATGGGGCTGGTCGCCCTGCTCAGCGGTCTTTTGAATTCGCTCTACAAGTTCGCGGCGGCGGCGGCGGCGCCGATCGTGCTCAACGTCTTTTTTGTCTTCTCCATGGTGGTCATCCTGCCCTTCACGGGTGCGCCCGGCGAGCTTCTGGCGTGGACGGTAGCGGCCGCCGGGATCGGTCAGTTCATTCTGCTGCTGGTAGCCTGCCGCCGGGCTGGGATGGTCTTGCGCTTGCCGCGCCCGCGCCTAACCCCTGGGGTTGTGCGCCTGTTGAAGTTGATGGGGCCTGGGCTGATCTCCGCCGGGGCCATGCAGATCAACTTGATGGTCGGCACCATCATCGCCTCGCTGCAGGTCGGCGCGGTCTCGTATCTCTATTACGCTGATCGAATCTACCAGCTGCCGCTGGGTCTGATCGGCATTGCCTTCGGTGTGGTCCTATTGCCCGATTTGGCGCGCAAGCTGCGCAGCGGTGCCGAGGCGCAGGCCATGCACAGCTTCAACCGTGGTCTCGAGCTGGCGATGTTTCTCACCTTGCCGGCGGCGGTGGCCTTGCTGGTCATCCCGGAGCCGATCATCGTCGTCCTGTTCGAACGCGGTGCCTTCGACCGGGCGGATGCGCAGGCGACCGCTTTGGCGCTTGGCGCTTTTGCCCTTGGCCTGCCGGCCTTCGTGCTGATCAAGGTGCTGCAGCCGGCCTTTTTCGCGCGTGAGGATACGGTCACGCCCTTGCGCATGGCCTTGGCGACCGTGGCCGCGAACGTGGTTCTCAGCCTGGCGCTTTTCTGGCCCTTGCGCTACGTGGGCTTGGCCTTGGCCACGACCCTGGCCGCCTGGCTGAATACCGGCCTGCTCGTCTGGGCGCTGCGGCGGCGGGGGTTTATGACCCTCGATCACCGCTGCAAGACACGTATCCCACGCATTGCCGTGGCCAGTGTTTTGATGGGCGCGGCCCTTTGGCTGGCCCTCGGTTGGCTCGACCCTTGGTTCGACGGGGAAACGCCGGTGCGCGTCCTGGGCCTTGCCATTCTGGTCGGCGGTGGCCTGGCGGCTTACGGCGGCTTGGCCCTTGTTTTGCGGGCGATGGCGCCAGGGGATTTGGCTAAGCTTTTGCGCCGCCCGCCAGCGGAATCAGATGGCCGCACCGGATAGCCCCCCTTGACCCCGGCACGAGCAAGCGGCGATAACCCGGCTCCGCTCTAAAGCCGTACGGATGGCCCCAGGAATAACAAGATCATGAAGCGCATTTTCTCGGGCGTGCAGCCCACCGGCAATCTGCACCTGGGCAACTACCTGGGGGCGATCCGCAATTTCGTCCCCCTGCAGGACGAATACGACTGCATCTATTGCGTCGTCGATATGCACGCCATCACCGTCTGGCAGGACCCGAAGGTTCTCAAGGCCAATACCCGCGAGGTCGCGGCCGCCTATCTGGCCGCCGGGATCGACCCCAAGCGCTGCATCATCTTCAACCAGAGCCAAGTGGCCGCGCACGCGGAGCTAGCCTGGATATTCAATTGCGTCGCTCGCCTCGGCTGGCTCAACCGCATGACCCAGTTCAAGGAAAAGGCGGGCAAGCACCGGGAAAACGCCAGCGTCGGCCTTTATGCCTACCCCAGCCTCATGGCCGCCGACATCCTGGCCTATAAGGCGACCCACGTGCCGGTGGGCGAGGACCAGAAACAGCACCTGGAGTTGACTCGCGATATCGCGCAGAAGTTCAACAGCGACTTCGGGGTTGCTTACTTCCCGCTGTTGGAGCCGTTGATCCTGGGGACCGCGACACGGGTGATGTCCCTGCGCGATGGCACAAAAAAGATGAGCAAGTCGGACCCGTCCGACTATAGCCGCATCACCATGACCGACGATGCGGATGCCATCGCCAAGAAATTCCGCAAGGCGACCAGCGATGCCGAGCTCTTGCCCGGCCCCGAGGTGTTGGACGATAGCGGCGCGGTGCCCGAGGCGGCCCGCCAGGCCCGGCCCGAGGCCTATAACCTGCTCTCCATCTACGCGGCCCTGGCGGATAAACCCATGGCCGATGTGCTGGCCGAGTTCGCCGGGGCGCAGTTCTCGCACTTCAAGGCCGTGCTCACCGATCTGGCGGTGGCCAGGCTCGGGCCCATCGGGGCGGAGATGAAGCGTTTGAGCGACGATCCCGGCGCCGTCGATGCGGTCCTGCGCGACGGCGCCGAGCGCGCCCGCGCCATCGCCGAGCCGGTCCTGGCCGAGGTCTATGACATCGTCGGGTTCCTTCGCCCATAAATTTTCGCTATCCCGTAGAAAAGCGTGGGAAAATCGCCAACGGGGCGTTGGCGGTGCCGGGAATCGGCGCTAAGGTGCGCGCCCAACGTGTCGAGGCCGGCTCGCGATATGCCGTGATGCCTTTACGCCGAACACTCTAGTCTCCGAGCGATGCAGATCTACCTGCCCATTGCTGAGATGTCGGTCAATGTCTTCCTGCTGCTCGGCATGGGCGGAGGGGTTGGGTTTCTCTCGGGCTTATTCGGGGTTGGCGGCGGCTTTCTGATGACGCCGCTGCTCATCTTTATCGGTGTGCCGCCGGCGGTGGCGGTCGGGACCGAGGCGAACCAGATCGTCGCCTCGTCGGTCTCGGGCGTGCTGGCGCACTGGGGCCGCGGCAACGTCGACTTCAAGATGGGCTTCGTGCTGCTGTTGGGCGGCTTCGTCGGCTCGACCCTGGGCGTCCTGCTGTTCGCATTTCTGCGCGAGCTGGGACAGATCGACCTGGTGATTTCGCTCTCCTACGTCATCTTCTTGGGCACCATCGGGACGCTGATGTTCTCCGAGGGGGTGCGTACCATGCGCCGCCGCAAGTCGGCGCCGACACAGCGCCGCAAGCTGCATCAGCACACCTGGATTCACGGCTTGCCGCTGAAGATGCGCTTTCGCCGGTCGAAGCTCTACATCTCGGCGCTGATGCCGCTTTCCATCGGCTTTCTGGTTGGCGTGCTCTCGGCCATCATGGGCGTGGGCGGTGGCTTCATCATGGTGCCGGCGATGATTTATTTGCTCGGCATGCCGACGTCGGTGGTCATCGGCACCTCGCTGTTTCAAATCATTTTCGTTACCGCCAACGTCACGTTTCTACAGGCTTATGCCAACCAGACCGTCGATGTGGTGCTTGCCTTGCTGCTGCTTACCGGGGCGGTGATCGGTGCCCAGTTCGGGGCTCGTGCCGGGGCGCGCCTGCAAGGCGAGGAACTGCGGGTTCTGCTTGCCCTCATGGTTCTCGCGGTATGTGCCAAGCTGTTCTATGATTTGCTGATCACCCCCGGTGATCTCTATTCCCTCGGGATTACGCGATGAACCGCCGGATTGTCCGCTTTGCCGTTCTCTCGGTTGCAGTCCTGACGCTCTCCGCGTCGAGCCGGGCGGATACGCTGGTCGCCGATCTGTCACAACATCTGGTGGGAATCACAACGGGCTTTGCCGGCGCCGATGTGTTGCTCTTCGGCGCGGTGGAGGGGCATGGCGACGTGGTGGTCATTACCCGTGGACCGGAGCAGCCGGCGGTCATGCACCGCAAGAGCCGTATTCTCGGCGTGTGGGTAAACACGGCCTCGATGACCTTTGATCGGGTGCCAAGTTTTTACGGGGTTGCCAGCTCACGCCCCTTGGAGGAGATCGCCCCGGCCACGGTCCTGGCGCGGCACGAAATGGGTGTCGAACATCTGCGTTTGGCGCTTGCGCGGGCCAAGGCGTCGCCGAATGTCGCGGCGGAATGGCGCGACGGCTTGCTGCGTAATTTTCAGCGCTCCGGTCTGTACGCCAATTCCGTGCGCAACGTGACGTTTCTCGGCAACCGCCTGTTTCGCACGCGCATTAGTTTGCCCGCGAACGTGCCGACGGGAATCTACCAGGTGCAAGTCTTTTTGCTCGTAGACGGCCGCGTCGTCTCCGCCCAAACCACGCCCTTGAGCGTCAGCAAGATCGGGGGCGAGGCCGTGGTCTACGATTTCGCCTACGCGCAACCGGCGATCTACGGCCTGATTGCGATTGCCCTGGCATTGATGGCAGGATGGCTGGCCCATTTGGCCTTCCGGAAAGCATAGTACCGCGATGAGCGATAGCGACGAGGCAACGACCCCGACCGAAACGAGCGACCGCGTTTTCCTGGTCGTCGTGGACGAAACCGAGGAGATGAACGTCGCGTTGCGTTTCGCCTGCCGGCGGGCGCGCAACACCGGCGGCCGGGTCGCCCTGCTCTATGTGATCGAGCCGTCGGATTTCCAGCACTGGCGCGCGGTCGAGGAATTGATGCGCGAAGAAGCGCGCAGCGAGGGTGAGCAACTCTTGCAGCGCCTAGCGGCCCAGGTCAACGACCAGGTGGGCGCCATCCCTATTCTGTATGTGCGCGAGGGGAAGGTCGCCGACGAGCTCTTCAAGCTTCTGGACGAGGAGCCGCAGATTTCCATCCTGGTGCTCGGTGCCAATACGGGCACGCGTGGTCCCGGACCCCTGGTTTCGGCGTTATCCGGAAAAATGGTCGGCAAACTGCGGGTTCCCTTGACCCTGGTCCCCGGCAATCTCGATGACGAGGCTATAGACAGCATCAGCTAAGCCCTGCTTGAAGTTATCGTCCAAACCTCTCACATTAGAGGTCTGGCACCACCCAATTACCCAGGAGGGCGGAATACGGTGTTTATTCAGACGGAACAGACGCCAAATCCGGCGACCTTGAAGTTCCTGCCGGGCCGCGAGGTTCTGGGCACGGGCACGGCCGATTTTCCTAATCCCGAGGCGGCGGCTAATTCGCCCCTGGCGCAGCGCTTGTTTGCTATCCTAGGGGTAAGCGGTGTCTTTCTGGGCGCCGATTTCGTCACTGTCGCCAAGGTCGACGAGCGCGAATGGCACCTGCTCAAGCCGGCCATTCTCGGCGTTATCATGGAGCATTTCACCGCTGGCCGGCCGGTTCTGACGGCGCCTGCCGCGGCGGCCGAAGAGGCGGCGGTGGCTGACGAGGACCAGGAGGTCGTCGCTCAAATCAAGGAGCTCCTCGATACCCGGGTCCGCCCGGCGGTAGCCCAGGATGGCGGCGACATCGTCTTCCAAGGTTATGACAAGGGCGTGGTCTTCCTGCACATGCAGGGGGCGTGCGCTGGCTGCCCGTCCTCGACGGCGACCCTGAAAATGGGCATCGAGAACATGCTGCGCCACTATATCCCGGAAGTCGTCGAGGTCCGCGCCGCCGCCCAATAAGGGCGTTACCGGTTACGGCAGCATATAAAACTGAGTTCCGAACCAGCGCCAGCGGCCCTCGGGCCCCGGCATGGTGCAGTTGATGCGCGCCCGTCCCGGTTTCAGAGGTTGGGTAAGGCGTATCTCGATGCGCCGCTCGCCGAGGCGATCGAGGCTGCTTTCGCCGGTACTAGCGAAGCAATTCAGGGACTTAACGCCCGAAACACTCTCATCGACCGTAAAGCCAAAGGACGGTGGGTTACTCGCTGTGCGCACCAGGGTATCGGCAGGCGTTATATCGCGCACCGGCAACGGCAAGGAATTTACGGCCAGACGAAAGCGGTCCATATCGCCGTAGGTCTCGTTGAAAGGATAACGCGGCAGGGCAAAGCGGTCGCCGCTGCGGGCGATGGCGCCCGATTGCTGACCGAAGGCGGCGGTAACGCCGGTTTGGGTGACAATGTTGCGCAATGCGAGGCCATATTCACCGTAAGGATAGGCGAAGATCGTTGGCGTTTTGCCGAATTCTTCCTGAAAGCGGCTTGCGCCCGCGACCAATTCGGCCCGTGTTGCCTCGGCCGATTGGGCGACCATATGCCCGTGGTCGACCCCGTGTCGGCCCAAGGTTACGCCGCCGCCCGCGACCATCTCGCGTATCTGGTCCCACGTCATATACCCACGCAGGCCCCGGTCGATGGCACCGGTGGCAATGAACAGCGTGAAAGGAAGGTTCGCGGCGCGCAGGCGTGGCCAAGCCTCGGTATAGACCGAGGCAAAGGCGTCATCGATGGTAATGCCCACCGCCCGCTTTGGCAGTGGCCGGTTTTCGTTCAGCGCGGCAACTATTTCCGGCACTGGCAGGACCGTATAGGGGCCGGAGGTTAGCTCGGCGATGTGCGCCTCGAATTGATCGAGGCGGATGTTGGTCGATGGCAGATCCGATTCGCCGAAGCGGTGATACATGATAACGACCGCCCCGTTATCGGCGGGGATATCGGCGATAGCCGGGTCAATCGGCTGGGCGGCAAGCAGTCCGGCCAAAATGCTCATGCCAACGAAACATTTCGCCACCTTGGCACGGCGGTTGGATGAGCCGGGTGTCATCTGTGATCGCACGCACGTCCCCACGATTGTCTGCCCCCCCAATATGGCCCCCTTGTCATGCACTTGCAGTCCTGGGAGTCTATCGTCCTCTGGGGCTATGGCTCAAGGCGCCTTTGGCCTGAGGAGATCGGCACGTAACACGAGGAACCATCGCCGTGGGCAAAATTCTCAACGATGCTGCGTTGGAGACGATCTTCCGCGCGGCGCGAACGCACCGGACCTGGCAAGACGAGGACGTTAGCGATGTCCTTCTACAGGCAATCTACGATCTGGCCAAGATGGCGCCGACCAGCGCCAATTGCTCGCCCATGCGGCTCATATTCCTGAAATCGCCGGAAGCCAAGGCGCGCCTGCGCCCGGCTCTCGATGAAGGCAACGTGGCGGCAACCCTGGCGGCGCCGGTCACCGCGATTGTCGCCCACGACCTGGCGTTCTATGAGCACTTGCCGCGTCTGGCACCGCATGTGGACGCCCGGGCCTGGTTCGTCGGCAACGAGGAATTGATTCGGGCCACCGCTTTTCGCAACGGCAGTCTGCAAGGCGCCTATCTCATTATTGCGGCGCGGGCCCTTGGCCTCGATTGCGGGCCCATGAGCGGCTTCAACAACGCCAAGGTCGATGGCGAGTTCTTTCCCGACGGGACGGTCAAATCCAATTTCCTGTGCAACCTCGGTTATGGGGATATGGAAAAAGTGCATCCGCGGGCGCCGCGCTTCGAATTTGACGATGTGTGCCGGGTTCTCTAGTGGTCCGATCCTAACGCTTGGCTCCCAAGCGTTAGGTGAATCGACCCACCAACATATTGGTCTTGTGGGGCGAGCATAGGGACATGGGGCAGGTCCACTGTTTGCTGGCTTTGGATGCGGCGGGCGCGGCGTGCTCCGCAGCGCTCTGGCGCGACGGCCGTATAGTGGCGCACCGCTTTGCCCCTATGCGCCGGGGCCAGTCGGAACACCTGGTGCCGATGATCGAGGATGTGATGGGCGCCGCCGATACGGCCTATGGCAGCCTGGATGCCCTGGCGGTTACCGTCGGGCCGGGCGGGTTTACCGGTGTGCGCATCGGTCTGGCCACGGCGCGCGGATTGGCCCTGGCCCTGCACCGGCCGCTTATCGGCATCAGCAATTTCGAGGCGGTGGCGGCCGCCGTGCCGGTCGCTGAGTGTACCGGGCGAATACTTGCCGTGGTTCTCGAGAGCAAACGCCACGAGCTTTACGTCCAGGCCTTCGCGCCGTCCGGTGACGGTGAGTTGCGGCCCCTGGCGCCGGGGGCCGCCGTGCCCCCGGATGAATTGGATGCCTGGCTTCCGGCCGGCCCGCTGACCTTGGCTGGCGATGCGGCGCCGGCGGCCATGGCGGCTTTGCAGGCGGCGCAGCGGGATGTCTATCCCGCCACCTCTCCCGGTTTGGCCAGTGCCGTGCAGGTGGCCATCGTGGCGGCGGCGCGGCCCTTGCCGCTGCCGGGCACGGAACTGCCGCAACCGCTCTATTTGCGCGCGCCGGATGTAACGCCGGCACCGGCGGGGGTGCCATGAGCCCGGATCATGCGCTCGAGACAACCAGCGGTTTCGTGGTGCGACCGGCGAACCCGTTCGATATCCCGCTGATCGCCGCCCTGCACGCGGATAGCTTCGCCGGCGCTGTGGCCGGTCAGGTGTGGGGCGAAACGGCGGTGGCAGAAGTCTTATCTATGCCAGGGGCTTATGGGTTTCTTGCCGCCCCCGACGGAGAGGGTCAAATGGCGGCTGCGGAACCGGCCGGCTTTCTGCTCGGCTGCAACGTGGCCGATGCTGGCGAGATCCTCTCGCTTGGCACGTCTCGTGCCTGGCGCCGGCACGGGGTCGCCCGAACCCTCTTACGTGCCGCGATCGGGCGGGCCGAGGCGGCAGGCCTACAACGCCTTCTTCTTGAGGTCGCCGAGGATAACGATGCGGCGCGCGAGCTTTATGCCGGTGCTGGCTTTGCGAACATTGCCCGCCGCCCGGCCTATTACCGGCGCACCGACGGGCCGGCAACCAGCGCGCTGGTCTTGGCCTATAGTCTTAGTTGAGCGACCGGCTCGGCTGAGCGATTGGCGGTGACGGGGGTAATTTTACAAAGACAATGTTGGTCAAATCACNCTTCAAATGGTCTCTATTGGTGATTAGGCTGCAAAAAAATTATGAATTACCCGGTCCAGAAGAAGGTCTTTTGCCGGAAGGAGGTTCGGAAGTGTACGACTACTAAGTTTGAGCATTATTATTGTTGCTATGCTGGGGCTGAGTACTTATAAGAATGCCCTGATGAACAAAACGGGCAAGAAACGGCGATGACCGAGCAAGCTAAACCCAGCGAATTGCTGGCCTTAACAACCAACATCGTTGCCGCGCATGTAGCCAACAACTCGGTGGCGGTTGCGGATTTACCGAGATTGATTCGGGATGTGCACGATACACTGTCAAGTGTTGGCGGCGGTGGCTCGCGCGAGCCGGAGCGCCCGACCCCGGCGGTGCCCATCAAAAAGTCGGTAACGCCGGACCATATTGTCTGTCTCGAGGACGGCAAGAAACTGAAGATGCTCAAGCGGCATCTCAAGACNGCCTACAATATGACGCCGGAAGAATACCGCGAGCGCTGGGGCTTGGCCGCCGATTATCCCATGGTGGCGCCAAATTACGCAAAGCAGCGCAGCAGGTTGGCAAAACAGATCGGTCTGGGCACACGGGCGCGGCGCAAGAAGGCGTAAGCCCCCCCCGTATTATCCTCGTATTACCCNCAAATTACCCTCGTATCATCCCTGTGGTATCACAAATTATCTAAGCACGGCCTCGGGCGCGTTCCGTATTAGGCGNCGGCTGCCCGATCGGCTATACTTTCCGGTAATGATGGTTTCCCATCCGCGGAGACATGGCCTCGCAACTCGAACGGCGCTGCAGGGAGAAAGGGCTGAAGATGACCGGCCAGAGGCGGGTCATCGC
>JGI24023J19991_10002721_pt1 | contig 12737 bp, 12 predicted proteins | sample Cruoilmetagenom1_FD_19991 | JGI IMG/M metagenome (IMG submission 19991)
ATGACATTTCCTTTTGGAACCCCACCTTCATAGAGCCTGAAGCCATATCTGGACTCCGCATCGTTTCTCTTCATGAACCTTGCATCTATTCTTAGATTGGCTCTCACAATTCCGTTAGCCCTTCTCTCTATCTTCTCGATTTCCTCTCTGTTTATTCTCTTATAATGGGTAATGTCAAGTCTGCTTCTGTCAATCCCTTTTTGAGCGCCACTCTGCCACACATGTTTTCCCAGCAGCTCTCTGGCGGAAGCAAGAATCAGGTGAGTGGCACTGTGATTTCTTTCAAGTTTTTTTCGTCTATCCTTATTAACTCGTCCTTCAACAGTGCTTCCTTTCCTTGCTTTAATTTTTCCATCAAGGTGATGGAGGACGACTCTATTCTTTAATTTTTCAACCCAGACCACACTTGCTCCTTTATTCTTATACCTTATTTTACCCACATCGCTTGGCTGTCCCCCACCTTCAGGATAAAAAAAGGTCCGGTCGAGTATCAAAATTTTTCCCTCCGATTTTAAAACTTTTGCTTTAAATTGAAATTTCTCGGGTTTTTCATAAAAAAGCAATTCTGTCTCCTTTAATGGATAAACCTTTTCTTCTTTCTTCTCTTTTGGCTCTCTTTCTTTCGAGTGCATCTCGGCGATGATTGGATAGAAGTTGTCGGGTATCTCTACATCGATCACACTTTTAACCACTTCTGGTGGAACTCCATGGGTATCATAGAATCTTATCAGATCATCCAGAGTGGCACCTCCCCTTATCTCCCTCTTTACCATTCTTATTCCTTTGTCTATCGTATCCCTATACCTCTGCTCTTCAAGCTCCAGAATTTCTTCTATCCTTTGTTTATCTTTTTTGTATCTTTCCAGGCTGTTATTCAGGTGCATGTTAACTATGTCTCGAAGACTCATTTTCAGTTTCAGATCCTTGATGAGCTTTAAACTCCTTCTTATCATCAGCCTTACAAGATATCCCGCCTTGCTGTTGCTTGGCACTATGCCGTCCCCAAGCATCAGACCTACACATTTGGCATGATCGCAGAGAGCATAAAAGACCTACACATTTGGCATGATCGCAGAGAGCATAAACATTTTCTATCGGCTCCATTACTGAGTTGAGCTCTTCGACGCTAATTCTGTAACCCTTTTCATTCAGCTTTTTTACACATTCCTCTCTGAACCCTAAGAGTTTGTCTTTTGTGTCTACACTCATTGATCCGGCAAGTTTCGCACTCTCCTTGACGATGGCGCTTATGCGCTCATTTTCAAGATCCACCCTACACAAAAGCAAAAGTTCATACACTATATCGCCATATATTGCATTGTATAAGGTTGGCGTACCCTGAGTTGCCCAGGTCAACCTCTCCAAGCCATAGCCTGTGTCCACTATCTGCATATCCATTGGCGTGTAAAGCTCACCATCGATGGTTACTGTGTCGTTATCCAGCGGGATCGCCTTTTTCAGGTTCATAAAAACGAGTGTGATCAGCTCCAATCCATGGCTCAGGACTTCTAAAGCCGGGCCCGCATTACCACCACCACTCCAGGGATTTTCTTTATAGGTAACCAAATCTGTGTCAACACCGATAGACCTCAGAAAACCGTTACAGTGAGCAACCGTTTCATTTATCCAGTATACCTTCTTGTCCGGATAGTTGAATGCATGGTGACCCATCATCTCAAAGTTTGTCAGGTGCCTTCCACTCTTTCCAACGGAATCGAGATCGTTTAATCTTATGCATGGCTGTGAAATGGCGAGCGGATTGGCTGGCGGCTCACAGATGCCCGAAGTAACGTGTGGCTGAAAATCCGCTATGCTCGCAATGGTCAGGAAAATGTCGTCTCTCCACCTTGCTATGACCGGATAACTTTTTATTCTTTTGTGCCCGTTTCTTTCAAAGAAAGAGAGAAAAGCCTCCCTCATTTCATCAACGGTATACTCTCTCTGGGTGATCGGGTTGTCTATAAAGGAATATTCGACGCATGGAGAATCACCACAGAACTCCTGTTTTTTGTCCCTTGTCCAGAAAGCACTACCACAACTTTTGCACTTTTTTCTGATGTATCCATTTTCTTTGAAAAAAGGAATTCTATATGCTTTCTCAAGGTCAACCATGAGGTGAATAAGCGAGCTTTTTATATATTCTTTCTGTTTTCATCTTGATCAATTCATTCAATTTGTTTACGATAGATAGATACATAGATAGATACATAGATAGATACATAGATAGATACATAGATAGATACATAGATAGATACATAGATAGATACACAAATACATACGATTAATCTGGAACTATTCTTGTTCCAGAATTGCCCTCCATAGCCTCAACTGCTCTGTTCAGAGAAGCGATGGTTGCCAACTTTCCCCCTCTTTCCAGGAATTTTATACATGCCTTAACCTTCGGTTCCATGGATCCTTTCAGGAATTGCCCTTCTTGCAGATGTTTCCTGGCATCGGTTAAAGTCATCTCTGAAATTTCCTTTTCATTCTTTTTTCCGTAGTTAAGTTTCACCCTTTCCACGTTGGTGAGCATCAAAATCGTGTCCACTCCAACGATCTCCGCAAGTTTTTCTGCTGCCAGATCTTTATCCACAACGGCTTCTATCCCTCTGTATCCTCTATAGTGCTCCTTACTCAAAATCACCGGTATGCCGCCGCCGCCCGAAGCGATAACAATTATTCCCGAATCGACCATTCTTCTTATACATTCACATTCCACATGCTCTACAGGCACGGGAGAGGGGACAACCCTTCTCCAGCACTTTTCGTTAGTTGGCTTAACTTTTTTTATGATGAAATCGGGATGCTCCCCCTTGAGTTTTTTCGCTTCTTCCTCTGTAAAAAAATTTCCAACGGGTTTGGAGGCATTCTCTCCAAAGAATTCCGGATCATTCCTGTTCACTATCACCTGGGTTATTACGGTACAAACAGGAATCTTGATTCTCAGATCGTTCAAATGATTTATCAAGCTCTGCTGGATCATGTATCCTATCTGTCCCTGGGTCATGGCTCCGAGGATGTCCATTCTTTGGGCGGGTATTCCATCTCCATCCTTTGCGCAATCCTGCTGAACCATAAGATTTCCCACCTGAGGCCCATTTCCGTGGGTTACTATAAGTCTATCATCCTCTTCCATTTTCTTAACTATCTGTGCAATAAGCTTTGCAGTTTGCTCACAGTTTCTAAATTGCTCTTTGGTTGTTCCTTTCTCCTCTGCCCGTTTAATTGCATTTCCTCCAAGAGCTATCAGCAATCTCATAAATGGAATCTTAATATGTATTAAAATAGTTTAGCCTTATAAGAGCGAAAAGTCTATGTAAGGGCTCCCGCAGGGTCAACAGAGCTGTTGTCAAAGTTCCGGCCAAATTTTTTGAGATCAAAAAGAATGATTGAGATCAAAAAGAATGATTGAGATCAAAAAGAATGACATCCAAAACAAAATAAAAATATAAATAGGCAAAAGCTGTTTATTGGAACTATGTCAAAGTATAAAATTGCATGGATGCCGGGAGATGGGGTGGGCAAAGATGTTTTGGATGCTGCAAAGATCGTTTTAGATGCGGTGGGCCTGGATGCGGAATATTTGCCTGGAGATGTGGGATGGAAGTTCTGGGTGAAGGAAGGAGAGCCCCTGCCAGAGAGGACCATTAAGCTTATGAAGGAAACCGATTGCGCTTTATTTGGAGCGATAACTTCTAAGCCATCGAATGTAGCTCAACAAGAGCTTTCTCCCCAATTAAAGGATAAGGGACTGGTTTACAGGAGTCCCATAGTGAGAATGAGGCAGCTGTTTGATATGTATATCTGTTTCAGGCCCTGCCATGCATATCCGGGAAATCCCCTGAATTACAGAGAGGGAATTGATCTGGTTATATTCAGGGAAAACACCGAAGGTTTGTATTCTGGAGTTGAATTCGAAAGAGTCCCGGAGGAAATGCTTCGGATCAGGGGAATGGAAAAAGTGCCTCCAGATGGTGCGATTTCCCTGAAAATCAATACGAGATGGAAGTCCGAAAGAATTTGTAGAGCTGCTTTTGAGTTCGCCAGAAAAAATAACAGAAAAAGGGTGACCTGTGTGCACAAAGCAAACGTGGTAAGAGCAACAGATGGGCTCTTCCTGAGTGTATTCAATCAGGTGGCAAATGATTACCCGAATATTAAGGCGGATAACGCAAATGTGGATGCTCTGGGGATGTGGTTGCTGAAAAATCCCTTAGACTATGATGTTCTGGTGGCTCCCAATTTATATGGCGACATCATCTCAGATCTCGCTTCCCAGATGGTTGGGGGTCTTGGATTTGGATCTTCTGGAAACATAGGAGACAAATACGCTCTGTTCGAGCCGTCCCACGGTTCAGCACCGAAGTATGCGGGATTAGCCAAGGTAAATCCCATTGCCACAATTCTTGCAGCCAAGCAGATGCTCGATTGGCTGGGTGAAAAAGAGCTGGGATCAAGGGTTGAGAACGGTGTTGCCCGGGTAATAAAGGAAGGGAAAGTGAGAACCTACGATATGAAAGGCAGCGCTTCAACCACCCAGATGGCAGAGACCATAGCGTCTAAGTTGCATTAGTTCATTGCTATCTGTAGCATTGAGGGGATTGAAAGGAGCTGATAGAAATAAGAATGAATGTTTATGTTTTGTCTTAAAGCGTCTGGATCTCTCTCATCTTTTTATCTATCTTTTCCAGATCTATAATCGACGCAAAAGAAACATACTTCTCCTTTGCTCTCCTCAAGTATTCCAGGGATCTCTCTTTGTCCCCTATCCTCGCATAGATCATGCCGATTGCTTCCTCCATGTGAGCGATTCCGTATTTGTTGCCGACCTCTCTAAAGAGAAATATTGCCAGACCATAGCTCTGGAGTGCTTCACGGTATCTTCGCTGTTCTTCGTTCACCCTTCCCCTCAAAGCGTAGGTTTCGGCTTTGTATCTCTTCGAATCTATCCTGCTCGAAGCGACATGGGCTTTATCGAGATAATCCAGCGCTTCATAGAAGGACTTTTCTTCTATACACACCTTGGCCAAACCGAGGTAAGTCCTCACGAGGATCTGCACCTCATCGATGTTTGTGGCCTCCTCCAGTGCTTTTTCATAATATTTCTTGGCTTCAGCCGTATCATTTTCGAGCATGGAGATGTCCCCGAGATTGATGTAGCAATCCGTACGAAAACGAGATCCCATATATCCCCTCAGCGCCATGGATCTCTCTATCGACGAATTGAAAAATTCTTTGGCTCTTTCCCAAGCACCGGTCTGCCGATAAGCCTCTCCGACGTTCAACTCTCCCCTTGCAATCCCCTCTTTATAACCGATCTCTTCGGAGATCTCTATTGCTCTGTTGAGTGAATCTATGGCTCTGCCATAATCACCGATCTCCATGTGGGCAAGACCGAGATTGTTGTTCGCCGCTCCCTGCAAAAATAGATCATTCATTTCTGTGGCCTTCTTCAAAAATAGCTCAAATCTCTCTTTTGCTTTTTCATACATGTCCTGGAACAGAAATAGACCACCCCACTCATTTTCGATAAGCAGTTTCATTCTTTCATCGAGCTCAATTTTCGATAATTCTTCAAGACATTCCTTTACTTTTTCAAGATTTGTGATAGATGAATAGTTCCTTTCAAGGTTGTATAGAAGATAGAATTTCTCTTTTTCATCCGGGATCTCTTTGATAAAATCTTCCAGACAGCTTATGGAGTACTCCAGTTTTCCTTCATAACCATAAATCAAGCTTTTCAATATCGTAATGATCGCCGGGTCGTCATCGATCTTTTCAAGTATCGTTCTGGCTTTAGCCGTATCGCCATCAACCATCGCTCTGAAGAACGGTTTGAATCTTTTATTAATGTCCAAAGGTATGAGTGAGAGCCCGATCCAGTTATAAACTGGATACTCTTTTTTCAGATCCACAATAATATATGACTTTGTATTGATATCTATTTTTCGGTTTTGCTCGAAAATTATTTATCCTTCAAGTGCCTATTCCTATCAAATTTATGAAAAGGAGGTAGATGAGATGGAAAAGACCAGTTTGTTAAAGAAAATGATCATGGAAAGGAAGGCGCTGATAGTTCCCGGAGCTTATGATGCTCTATCAGCAAAATTGATAGAAAGAACCGGGTTCAAAGCGATCCAGGTTTCTGGATTCGGGCTGGCTGCCTGTTATCTGGGCAAACCGGATGTTGGCTTGCTGACACAGACCGAGATGGTGAACTTCACGAAAAATATCGTGAATGCGGTCGACATACCCGTCATGGGAGACGCAGACACGGGATTTGGCAATGCAATAAACGCCATGAGAGCCGTTCAGGAGTTTGAGCAGGCTGGATGTGCTGGATTAAACATTGAGGATCAGGTGTTCCCGAAGAGGTGTGGGCACATGGAAGGGAAACAGATCGTACCTCAAGAGGAAATGGTAAAAAAGATAGAAGCGGCCTGTGATGCCAGAAAGGACAAAGATTTTGTGATTAATGCAAGAACGGATGCCATTGCCATATCCGGGATCGATGACGCCATAAAAAGGGGAAAGGCTTACGCTGACGCGGGAGCGGACCTGATATTCGTGGAAGCTCCTCAGTCCAAAGAGCAGATTAAAAGGATCGCAGAAGAAGTTGGTGCGCCAATTTCAATAAATCTCTTCGATTCCATTAAAGGAGGGAAAACACCCCTGATGACCTATGCAGAGCTCAGGGAACTTGGAGTGGCCAGAGTTTCTGTACCGGTTGGATCTATCTTTGCCGCCGTGAAGGGTGTTCAAAGCTATTTAGAAGCGGTCAAAGATGAGATAGCGCCGGGAAGGTATGATCTTGTTTGCAAATTTGACGAATTCAAGGAACTGGTGGGTCTGCCGGAGATGAAGGAATTGGAGAAAAGGTTCTTGCCAAAAGAGATCTACACAGAAAAATATAAAAGATAGGAGGTAAAGAAAATGGGAATGACACTGGCTGAGAAGCTGTTAGCGGGTGCTTCGGGAAAGAAAGAGGTGTCTGCTGGAGATCATGTCATAGCTAAGGTTGACGTTAGCATGGCCCCCGAGGGTACTGGACCGCTGGCGATAAAACAACTGCTAAAACTAACAGATAAGCCAGCCAACCCGTCGAGAACGATCTTTTTCATAGATCACACCGCCCCAAGCCCGAGCAAACAGACCGCAAATGCACACATCTATCTGAGAAATTTTGCAAAAAAGACCGGCTCAAACCTGTCCGAAGTGGGAGAGGGTGTCTGTCATCAGAGAATTGTCGAATCCTATGTTTCTCCCGGAGAGCTGTACATAGGAGCGGACTCCCATTCCTGTACGGTTGGAGCACTCGGAGCTTTCGGAACCGGAATGGGATCCACAGACGTTGGTGTTGCAATGGGACTCGGAAAAACCTGGCTCAAGGTGCCGTCGACCTTTAAAATAGAGGTTAATGGAGCCCTCCCTGAAGGAGTTTATTCAAAGGATCTGATGCTGCACATCATAGGGAATATGGGAGCGGATGGCGCAACCTACAGATCACTGGAATTCTGTGGAGAGACAATTGATAATATGAGTCTTTCCAGCAGGTTGGCCCTGACCAACATGGCTGTTGAAGCCGGTGCAAAGACAGGTGTTATAAAGACCGATAAAAAAGTGGAGAGGTTCCTTAAAGAACAGGGAAGACCCGAAAAATTCAGGGAGATAAAGGCGGATGAGGATGCCGAATACGAAAAGACAACAGAGATCGATGCTTCCAATCTTGAACCACTTATTGCGGTTCCGCATACGGTAGATAACGTCAAGTCCATATCTGAGATGAAGGGGACCCCCATCCAGCAGGTGTATATAGGAACCTGCACAAATGGCAGGCTGGAAGATCTCAGAATAGCGGCTTCCATCCTGAAAGGAAAGAAAAGACATCCTGACACAAGATTAATAGTTATCCCAGCATCCCGCCAGATCTATCTGGAAGCTCTCAGAGAGGGCTTACTCGAAGTTTTTGTCATGGCTGGAGCCTGTGTGCTTGGTCCAGGTTGTGGTCCCTGTATGGGAACGCATGAGGGTATCCTCGGTGATGGAGAAGCGTGCCTTTCAACCCAGAACAGAAATTTCAAGGGCAGAATGGGAAATCCGGAAGGTTTTATTTATCTGTCTTCTCCTGCAACCGCCGCCGCCAGCGTCATCAAAGGAGAGATAGCTGATCCAAGGGAGGTGATCCAATGAAAATGAAAATGAATGATCTGATTAAAGGAAGAGCATGGAAATTTGGACCGAACATAAGCACTGATCTGATCGCACCTGGTAGATATTTCCATCTGAGAGAAAATCTTCCGGAGCTTGCGAAACATGTGCTGGAGGATGCCAGAACCGATTTCGCCGGAAATGTAAAAGAGGGAGATTTTGTCGTCGCCGATAAAAACTTTGGACTCGGATCGAGCAGGGAACACGCTGCACAGATAATCAAGATCGCGGGAGTGAAGGTTATACTGGCGAAATCTTTTGCAAGGATCTTTTACAGAAATGCGATAAACCTTGGATTGGTCGCGCTGGAATGCGACACAGATCAGATAGACGAAGGTGATGAGCTGGAGTTAAATCTTGAAGAGGGAGTGATAAAAGATCTCACCAAAGAGACAGAGATAAAGACCGCCCCCATGCCAGAGATAATGTTGCTGATCCTTAAAGAGGGAGGCTTATTGCCGTATATAAAGAAACACGGAGATCTTCCGATAGTTTAGTTAGAACTAATAGGGTAGTTAGAACCGAACAGTAGCATGATCCGACTCGATTATACAGTAATAATCGTTGCTTGCATAAGTTCTGGAAATCCTTGAGGAGGTTACTAGTATTACGATTGTACACTCATCGGGGGGGTTGTCCAGATCTCTTGGCTCTATTGTTATAGATGCGCTGTAACTGCCTTTATCAAGAATGACAGTCTCAAAATCTGCGGCATCCCTCTCACGTAGAGTTTTACGCACACCCTCATGTATACTCGTGGGGTGATCTTCGTAATAATGATATACGTCTAATGAACGTATACCCCCGAACGCCTCACAGGTTGCTTTTGTAATCCTCCATCCCGGGCTCGTAACAAAGATTTTTCCTTCTTTTTCGTTGGTGTTAGAGGCGCTTTGAAGGCCGCAAACGATTGCTTTGACAATCACCTTTCGACCAGAAGAGTCTTCTATTGCGTATGCTCTTCCATATACGGTTGCGTCGGCTTGTTCCCTTTCACTATATCCCGTGGTCACAAAGAAAAAAGCCTCGTCAACCACTTTTTCGGTCGTTGCAATGGTGGTTCTGCCAAAGCCTACCAATGTCAACACCACCATCGTTACGAAAATGATCTTAACCTTATTTTCCATTTTTTTCACTTCCTTGCATTCACTGCCTTATGTTAAATATTTAAGATTAATCCTATTTATAATTTTATGTGAGCTTTCGAAGCTTTATTCACCATTTGCCAATGGACATACATATATTATTCATCAATAATTTTGGCAACATGCTCTTTTGCGAAATAGGCAAAAAGCATAAAAAGCATCTATGACAAAACAAATAACGCATATAAAAGGGGTGAAAAATAGAAAATGAACGACGGTAAAAAGAGGGACGAAGAAAAGAGGGACGAAGAAAAGAGGGACGAAGAAAAGGAGCTGATAAAAACAAAAGGACGCATAAAAACGCACACAAAGACACACCTGATAGTGTTAACACTGGTGATTGTCTGTGAACTTATCGGCACACATCAATACAAGGTGGGACCTGGAAGTATCGTGCTGCTACCCATGCTTTTTGCCGTTGTGCTGGGGTTGATCATTACTCCGGATGTCCTTGGGAAGCTTATCAAACCCCTAAGATCAATGGTATCGATGGAGGAGTGCAAACTGGCAACTCCCCTGCTCATAATTGCCCTTATGCCTCTTGGGGTGAAATATGGAACTCTGGTGGGCCCCGCAATTCCGATGATAATAAAAGCGGGCCCAGCCTTTATACTGCAGGAATTTGGAAACCTGGGTACAATATTTTTAGCTCTGCCTATTGCTCTGTTACTTGGCCTTAAAAGAGAAGCCGTTGGTGCCACCGTCAGCATATGCAGGGAACCCACCCTGGGTATCATAAGCGAGTACTATGGAATAGACTCTCCGGAAGGAAGAGGAATTCTGGGGATATACCTGTGCGGAACGATCTTTGGAACGATATTCTTTGGATTGTTAGGGGGTTTAGCCGTTGCTACGGGTTTACATCCTCTGGCGCTGGCCATGGCATGTGGAATGGGCAGTGCTTCCATGATGACAGCCTCATCTGCTTCCCTCGCTACCGCAGTTCCGGCTATGAAGGATCAAATCCTTGCTTATGCCGCAACCAGCAACTTATTGACGGGTGTAACCGGGATGTATATGGTGCTCATTATAGGGTTGCCTCTGGTAAACAAACTCTATGACGCACTTCAGCCGAAGATACAGGGAGGATCAAAAATACAGGGAGGATCAAAAATACAGGGAGGAAAAAAGAAATGAAATACGATGCAGAAAAGAACTTGGAACGTTTCAAGATGCTGATAATCGTGGGGATCATTACACTGGTGGGACAAAAAATTGGCTATGGCATCTCGCCAATTCGGGCAATACCTGGGATAATACTCTGCGTGGTGATCGCTTTGGCAGCGTTTGCACTTAAAGAAGTGGTACCCCTCAAGATCCCGGCCTTCGCCTATGCTTCCCTTATCGCATTGATACTGACCATGCCCTACCTTCCCACATCGGGCTTCATTCTCAAATACACGAATCAGGTGAACTTTTTGGCTACCACCACACCGATACTGGCGTATGCCGGGTTGTCCATAGGATTGCAGGTAACCAAAATGACAAAGATAAGCTGGAAGCTCATTCTGGTTGCCTGTGTCGTCTTTATGGGAACCTTCTTTGGATCCGCAATAGTGGCAGAAATAGTTTTAAAGATGCAGGGGATCATCTGATCCCTTTTATCTTTTTAAAGAGGGAGTGAAGTTGTTGATCCCTTCAATGATTGGAGGTTGTGTGACCCTTACAGCACTCTGTTGTAACGTAGACCTTTAAATGCAACTGCTGACAACAGGAGATTTCTAAGATGAAGTTTCTAATTTTATCGAAACATATTTAAAAGCACAGTTCCATAATAGAAACATGAAGCTGGAAGATGTTTACGGTTATATAGCCATGAACATGGAAAAGGGAAGAAGAGAGTTCACCCAGAAGGGGATATCCAGCAAACTTGGAGGCAGCATAAGTTCTGTGCACTATGCATTGGAGCCCATGGAGCGGATGGGCTCGATTACAAAGAGGAGCAGGGGATTTGAGGTCATAGACGCCAGGAAGTTCCTTGTCTACTGGGCATCCGTCCGCAGAATGCGGATAAGCTATTCTACCCATTGCCCTGAGCCCGCAGAGGAGATAGAGGCACTTATGCCATCAGTGCTCTTTACAACCTATTCTGGCGCTAAGTTCTATTATGGGATAGAGCCCGCAGACTACGGAGAGGTTTTTGTTTACGGTAATGAAAAAGAGGTCGAAAAGAGGTTTCCTGAAAGGGAAGGATCCAAAAACGTTTGTTGCCTGAAGCCACCTATTTTCTTAAGAGGGTCGTCAAAAACACCGCTCACCCTTCTCTATGTAGACCTCTGGAACACACCAACATGGTATGCAAGGGAATACCTGAGGGAAGTGGAGGTAAGATTGAATGAACTTCTGGAATGAGCCGATAGAGGAGAGGAGCTATTCTCTCTTGCTTCAGCTCAGGAGGGACTATGACTTCGTTCTGATAGGAGGGTGGGCAATATTCCTTTACACGAAAATGGCAAAGTCTAAAGATATTGACATTTTGGTAGGCTATGACGAGCTCTCCAGAATGGCTACCCGATTGCCGATAAAGAAGAATGACAGGCTAAAAAAATATGAGACCACAATAAGAGGGGTGTCGGTGGACATCTATCTTCCACACTATTCAAACCTTATAATAGCCCCTGAAGAAATCATGAAAAAAACCAGAGCTATCGAAGGTTTCAAGGTGCCGGAGCCCGAGGTTCTGCTTGCACTGAAGCAGCAGGCTGAAACGGAGAGGAAAGGGTCGGTCAAAGGGTTGAAAGACAGGATAGACATTCTCTCTATGCTTCTGGTATGTTCCCTGGACATGCAAAAATACGCAAAGTTCGTGGGCAAGAGCTACCTGAGAATGCTGAAGGAGATAGTACTCAAGGCAAAGGATGAATTTGACTATCTTGAAATAAGGAATCTGAGAGAGGTAAAGAAAAAAAGGAAAAAAATTCTGGAAAAGATCGACAGTGCTCTCCAGAATGTCTCGTAAACTATCTTTCAAAAGTTGATTTTACAAAATCAGAAAATATTTACCCTATGAAAAACAAGTATAAATTGTGACAAAACCCAGATGCGTTTATTACAAGGAATGCAAAAAAATAAAAACAGACGAGGAAAGGCTAATGTACTGCATTAAGGAAATGCACAAACAGACGTTTTATGGGTGCCCCTACCACTATCGACGCTTGAGGAGCGGTATTTACCACTGGGCATCCCTGTTGAACAAAGAAGATCTGGAAACGTTATAAATTTGCGGCATGTTTTCCTTTTCCCAAAGATCACTGTGTCAGACCATCTATCTACCTACCTGTACGGTTAACCATGAAAAAGTGGATTGAAGTGAGTGATCCCATTTAAAAATTAGATTCCACAAACTCAAAAAGAAAAATGACCGGCAACGAAAAAAAAAAATTA
>JGI24023J19991_10002722_pt1 | contig 12735 bp, 13 predicted proteins | sample Cruoilmetagenom1_FD_19991 | JGI IMG/M metagenome (IMG submission 19991)
CCGCGGCCCCCGCGGCGCCCGCCGCGCCCGCCGAATAGAGGGAGATTTGTCATGGTTATGCGATTCTGGCTGCTCGCGAGCATCCTTTTGGCCGTCGTCGCCTGGGTCTTGATGGTGCCGCTCTCGCCACCGTCCTTCCAAGCCTCGCCGAACTCGACCATCGCCGACTACCGAGCGCAGGGTTTGGTGCCGAAACCGGGAGAGATGACGATCTCGGATGCGGTCGGCCACGACATCTTCGAGATCCCCGCGACCGACGCGGCGCACGCGGCCGAGGAAACCGCCGCCGGTGCCATGCCGGACATGCCGGGCATGGGTGACGGTGCGGACAAGCCCATGGAGGAGCCCGACACAAGCGGTGGCGAGCACGGCGCCGAAGCCGGCGTTGCCGGCACCATGCCGGAAGCACCGGAGATGGCCGAAATGCCTAGCGTGGGCGAGGGCGCGGATAAGCCCATGCCGGAGGCACCGGGGACGGCCGAAATGCCGGGGATGGCCGAAATGCCGGACTCGGGGGGCGCGACCGAAGGCGAAGGCGGCCACGGGGAAGGCCAGGCGGGCCTGCGCGTGCTGGACGGTATGATGGCCGACATGGCCAAACGCACGATCGAAATCGAAATGCGCGAGTGGGGTTTTTCCCGGCCGAGCATTACGGTGGCGACCGGTGAGGTCGTCCGGTTGGTTGTGCGCAACACCGGCAATGTGCCGCACGAGTTCATGCTCATGCCGCCGCAAGGCATGGCCGCCGTCGCCTACCGGCTGCAGCGGGCGGACTGGAACCTGACCGAGCACGAGGCCATTTTCGAGCGGCAGATGGTCCTGCCCGGCGATTCCTTCGAGGTTGTCATTCAGGCCGATCAGCCCGGCAACTGGATGTACATGTGCATGTTCCCCTATCACATGCAGTTCGGGATGATGGGTTCGCTGGCCACCGAAGGCGCGGCGCCCATGGAAGGCATGAAGATGTAGCAGGCGGTCTAAAACGCGGCCTTGCGGCGACGCGCGCCCCGGCTAAGCTTGCGCGATTCGCGCGCGAGGCCGGGGGGACAATGACCACACCGCAACTGACGCTGCTGGGTATTCTTGGCGTTCTATTCGTTTTGCTGGCCTGGGGCCGCTGGCGNTATGACGTGGTCGCCTTCGGCTCCCTGCTGACCGCGGTGTTGACCGGCCTGGTGCCAGTACGTGAGGCCTTCTTCGGTTTCGGCCATCCGGCCACCATCACCGTGGTCGCGGTGTTGATCATCAGCCGCGCCTTGACCACCTCCGGCGCCGTCGACTGGGTAACCCGCGCCATCGCCCCGGCGGCGGCGCGCACCTGGAGCCACGTGGGCGCCCTGTCGGGTGTCGCCGCGGTCATGTCCGCCTTCATGAACAACGTCGGGGCCCTGGGTCTGTTGATGCCGGCGGCGTTGCAGTCGGCGCGCAAGGCCGGCCGGTCACCGGCGACGATCCTGATGCCGCTGTCGTTCGGTTCGATCCTGGGCGGGCTGGTGACCTTGATCGGCACACCGCCGAACATCATCATCGCCGCCTATCGCGGTGAGATCGCCGACGCGCCATTCGGCATGTTCGACTTTGCCCCCGTCGGCGCTGTTACGGCCATCGTCGGGCTGATCTTCGTAGCGACCATCGGCTGGCGCCTGGTGCCGGCGGCGGCGAGCCAACGCGCCGCCAGCGAAGAGCTGTTCGATATCGAGGGCTACATCGCCGAGGCCAAGGCACCCAAGGGCAGTGCCGCCTATGGCAAAACCCTGGCCGAGATCGAGGAGATGACCAAGGATATCGATGCCCTGATCGTCGGCATCGTGCGTGGCAAGCGCCTGTACCAGCGGCCGTCCCGCAGCGAGCCGATCAAGGCCTCGGACCGACTGGTCATCGAGGCGGGCTCGCAGGAGATCGGGCAATTCGCCAGCCGCCTGGGCCTGGTCCTCGCCGCCCATAAGGGCGACAAGACAAGCCCGCTGAAGACCGAAGGCAACACCCTTGTCGAAGCGGTGGTGGCGCCGGGTTCGCGACTCGAGGGGCGGGCCGTGGAGGATCTGCGCCTGATCCGCCGTCATGGTTTTACGTTGCTGGCGGTTGCCCGCCAAGGCACGCCGTACCGGGGCCGTCTGGGATCCCTGCAGTTCCGGGTCGGCGACGTATTGCTCATCCTCGGTGATGTGGAGCGAGCGTCCGAGGCGCTGGCAGCCTTCGGCGCACTGCCCTTGGCCGAGCGCGGCATCAGCCATGGCAACCGGCGCGATGCCATCGCCATGATCGCCATCTTCGCCGCCGCCATCGNNGCCTCGACCCTGGGGCTNCTGCCGACCGTCATCTCNCTNTGCNTGGCGGTGGCCGCCATGGTCGTGGCCGGCTTGATCTCGGTGCGCGANCTTTACGAGGGCATCGAGTGGCCGGTGGTCGTCCTTCTCGGATCNCTCATTCCNGTGGGNGGTGCNCTGCAGNCCACAGGNGCGACGGACGTTATCGCCACGGCGATTCACGTGCTGACGGCNGGCGGCTCGGCGGTCCTGGTTCTGGTTCTGCTGATGGTCGTGACCATGACCCTGTCGGACATATTGAATAACGCCGCCACCGCCGTGGTCATGGCGCCCATCGCCGTAGGCGTTGCCCAGCGCCTGGCTCTGGATTCCGACCCGTTCCTGATGGCCGTAGCGGTGGGCGCCTCTTGCGCCTTCCTGACCCCCATCGGACACCAGAACAATGCCCTGGTCATGGGCCCGGGCGGCTACCGATTCGGCGACTACTGGCGCATGGGCCTGCCCCTGGAGATCCTCATCGTCGCCGTCTCTATCCCCATGATTCTGTTGGTTTGGCCGCTCTAACATTGTGGTAACACTTGTAACACTAGAGTGCTTGAACCGGTTTCCGGCGGTAAGATAAAATTTGTGCATTTCATAGAGATAGCGAGAGAGGGCTAGCTGTGATGAAGAGGATGCGCCGTGCCGAACGGCCGGAGAATCGAGCCTGGAGCCGGGCGCTTGCGGTCGTGGCCATTGTGCTGCTCGTGGGTGCCTGCGCCCAGACCCAGTCATTCCTGACCAGCGAGGATTTGGCACAAAAACCGGCCAATCCGCGCGTCCTGATCATGCCCGCGGATGTGGAGCTTTCCGAGCTGACCGCGGCTGGCCTGCAGGAGCCGAATGCCGCCTGGACATCTACAGGCCGCAGCAATGTCGATGCCGCCTTGGATTCCCTCCTCGCCGCACGTAATGCCACCGTTGTGCGCTATGACGAGAGCGGCGGCGCAGGAAGCGAGGCCGAAACGCAACTTCTCAAGCTGCATAGTGCCGTTGGCGGTACCATCCTGCTGCACAAGTACTTTCCGGCACTGGCCCTACCCACCAAGAAGGACAAGTTCGACTGGAGCTTGGGCCAGGAGGCCACGGCCCTGCGCGAGCCTTATGGCGCCGACTATGCCCTGTTCATATATCTCCGCGATTCATTTGCCAGCGACAGTCGCAAGGCGCTGATCGTGGTGGGCGCCCTACTTGGCGTCGGTGTGCAAGGTGGCACCCAGGTGGGATTTGCCTCGCTGGTCGATCTGCGCACTGGCGAGGTTATTTGGTTTAACCGCCTAGTCAGTAGCGCTGGCGATTTGCGAGAACCGGAGTTGGCGCGGGGCGCGACCGAAAATCTGCTCGACGAATTGCCGCTATGACATCCACTCGGGCGACCAGTTTGTTGGCCGCAGCCGCCCTGTTTGTCGCCTCGTGCGCGCAGACCGGGAATATTCAGAAGATTGAACCGGGCGAGCGGCCCACCCTCGAGTCCGACGAGGGAGGCTTATGGATGCAAATGGACCGGGTCGAGGAAGATTTGCAGACCTCCGGCAAGGTGGTCACCGATCCGGATCTCAACGCCTATGTGCGTGATATTCTTTGCCGCCTGAATGCCGGGTATTGCGCCGATGTCCGCATCTACATCGTACGCACCGCCGATTTCAACGCCAGCATGGCCCCCAACGGGGTCATGATCGTGTGGACCGGCATTGTTCTGCGGGCACAGAACGAAGCGCAGCTTGCCTCCGTTCTCGGCCACGAGTTGGCGCACTACATCGACCGTCATTCCCTGAAACGCTGGCGCGAAATACGGAATACGACGGATACGGCAGTGTTTTTCACGTTTGCCACCGGCGGAGTGTTTGGCATCCTGGCTGGCCTTGCCGCCTACGACAGCATCATGTCGTTCTCCCGCGACATGGAGCGCGAAGCGGACACGCGTGGACTAACGATGATGCGAGAGACCGGGTACGATCCACGCGAAGCGGCAAAGACCTGGCAACAGCTCATCGAAGAACGGGAGGCCAGTGACGAGCCGGAAAAGAAGTCGGCCTTCTTCTCGACCCATCCGGCGGCCAAAGAGCGCAGCGAAACCCTGGCAAAACTCGCCGCCGAAACCGACAACACCGGCACCACCGTCGGGCGGGACCGCCATGCAGCAACCATTGCGTCTTTCCGCGGCGACTGGCTGCTGGACGAGTTGCGCCAGCGGGACTACGGGCGCTTCGAAGTCCTGCTCGATCAGTTGACCGAAGCCGGTATGGAAGACGGTGAGCTGCTTTTCTATCGCGGCGAGATGCACCGGCTGCGCGGCGAGGACGAGGACGCAGAGAAGGCCGTTACCGCTTATACCGCCGCGGCTGAGAGTGGAGACGCGCCGGCCGAGACATACCGCTCGCTTGGCCTTGTGCAATGGTCTGCCGGGCGTACCGCAGAGGCGCGCGCGGCCTTTGAGACCTACCTTGCGGCCCAACAGGACGCGGAGGATCGGGCCATGATTGAACACTACTTGCAACAGATGCAGTGAGGCACACCGTGAAACGTTTTTTTGCGATTTTTGCGATGCTGGCGGTTCTGGGAGGATGCGCCGCATATTCCCTAGTGGACGCCAAGCGGCAAACCATCGGCGGCGCCTACAGCGTACAGCCTGGCATACAGTGGAGCAAAGTTACCCTAGATAACGTCGAAGTCTGGACCGTCGACGGGCCGAACTTGGAGATGATTCGGTTCGTTCGTGGCCTAGAGGACGGTGATCGGATGTTCACCGCGCCGGACGACGTGAAGCTGCCTGCGTACAACCCGGCCATGAAGGCGAACGAGGTGATGGAATTCGTGGTCGACAGCTTCGCCCGCTCCGGCGCCAGCAACGTCGAAGGGACGGCCTTGCGGCCGACGCAATTCGGCGCGGCGTCCGGTTTCCGCTTCGATCTTAGTTTCACATCCGGCGACGGCTTGTGGTTCGACGGCATGGCGGTTGGCGCCACCATCGACGACAAGCTGCACCTCATCGTTTACACGGGCGCCCGGCAGCACTATTTCCCGAAATACCGGGACGAGGTTGAGCGGATGATCGGTACGATCGAGACAACCTAGCTGCTNGGGCCGACCGTCACTCGCTTTTGGTCTGCCATTCCTCGGACAGGCGCTTGGCCTCGGTCAGTTGCTCCGGCGTTAAGAATGCGGCCATCATGTTGCGCATTTCCATGGCCTGTTCGTGCCGCTGGCCCGTGCCGAAGCGAACCGCGGCTAAGTCGAACCAGACGTATGCCTGCACATAATCCTGCGGCACCCCAAGACCCTTGTTGTAGAGGATGGCGAGGTCTCGCTGGGCCCGGGCGCTGCCCTGATCGGCCGCCATTTTGTACCAGTGCGCGGCCTCGGCCATATCCTCGAGGGTGCCGGCACCATCGGCATAAGCACGGCCAAGCTCGAACTGCGCCGCCGGATCACCGGCCAAGGCGGCGGGCAACCATTGGCGAAACACCTGGGACGGCGCCGCGGTGTCTTGAGCAACCTCGTTCGCCATGACGGGCCGGCCAAGGGCCATTAAAACCGTCATCAGCATGGCCAACGCGGCAAGGCCCGCCGGAATCTTCGTCCCCAACCTCGTCCCCATCCCCATTTCGATCTCCGCTATTCAGTTTCGACAGCGAGGCCCGCAACTTCGGCATTTTGTGTCGGGACCTGCTCGCGCAGGCGTGCAAGCAAACCGTCCATGCGCCCGTTGCTGGCGCGGATAAACGCAGCATATTCGGCGCGCTGTGTTAACGCCATGCTGAGCCCCTCGATCACCACGTCGACAATCCGCCAGGTGCCCGCATCGTCGCGCAAGCGCCATTCGACCGCAACCGCCGGGCCTTTGGGACGAAAGACCCGGCTGCTGACGAGAGCGCCCTGCTCGCCCCGCAGCTGCGCGCCACGCACCTCCAAGGTCTCGCCGGCATAACTCCCCAGATGCCGCGAGTAGGTTGCCACGATGGTAGCTGCGAACAGCCGATCGAACTCCGCCCGCTCGGCCTCGCTTGCTTTGCGCGCGTATTTCCCCAGAACGAAACGGCCAATCCGGCGGGCATCGACGCCCTCGCTCAAAAGGCGCTGCAGCACCGCTTGCCGCTGTCCTGGAGACACGCTGTCATCCGCCGCCGCGACGATCAGGCGGTTGCCGAAGTCGCGCACGAAGTCCGCCGGATCGGTTGCCGGCGCGGCCCCGGCGGCGCGCAACAGAGTCAGGCTGATGGCCAGCGCGGTTACAAGAGCCATGCTGGCGGCAACGATATTGAACCTAAGGAACGGGACGGCGCGGGATCGCGACATGATCTGCCTCTCCATTCAATTTTCGCCAAGTTTTCAGATTTTACTTCGCCGTCTTTTTTAATGAATGTTAATGACCGGCGAAATCGAAGAGACTATATCACAAGATATACCTGCGTTACAACAATATAGTCATCGTTTATTTACTATATAAATTAACTCAACACATTAACTCAGCACAAAATAGTCACGCTTATATACGTGAATTCACGCCATTTCCGACGTTCTATTCAATGGAATTAGCGCGGCATCTGGGACACGGATATCGACTTTTTCCACCGACGCACCTGGGCGCGGGGGGTAGATGCACCTATATGTACCTGTGTCTTCGCGCCATTTCCGCGCCGGACCGGGTCGGCTGTGGGCCGCCCCTAACCCAAAATAATGCGACGTACCATGGCCGCCCTATGACCTTCGATATGCTCGCCGTCGATCTGGTGACCCTCGCCTCGGTGGTGGTCATCGACTTGGTGCTAGCCGGCGACAACGCGATCGTTGTCGGCATGGCGGCGTGCGGCTTGCCGGCCCAGGACCGTCGGCGGGTTATCGTCTGGGGCATCGCCATCGCCCTGGTTTGCCGCATCGCCTTTGCCCTGGTCGCTGTGCAGCTTCTAGCGATTATCGGCCTGTTGCTGGCAGGTGGGCTGCTTCTGCTATGGGTTGCCTGGAAGATGTGGCGTGAATTGCACTTGGCCCGCTTGGCGACGGCCTTGGCCGGCGATTGCGCCGGGACCAGCGCGATGCCAGGGACCGCGTCGAGAAAAACCACCGGCATGGCCATTGTGCAGGTGGCCATCGCCGATGTGTCCATGTCGCTCGACAACGTTCTCGCCGTGGCTGGAACGGCGCGCGACCACATGTGGGTGCTAACGTTCGGGCTCGTTCTGTCGGTCGTTCTGATGGGGGCAGCCGCCACTTTTGTGGCCCGCGCCATGACTCGCTATCCCTGGCTTAGTTACTTGGGCCTGGGCATTGTCATGATCGTAGCGCTGTCGATGATCTACGATGGTTGCAGCGAGGTCCTGGTGGCACTGGCGGAGATGTAGGCCGCCGCCGGTCTTTCTCTCTACTCGACGGACATGGCCAGGATCATGCTGAGGTGGCCGAGCGACAGCCCGGTTGCCGCAGCCCACCCGTTGAACACCTCCTGAACCTTGGCAAGCTCGCGCTTGCCCTTGGCTTTACCCTCATAGGCGCCCCAGTGCGCCAAAGCGCGCACCACGTACGTTGTCAGAAGAAACGTATCCTTGCCCACCATGCGCAGAAAATAGGGGCCGGAATTGCCGCCCAAATGCGTGAAACGCTTGGCCAGGTCATCCCATAAGCCGACGGTGTCGGCCGCCGGCCAATCCGCCAAATAGGCGCCCATCCCGCCATGGGTCTCGGCCAGATCGCAAAGGGCGGCAGCGTTGTGACGTACCGAACAGATCTTGCCCCAATGGCGAATGATCCGCGCATCGGCGAGCAAAGCCTCCAGATCTTCGTCGTTCATGGCCCGAACCTGACGGGGATCAAAGCCGTGGAAGACCTCCTCGAAGGCCGGCCATTTGCCATCCACCATGCTGTGCTTCAGGCCGGCCCGAAAGATGCGCAGCGACATCTGCGATAGATAGCGATCATCGCTAAGGCTGCGCAGGGCGGCGGCCGACATGGCCGTGGGCAACCGCTGGCCAAGCGCGTCCTCGCCGCCGGCGCGACTCTGGGCTGTGTCGAGAATAGGTTGGAAATCGACCATGGCGCATGGATGCTAAGATAATTCTCGGCGGCGTGCCACCGCGAGCAGGGCGTCGAGATCGAGGTAGGTTTCCAGATGATCGGCCAAGGCATCGAGAACGCGTTCCACCTCGGACTCGAACGCGATCCCGCCGACCGCACGCCCGGCCAGGCGCGAGAGGAAGGCGCGGCGGAATTCGTCGGCGGCGAAAAGTCCGTGCACATAGCAGCCCATGACACGGCCGTCCGGCGAAACCGCGCCCTCCGGCCGCTCGCCCAGGCGGAGCATGGGCCGCGCGCGATCCGGCCCGTCGGTCGTGCCCATGTGCATTTCATAGCCGGACACGGGCGCGCCGCTCGCGGGGTCGAGGCCGCTGACCTCAGCTAGCCTTTTCGTCGCGCCAATCTCGGTTTCCACAGCCAAGTGGCCCAGGCCGGGCACCTCGCCGGCGGGTCCCTCGATGCCGTTTGGATCGCGAAGACGCCGGCCCAACATCTGATAGCCGCCGCACAGACCGAGCAGCCAGCCGCCACGGCGGACATGGGCGGCAATGTCGATGTCCCAACCTTGGGACCGTACATAAGCGAGATCGCTCAGGGTCGCCTTGGAGCCCGGTAGCAACACCAGATCCGCATCGCCGGGCAACGGCGTTCCGGCCTGGACGAAGACCAGGTCCACATCCGGCTCGGCGATGAGCGGATCAAGGTCGTCGAAGTTGGCGATGCGGGCAAGAACCGGCACGGCCACCCGGATCGCCGCCCCCGATACCCTAGTCCGGGTGCGCGGGTCGCCGGCCGGCCTGTCGAGCGCGACCGAATCCTCCGCCGGCAGGCGCCGAGCCGCCGGAAAATACGGCACGACGCCGAAGCACGCGAGCCCGGTGCGTTCTTTGACGGCGGCCAGGCCACCGTCGAACAGCCGTACATCGCCGCGAAACTTGTTGATGATGACGCCGGCCAGGCGGCCCCGCTCGGTCTCGCCCAGCAAGGTCCAGGTCCCAACCAGGCTGGCGATCACGCCACCTCGGTCGATGTCGCCCACCAGAACCACCGGCAGATCGGCGGCCTCGGCAAAGCCCATGTTGGCGATATCACCGGCCCGCAGATTGACCTCGGCCGGGCTGCCGGCGCCCTCGACCAACACCAAATCCGCCCCATCGCTCAAGCGCCCGAAGCTGTCCAGCACCTTGGGCAGAAGTTGCGCCTTGAGGTTCAGATAGTCGGCGGCGGCGACGTTTCCCCACACCCGGCCTTGCACCACCACCTGGGCGCCGATATCGGTCTGCGGCTTTAGCAGGACAGGGTTCATATGGATGCTCGGCGCCAGTCCACAGGCCCGCGCCTGTAGGGCTTGGGCGCGGCCGATCTCGCCACCGTCAGCGGTCACGGCGGCGTTGTTCGACATGTTCTGGGGTTTGAAGGGCCGCACCGCCAAGCCGCGACGGGAAAAGGCGCGGCCCAAGCCCGCCACCAGCAACGACTTGCCGACGTCGGAACCGGTTCCCTGCACCATGATGGCCGCGGCGCGCTGCACGGCGTTCCCTCTCTCTGCCCGTCCAAGGCGGAGACTAGGCGAGCAACAGCCTACGCCTCAAGGCAAAGCGTCGTTGTTGGAAAGTGCGGGCCTAAATAGCCGGGGGCGCCGTGCTTGGCACGGCGCCCCTGTCTCCCTCACCCGTATTCGGTCATGCTGGTCAGAGCTTGTGGTTACGCAGTGCCTGTTCCAGCTTTCCCGGTTCGCTCAGTAGCTTGATGTCTTCGTCGTAGGCGCGTTTCTCGAATCGGAACTGCCAGATGTGCCAGCCGATCCAGAACACCAGACCGAGGATCACCAAAAGCCCCTCGGTTCCTACCATCGGATAGATCGGACCGATCGTGGTCAGATCCACCGCCCAACTATCAACATTTGTCATAGACATGATGGTCATCCCCTCAGGTTATCGGATGAGACCCGCCTCGCGGGCCTCCTGAAGCTCGGCCTCGGTGACCTCGTTCTCGGTCAGGTAGCGGCCGTGATAGTCCGCCAGATCCAAACCAGCGAGTTCGAGCTGCTTGGGAATTCTAAGAATACCCATGCCCTTGAAGACCCCGCAGAGGATCCAGGCTGGCAGGAAACCAAGTACCCAGAACATGATCACGGCGCCGATGAACTGGCCCCAAGGCGTGATGGCCGCATAGCCCTCGAACCCTGAAGAGGGATGACCCCATAGCAGGATGCCGGCCAGCACCAATCCGATGAAGCCGCCATATCCGTGCACCGCAACGGCGCCAACCGCATCGTCCACCTTGAAGCGCCGCTCGACCCAGTAGTGCAGCTTGTAGACAAGCACCGCGCCGATCGCGGCAACGAACATCGCCTGGATCGGATGGTAGAGGTCGTTCCCCGCCGAGGCGGTGATGATCCCGGCCAGGCCCAGAGAATAGGTCCAGAAGGCATCGCCCTTGGAGATCATGTAACCCGCCATCAAACCACCGGCCAGCGACATCAGGAAGTTCACCGTAATGGCCGAAAGCGTCGTCGGCGTCAGATAGATGTTCGTGGCCGTGAAGGTCGCGCCACTGGAGCCGATATCCGCGGCACCGATGATCGGCACGTTGCAGGCCACATAGAAACCCCAGAAGCCGGTGTAGATCAGGAACAGCCCGATGGTCACCAGCCAGGGGTTATGGGGCACGATGTCGCGCGCCGTGCCGTCCTTGCGGAACTTGCCGATCCGCGGGCCGAGATGCACCAGCACGCCGAGCGCGGCGCCACCAGCGATCGCATGGATGACGCCGGATGCATAGGCATCGTGGTAGCCAAGCAGCTTGACCATCCAACCATCCCAGTGCCAGCCCCAGGCGGCGTCGATGATCCAGGTCACCGACCCGACCATGACCGCAACTATCCAGAACGCACCCGAACGAACCCGCTCGATCACCGCACCGGAGACAATCGAGGCCGCGGTCCAGGAGAAGAGCAGGAAGGCTGCCCAGAAGACGCCATTGATGCGCGCCCAGAACGCCGTATCGTCGGCGGTCACCGCGTCGCTCACCGGCGGCCCGCCCAGATGCGGCCCCATCAGTTCACTCCAGGGCACGGCGTGGGGTGCCGCGATCAGGCCCATGCCTTTGTATATGAATGGACCGTTCGGAAAGGCGAAATAGATCCACCAACCGAAGAAGAAGAACGTAATGGTCACCAACGGGATCAGCATCGTGTTCTTCATCAAGGTGTGCATCATGTTTTTCTGTCGCGATGCACCCACCTCGTACATGCAGAACCCGATGTGGATGAGAAACATGAGCGCTACGGTCAACCAGTAATAGAACTCGGTGAATATGACCGTTAGGGCTCCAATATCCGTGTCCATCTCTAGTCACCCCCCAAAAGTGTGATTGCTTGTTTTCGGTCTGGGCGCTCTCACGGCGCCTTGCATGCCCCCGGCCTTTTCCCGCCGGTTATTGACGCGCCGTTTCGATTCCATGTAGCGGCGCCAAAGCCGACAACCGCATCTTCCCGTAGGCGGACCAATATGTGCACCTTTGGGCCGATTGGTCGGCACAATGGTTAAGGATGGTACACGCGAGTTTCCTGTCAGGCAACAAACTTTCCCCTCGGTTTCGCCTTGCCACCACGCGCGGCGATGCGTCTACTCCTTGCTGGCGCCAACGAGGTCGCGGCGCGCCTTCTCCAGGTGTCGCACGATCGTCGCCACCGCGCCGTCCACATCGCGACTGCGGAGAGCCTCGTAAAGGGCGCGGTGCTGCGCGTTGTAGTCGCGGATGCGCCCAGGGGTGAGGATCTTGTCCTTCATGCTGTGCCATTGCCGATGCCCGCGCACATCATTGATCTGCCGGTAGAGCCACACCATCAACGGATTGTGCGTGCATTCGGCGAGGAGCAAGTGGAACTGTTCGTCGGCGGCGGAGAAGGCTTCCCGGTCGTCGCCCGCGGCTTCGACCGCGCGCATTGCTTGGCCTACCCGATCCAAATCGCGTGCCGTGGCGTTCACCGCGGCCAGGCGGGCGATGTTCGGCTCCACTGCCAACCGGACATCGATTAATTCCAGCGGGCTGGTGACCTCGGCGATGTAATCGCCGTCCGGCGAGATGCGGTGACTCACGAATGTGCCGCTGCCGATTCGCCGGGTGAGCAGGCGCTGCTCCTCGAGCTGGCGTAACGCCTCGCGGATGGTGCTGCGTGAGGTGCCGAAGTGCCGCGCCATGTCGCGCTCCGCCGGCAGGCGGGCGCCATAGGCGTAAGTGCCGTCGAGAATGGCCTGGCGCAAACGGGCGGCAATGGCGGCCGCGCCCTCGCCGACACTCGCCGGCAACTCGGCGGACCGCGCCTCTGCTCCTGCCACAGGATCGCTTCCAAACGGAACCATTACGGACCTTTGCAAAAAATCGGTTCAAAACTGGTTAGAAATATGCTGGACTA
>JGI24023J19991_10002723_pt1 | contig 12732 bp, 11 predicted proteins | sample Cruoilmetagenom1_FD_19991 | JGI IMG/M metagenome (IMG submission 19991)
TGAGCATTTTATCACTAATAATTACTATGAAATTGTTAAAAATTCTTAACAGAATTTATCAAGTTGTTAATAATGAAACATTCTTGATTAGAATTTTAATATCATAGAAGAATGATTGTATTAACTGATTAGATAATACTATGTTTTTCTCATTTATTTTGGATCCATAATTACGCAAGGTATAATCATTTCTTCTAACGATATGCCACCATGTTGATAGGTATTTTTAAAATACTTTACGTAGTGATTATAGTTATTAGGATATGCAAAAAACAAATCTTCTTTAGCAAATACAAAAGAACTAGTCATATGCGCTGAAGGTAATTGAATATCTTTTGGATTTTTTATAGCATATACATCTTTATCTTCATAAGATAAACTCCTACCGGTTTTATAACGCAAGTTTGAACTAATATTTTTTTCGCCAATTATTTTGGTCGGATTTTTTGTATTGATCGTACCATGATCAGTGGTAATTATTAATTTTAAACCATATTCTTGTGCTTTTTGAATCATCTCAAGTAAAGGTGAATTTTTGAACCAACTCAATGTTAGTGAGCGATACGCTTTATCATCACTTGCCAATTCTTTGATCATTTCCATTTCAGTTCTTGAATGCGAAAGCATATCAACAAAATTATAGACTACAACTGTCAGGTCATTATTTTTTATACCTTTAAAGTTAGCGGCTAAATCACGTCCCTTGGGCATATTGGTAATTTTATAATACTCATGTTTGATGTCTAAATTCAATCGCTTCAATTGAGCAGTTAAAAAATCATTTTCAAACAAATTTTTACCACCTTCATCAGTATCATTTTTCCAATAATTAGGATGCTGTTTTTCCATTTCAAGAGGTGTTAATCCTGAAAAAATGGCATTTCTTGCATACTGTGTAGCTGTGGGTAGAATACTGTAAAATGGAATTTCTTCCTCTTTTTTATAGTAATTATTTATAATAGGTTCTAATACTCTAAGTTGATCATATCTTAAGTTATCAATGACTATTAATAAAGTGCCTCTATCTTTATTAATTTGAGGAACAACCACTTCTTTAAATAAATGATGAGATAAGAGAGGTTTATCTTCACCTTCAAACCATCCTTGATAATTCTTTTGTATGAATTTAAAAAATTGTGAATTAGCTTCATTCTTTTGGCTCTCTAAAATTTCTAACATTCCTACATCATCAATAGATTCTAATTCTATTTCCCAATGCACTAATTTTTTATACAGATCGATCCATTCATCAAAAGTATTGACCATTGCCAGATCCAATGAAATTTTTCTAAACTCTTGCTGATAGGTAGAAGTAGTTTTTTCTGAAACTAAACGGGAGTGATCTAAATTTTTCTTTAGACTTAATAGTATTTGATTCGGATTGACAGGTTTGATCAAATAGTCGGCAATTTTAGCGCCAATGGCTTCTTCCATAATGTATTCTTCCTCACTCTTGGTAATCATCACTATAGGAAGATTGGGTAGCTTCGCTTTTATCTCAGATAATGTTTCAATACCCGAAAGGCCAGGCATATTTTCATCTAAAAAAACAATATCATAATTACCATCATCTACTTTTTCAATAGCTTCAGCTCCATTATTACAAGTTGATACATCATAGTTTTTCTTTTCTAGAAATAGTTGATGTGGTTTTAATAACTCAATTTCATCATCTACCCATAGTATTTTTATTGCATTCATTCCCTTTAGGTTGTATTAATTAAAAATTAAACGTCTATTTTTGTATGGTAATTTAAAAATTAGTTGCTTGAACAAATTTAAAATTTTTAACGACCCAATTTACGGTTTTATTAGCATTCCTAATGAAATAATTTTCGATATTATCGAACATCCTTATTTTCAGCGTTTAAGACGTATTTCTCAAATGGGATTGTCATATTTTGTGTATCCGGGAGCACATCATACTCGATTTGAACATGCTTTAGGAGCCATGTATTTGATGCAAAAAGCAATACATGTTTTAAAAACTAAATCTATTGAAATTTCTGAGAAAGAAGAAGAAGCTTTACTGATAGCTATTTTATTGCACGACATAGGTCATGGTCCATTTTCGCATACTTTAGAACATAGTTTGGTAAATAATAACAAGCACGAGGAAATATCATTGTTATTCATGCAAAAACTCAATAAAGAGTTTGATGGTAAATTAACACTGGCAATTGAAATTTTTAAAGGTAGGTATCACAGGTCTTTTTTTAATCAATTAGTCTCAGGTCAATTAGATATTGATAGATTAGATTATTTAAAAAGAGATAGTTTTTATACCGGGGTTACTGAGGGCAATATTAATACTGAGAGAATTATTTCAATGCTTACTGTTGTTGATAATAATTTAGTTGTTGAAGAAAAAGGTATTTATTCTGTTGAAAAGTTTATAGTTTCAAGACGTTTAATGTATTGGCAGGTCTATTTACATAAAACGAGTCTAGTGGCTGATCATATATTAATTAATATATTAAAGAGAGCTAAAGAATTGATAAATAATAATATTGAAATTATATGTAGTAATCCATTGTATTATTTTTTAGCGAGTACAGAAATTAAAAACTTTGATGATATTATTCTTCAAAAATTTTCAGAAATAGATGATCACGATATTATGATGGCTATAAAACAATGGATGAATCATTCAGATTACGTTTTATCAAAGTTATCTGAAGCGTTGATTTATAGAAATTTTCCAAAAATTATGATCCAAGATATTGAATTTACTAAAGCGGAAATAAATGACATTAAAAAAGAAACGTCTAAACAATTAAATTTAGACAATGCTCATATAGATTATTTTGTTAAATGGGGAGTTATTGAAAATCAAGCATATAACTTAAATCATAGCTCAATAAATATCTTGTATAAATCAGGAAAGATAAAAGATATTACCAATGCTTCAGATCATTTGAACTTAATGGCATTGACCAAACCAGTTGTTAAACATTTTGTATATTATCCTAAATAAATTAACACAATATTTTTTTATACTTTTGCAAGAATGAAACGAGCATACCATAATTTTGACTTAAAAGAAAAGGATTGTAGTGGATACATATGTTACTGCATAAAAAATAATATTTAAACATATGAAATTTACAGCTAAACAAATCTCGGATATACTTGAGGGTGAGGTAGAAGGAAATCCACAAGAAGAAGTTTTTAAGCTTTCTAAAATAGAAGAAGGAGAAAGAGGTTCTTTGACTTTTTTATCCAATCCCAAATACACACCATATATATATACAACCGAAGCTTCGGTTACTATTGTCAATAAAAATTTTAATCCCGAAAAAGAAATTTCAACTACCTTAATTAAAGTTGATGATTCATATAAAGCGTTTTCAACATTGCTAGAATATTATAATGAGGTAAAATTAAATAAAACAGGTGCCGAAGATCCTCACTTTCTGAGTAAGACTGCCACTATTGGAAATGATGGCTATATAGGTGCTTTTTCTTATATTGGGAATAATGTTGTTATAGGCGAAAATGTAAAAATATATCCGAATGCATTTGTCGGAGATAATGTTACTATAGGTAATGACACAACTCTTTTTGCCGGTGCAAAAGTTTATTCGGAATCTATTATTGGTAAAAATTGCACCTTACACTCAGGTGTTATTATAGGTTGTGACGGTTTTGGTTTTGTACCTGATGAAAATGGGGTATACAAATCCGTACCTCAAACAGGGAATGTGATTATTGAAGACAATGTTGATATTGGTGCTGCAACCACAATTGACAGAGCAACTTTGGGCTCTACTATTATTAGAAAAGGAGTAAAGCTTGATAATCAGATTCAGATTGCACATAATGTTGAAATAGGTGAGAATACGGTAATTGCAGCTCAAACCGGAATAGCGGGTTCAACTAAAATAGGTAAAAATTGTTTAATTGGTGGTCAAGTAGGTATAGTGGGGCATTTAACTATTGGAGATAATGTACGTATTCAAGCACAATCTGGTATTGGTAGAAATTTAAAGGATAATGAAACTGTTCAGGGGAGTCCGGCACTACCATATTCTGATTATAATAAGTCGTATGTTCATTTTAAGAATTTATCGAAATTAGTTGATAAGGTTAATGAATTAGAAAAAAAAGCTAATGAGTAATAAACAAACAACTATAAAAAAAGAGATTTCGCTTTCTGGAGTGGGATTGCATACAGGAAAAAAAGTTACATTAACTTTTAAACCGGCACCCATAAATTATGGCTATACATTTACAAGAGTAGATTTAGAGGGTAGCCCAATGATTGAAGCAAAGGCCGATTTTGTTGTTGATACACAAAGAGGTACTAATCTTGAGAAAAATGGCGTTAAGATTAACACTTCTGAGCATGTATTAGCTGCTGTAGTAGGTTTGGGTATTGATAATGTTTGTATTGAATTAAATGCTGCTGAGCCACCAATTATGGATGGTTCTTCAAAATATTTTATTGAAGCACTTGAAGATGTAGGTATTGAAGAACAAGATGCTGAAATAAATGAATATATAGTAAAGGATATTATCTCTTATAAGGATGAAGATACTGGAAGTGAAATTATAATAATGCCATCTGACACTTATGAAGTAACAACTATGGTTGATTTTGGTACTAAAGTATTAGGTACTCAAAATGCGACCTTAAAACATATTTCAGATTTTAAAGGAGAAATTTCTGAGGCCAGAACTTTTAGCTTTTTACATGAAATTGAAATGTTACTAGATAATGATTTAATTAAAGGAGGCGATTTGAACAATGCCATAGTTTATGTAGATAAACCTTTATCTGCTGAAACTATGAAAAAACTAAGTTCGGCTTTTAAAAAGGAGAGTGTTAAAGTAAAACCCAATGGCATACTAGATAATTTAACATTGCATTGGCCAAATGAAGCTGCAAGACATAAATTATTAGATGTTATCGGTGATTTGGCCTTGGTTGGCACTAAGATACGAGGTAAAGTTATTGCCAATAAACCAGGGCATGCAGTAAATACTCAATTTGCTAAAAAACTATCAAAAATTATAAAAATTGAAAAACGTAATAATGTACCACAATTTGACTTGAGCCAACCACCGTTGATGGATATTCATAAAATTATGGATATTTTACCGCATAGGCCTCCATTTTTACTAATTGATAAAATTCTAGAACTATCTGACCAACATGTTGTTGGCGTTAAAAATGTAACAATGAATGAATCATTCTTTGTAGGACATTTTCCCGGAGCACCGGTAATGCCCGGTGTATTACAAGTTGAAGCTATGGCGCAATGTGGAGGAATATTGGTGTTAAGTACGGTTCCAGATCCGGAAAACTATTTAACTTATTTTATGAAAATGGATAAAGTTAAATTTAAACAAAAAGTGTTACCCGGTGACACCTTAATTTTTAAAGCTGAATTAATGGAACCTATAAGAAGAGGTATTTGTCATATGCAAGCCTATGGTTATGCCAATAACAAATTGGTAGTTGAAGCTCAATTAATGGCACAAATTGTAAAAAGAACAGAATAATTATGAATCAACCACTTGCATATATACATCCTGGAGCTAAAATAGCAACTAATGTTGTTGTAGAACCATTTACAACTATTAATAATAATGTAATTATTGGTTCAGGTACATGGATTGGTTCTAATGTTACTATTATGGAAGGTGCTCGCATTGGAAAAAATTGTAGAATTTTTCCTGGAGCAGTTATTTCCGCAATTCCACAAGACTTAAAATTTGAAGATGAAGATTCATTAGTGACAATTGGTGACAATACTACTATTAGAGAATGTGTTACCATTAATAGAGGTACAAAAGCTTATGGTAAAACCGAAATTGGCAAAAATTGTTTGATTATGGCAACTGCCCATGTTGCTCATGATTGTATTATAAAAGATCATGTTATTATAGTAAACGGTGTAACATTGGCTGGTCATGTAGAAATAGGAGAGTACGCCATTATTGGAGGATTATCTGGTATACATCAGTTTATTCACATTGGTAAACATGTGATGGTTTCTGGAGGCTCTCTAGTAAGAAAAGATATACCACCTTATACCAAAGCAGCAAAAGAACCATTATCGTATGTTGGTATAAATTCTATCGGTTTACGTAGAAGAGGTTTTTCGTCTGAAAAAATAAATGAGATTCAAAATATATATAGAATATTATTTCAAAAGAATAATAATACCACGCAAGCTTCAAGAATTTTAGAAGCTGAGCTTGATGCTACCCCCGAAAGAGATGAAGTACTAACCTTTATCAAAAATTCTCAACGCGGTATTATGAAAGGGTATTCAAGCGGATCTTAAAGAATTTACAGCTAAATAAAATTAATAAACTAAAATATTTTGCGAATTGCTGTTAAATCGTAATTCGTGAATCAAAAATTGAAAATTTAGAATATGGCAAGCACATCAGATATCAAAAAAGGATTATGTATTATATACAATAACGATACCTATAAGATTATTGAATTTCAACATGTTAAACCAGGCAAAGGTCCTGCTTTTGTACGTACAAAGTTAAAAAGTTTGACTTCCGGGAAGGTAATAGATAATACTTTTTCAGCAGGACATAAAATTGATGAAGTGCGTGTTGAAACTAGAAAGTATCAATATTTATATAAGGACACTGATGTATATCATTTTATGAATAATGACGATTATACCCAAATTCAATTACAAGAGGAAATATTAGATGCGCCGGGCTTAATGAAAGAAGGGGAAACACTGACAGTTATAGTCAGAGCGGCAGATGAATTGCCTTTAGCTGTAGAAATGCCTGCAAGTGTTATATTAGAAGTTACTCATACCGAACCTGGTGTCAAAGGTAATACTGCTACAAATGCTACTAAACCTGCAACTGTTGAAACAGGAGCTAGTGTAAATGTTCCTTTATTTATCAATGAAGGCGATAAAATAAAAGTGGAAACAGAAAAAGGAACCTATCAAGAGCGTGTTAAAGGATAACACTATATGAGATTTACACTTTCAATTCTATTATTCTTTTTAATCTTTATCTCCTGTAAAGATAAAAACGTTGAACCAGTTAGTAATTATAATAAAGTAGCTATTGATAGTTTATATACGCTTGAAGTTCCAAAATATATGGAAGTAATGAATAGCCTGTATGATCAGGCTTCATTACAATACGGCAGTAGAAAGAAAGATGCTTATACAGTAGTTATTAATGAAAGCAAAAAAGATTTTATTGGTTATTTTCATAAAATAAAAATGTATAATGAAAATCTTTCAGTAATCAAAAATTATGCTGCTGCTCAAGTCAACTATTTTAGAGAAGAAATGAAAGCTACTAAAATAGAACAGTATGAGTTAACCAAAATAAATAATTATAATGCCCATCAATTTAGAATTGAACATAGAGTCAATCATTATAAAATTGCATATTTAATTGCTTATATCGAAACCGAAAATGATTTGTTTATGATTATGAATTGGACACGACTAAATAAATTTGATCAATTTGAAAATGAATTTAAAGATATTAATGGTTCATTTAAACTAATTCAAAAGTAGCATTTGCATGAAGTTTCCTAGAATATATACTTTAAAAGAAATCTCTAAACTCATTGATTCTAAATATATTGGAGATGGCAATTTTTCTGTATTAGGAATGAATGAAATTCATGTTGTAGAACAAGGAGATATTGTTTTCGTTGACCATCCCAAATATTATGATAAAGCATTAAATTCTGCTGCTACGATTATTTTAATTAATAAAAAAGTTGAATGCCCTAAGGGGAAAGTGCTATTGATTTCTGATGATCCTTTTAGAGATTTTAATAAACTTTCAACATATTTTAATCCTTTTAGATCGTCTGAAAATGCTATAAGTAATTCTGCAACTATTGGCATAAATACCATAATTCTACCTAATGTTTTTATTGGCAATAATGTCACTATAGGTAATAATTGTTGTATTCATTCAAATGTGTCTATTTATGATAATTGCACAATTGGCGATAATGTCATTATTCATGCAGGCACAATTTTAGGTGCCGATGCTTTTTATTATAAGAAGAGAGAAGAAGGCTTTGACAGATTAATTTCCTGTGGAAGTGTAACTATTGAAGACAATGTTGAAATAGGTGCAGGGTGCACTATTGACAGAGGTGTAACTGGTCAAACTACGATAAAGAAAGGTTCTAAACTTGACAATCAGATACAAGTGGGACATGATACTGTTATCGGAGAAAAATGTTTGATAGCATCACAAGTTGGTATTGCAGGATGTTGTATTATTGAGGATGAAGTTACCATTTGGGGACAAGTAGGTACTAATAGCGGAATTACTATTGGTAAAGGAGCAGTGATTCTAGGGCAAACAGGTGTTACAAAGTCTGTTGAAGGAGGTAAATCATATTTTGGAACTCCAATTACTGAATCACGTCAAAAATTAAAAGAGTTGGCAACGCTTAAACAACTGACAAAAGATAAAAATAAAAGTATAATTTGATATTAAAAATTTAAAATTAAACTACTTTTGTAATAGAACTTTAGATAAGTTTATGGTTTAATAAATCAACCCCAATAACTATTGGGACAAACAATAAAATATGAGTGTTTTAGTAGATAAAAATTCAAAAATTATAGTTCAAGGTTTTACAGGTAGCGAAGGTACTTTTCATGCGTCTCAAATGATTGAATACGGTACAAATGTAGTAGGAGGTGTTACTCCGGGTAAAGGTGGACAAACACATTTAGAAAAGCCAGTCTTTAATACTGTAGCTGATGCAGTTGATAAAGCAGGTGCTAATACAAGTATCATTTTTGTACCACCAGCTTTTGCGGCAGATGCTATTATGGAGGCAGCAGATGCAGGTATAAAAGTAATTATTTGTATTACTGAAGGTATTCCGGTAGCCGATATGGTTAAAGTAAAAGCGTATATTGCTGATAAAGATTGCAGATTGATTGGTCCAAATTGTCCAGGGGTTATTACTCCGGAAGAAGCAAAAGTTGGTATCATGCCGGGGTTTGTATTTAAAAAAGGTAGGGTTGGTATCATCTCGAAATCAGGTACGTTAACATATGAAGCTGCTGATCAGGTTGTAAAACAAGGACTGGGTATTACTACGGCAATTGGTATTGGTGGTGATCCTATTATTGGTACTACAACAAAGGACGCTGTTGAATTATTAATGAATGATGATGACACCGAATGTATAGTGATGATTGGTGAGATAGGAGGTCAGTTAGAAGCAGATGCTGCAAGGTGGATCAAAACTGATGGTAATAGAAAACCTGTAATTGGTTTTATTGCCGGGCAAACGGCTCCAAAAGGAAGAACTATGGGGCATGCCGGGGCTATTGTTGGAGGAGATGATGATACAGCACAAGCTAAAATGGCAATCTTGGCTGAAAATGGAATTCATGTTGTTAATTCTCCAGCTGAAATTGGTAAAAAAGTAGCTGAAGTTTTAAGCAGATAAAATAAAAGCCCGTCATCCCGATAATTATCGAGAGGCGGGCTTTTTCGTTAACAAAATAAAACTAAAAGATTATGTCTTAATCTTTTCAGGTTTTTCTTTCATGTTTTTATCAAGAAAATCAGTCATTGCATTATAGAAATCAAACCGATTTTCTTCATTATGAAAACCATGTCCTTCATTTTCTTTTAACATATATTGTACAGTAACACCATTCTTTTTTAAAGCTTCAACCATTTGATCAGATTCAGCTTGTACAACTCTAGGGTCATTTGCACCTTGCGCAATAAATAAAGCAGCTTTAATTTTATTTACATTGTAAACAGGACTATTGGCTCTCATCATAATACTATCTTTAGTATTTGGATCTCCAACCATTTCATACAACATTTTCTTATAAGGCTCCCAATAAGGAGGAATAGTTTCCATAAAAGTAAACAGATTAGATACACCAACATAATCTACCGCCGCAGCATATAAATCAGGCGTATTTGTTATTCCCGCCAATGTAGCATAACCTCCATAACTCCCTCCATAAATGGCAACACGTTTCGGATCGGCTATTCCTTCATCTATTAACCATTTTACACCATCAGTAATATCATTTTGCATTTCTTGTCCCCATTTTTTAAATGAGCTTTCCCAGAATTTTTTCCCATAACCTGTTGATCCTCTGAAGTTCATTTGTAATACGGCGTAACCTCTGTTCGCCAATAGTTGTACTTCAGGATTATAACCCCAATTATCTCTAGCCCAAGGACCACCATGAGGATTTACAACAATCGGTAAATTCTTAGCATCTCTACTAACTGGTAATGTAAGATATCCATAATTGTTTGACCATCTCTAGAAGTATAACTAATTGGTTTCATTTCGGCCATTTGGTCAGATTTGATCCAAGGACTCAAATCAGCTAAATGGTCAAGCTTGTCAGCTGCTTTATCATAGTAATAATATGATCCTCTAGATTTATCATTACCTACATATACTAAAAATTTATCTTCATTTTTGTTACTTGAAGTTATATAATATTCATTATCAGATCCTAATTCATTTTCTAGTTTAGAAAAAATATTTTCTGTTTCCTTATCTAAATATTTACGATTAAGTTTAGCCTTCGTATAACTAATTACTGTAGGCACTTTTCTTTTAGTTGAATATGAGATTCCATCAACATCAACTTCATCATTAATAAAAATTTCTTCAAGTTCTTTCTTTTCCTTTAAATCATATTTTACGATTGCAGTTTTATCTCTACCTAAGTTCGATACAGCATAAACAATATGTCCGTTATCAAAATCGAAAAACTGTGGAGAAAGGGTTTGTTTAAAGTTTGTTGTGATTACTTCAGCAAATGGTTTGTCATCATTTTCTCTATACATTACCGTGTTATCAACACCATTCGTAACATAAGCCAAACGAAGATTACCATTATGGTCTGTACCCCATCCGGTGATATTTCCAGGGTTTTCATATAATAATTTCATTTCACCAGTTGCAATATTGATACGATAAGGGTCAAAAACCTGAGGAATTCTCTTGTTTAAACCAATGACCATTTCTTTTTCATTCTCTTCAAGGTCATCAATAATTTGCGCTCTTACACCATCAAAAGGTGTTAGGTCTTTTTCATTTGTACCATCTTTATCAACTGCAAATAAGTGGAAATTTTCATTTCCTGCTTTATCTCGAATATAGACAAGCCTGCCATTATTTGCCCAAAAATAACCAGCTAGATCACGATCAGTTACACTTGTGACTCTGGTTACAGAATCACTATCAAATTTTCTAACATGGATATTCATTCTGTTTTCATAAGGAGCCATATATGCTATATATTCTCCATTTGGAGATAACCGAAATGTTCTTTTTTCTGAATTTTTAAAAAAATCTTCAACAGTGATTGTTGGTGGGGGAGTCAATACGACTTTGTCGTCCTTTTTTGAGTTTTTACAAGCTATCATCATTAAAAACATTAATGAAAGCAGTATTAGTTTTTTCATTGATTATAAATTTAGTAGTTTATTAGAAGACGTCAAGCTAAAGAAAAAGTTACAAGATTTGTTAAATAAAATGTTAAAATAGTTTCTATACACATATAAGTAAATATCATTTAAAGTAACATCAAGTATTTTACTATCTTTGAAATTGATTAAAAATTAATAAAATTTATGAAGCTTTTAGAAAACAAAACAGCAATAATTACAGGAGCAACTAGAGGAATTGGAAAGGGTATTGCTGAAATTTTCGCACAACAAGGTGCTAATGTTGCATTTACCTATAGCTCATCTGTTGATGCTGCTATTGCTTTAGAAAAGGAATTAAGTTCATACGGTATTAAAGCTAAAGGATACCAATCGAATGCTGCAAATTTTGATGCTGCTCAAGAATTGGCTAAAAATGTGTTGGAAGAATTTGGATCCATAGAAATTCTTGTAAATAATGCGGGAATCACAAAAGATAACTTGCTACTGCGGATATCTGAAGAAGATTTTGATAAAGTAATAGAGATTAATTTAAAATCAGTTTTTAACTTAACTAAGGCAGTAATTAGACCTATGATGAAACAGCGTAAAGGGTCTATTATAAATATGAGTTCTGTAGTAGGTGTTAAAGGAAATGCCGGTCAGACTAATTATGCTGCTTCAAAAGCCGGAATATTAGGATTTACTAAATCTGTAGCCTTAGAATTAGGTTCTAGAAATATACGTTGCAATGCAGTTGCACCAGGATTTATTGAAACAGAAATGACAGCATCATTACCTGAAGAGACTGTAGAAGGATGGAGAGATGCTATTCCTCTTAAACGTGGTGGTTCTCCTGAAGACATTGCCAATGCTTGTGTATTTTTAGCATCAGATATGTCAGCATATATTACGGGACAAACTTTAAACGTTGATGGTGGTATGCTTACCTAATCTTTCAATTACGGTTTTGATCAATGGTTTTGAAATCGTAACTCATAACTCGCACGTCATTAAATGTCATTATTAACAATTTTATATATTGTTTTAGCAATCATCTTAGCATTTTTGCTGATCTTTTTTCAGTATTTCTACAAAATTAAACATAGAAACTCAAGAAATATATTATTAGCAATTTTACGTTTTTTAGCAATTTTTGCTTTGTTATTATTGTTGATCAATCCAAAAATAAAAACACAACAATTAATAGAAGTATTACCTACACTCAATGTAGTTGTAGATAATTCGTCATCAATTGCATATACTGAACAAGAGGGTAATATTATTGAACTTGTAGGAAAGTTAAAGAATAATGCAACAATCAATATAAAA
>JGI24023J19991_10002724_pt1 | contig 12731 bp, 15 predicted proteins | sample Cruoilmetagenom1_FD_19991 | JGI IMG/M metagenome (IMG submission 19991)
GTTTTGAGCTTTGATGTTTTGTAAAACCGATGGTGCGCTTTGAACAACGTCGGCCGTTTTTTTAAAGTGCCGTGTATATCGATTCTCTGCCGGATATTTTCCGACACCATAGATAATAACCCTCATGCCCTGCGGGCACAACAAAACATGAAACACTTGCGAAGTTGAAAAAATGATCATAGCCATTACAATTAATAAAAACAAACCCAAAGTATGAGGAATAGCTATGACCAAGAAATTAGATACCACATTTATTCAAGTTGTTCATCCCGTTTGTTGTGGGCTAGACGTTCACAAGAAAAAGATATCAGCCTGTCTCATTACAATCGATACACATGGCCAAGAACAGTATGAGATAGAAGAATTTGGAACATTCACCAATGATCTGTTAGAAATGAAAAAATGGCTAACAAATAATAACTGCCCGATAATCGCAATGGAGAGTCCGGGAGTTTATTGGCGGCCCGTTCATAATGTTCTTGAGGGGTTTATGGAGGTGATTCTTGTAAATGCTCGACACATCAAGAATGTTCCCGGTCGCAAAACAGACATAAGCGATAGTAAATGGCTTGCGGGTCTTCTGAGGCATGGACTCTTACGAGGCAGTTTCATTCCGCCAAAAGAGATACGTCAATGGAGAGAACTGACACGGCTCAGGAGAACATATACGGAATCCCTCGCTGATTATAAAAGACGCATTCACAAGCTTTTTGAAACCGCCAACATTAAAATTGATTCGGTGGTATCTGATTTGTTTGGAGTTACAGGACGTAACCTGATTTTTTTATTGTGTGATAAATCTGAATTGAGCTTGGCAAATATCAGGGAGAACGCTAAAGGAGGACTAAAAGCAAAATCTGAGGAACTGTATCGTAGTATTCAGGGATTTTTTGAAGATCACCATCGATTTCAATTGATCGGCATGATGGAAATCATTGCAAGCTTTGAAAAAAAGGTTGTCGAAATAACCGAAAGATTGGAAAATCTTACCGCGGAACATCAGGATTTATTAGACCGCCTGGATGAACTTCCAGGTATCGATAAAAAATCGGCCCAATCAATCGTTAGTGAAATCGGGGTTACTTTGGATGAATTCATCTGCATGGCAGCGCTTGCTTCCTGGGCTGGGTTATGTCCTGGCAATAATGAAAGTGCCGGCAAAAGAAAAAGTGGTCGAACTTCCGTGCGAAACCATCCATTCAAAACGATACTGATCGAAGTTGCATGGGCAGCAGTCAAGAAAAAAGGCTCATATTACAGAGCAAAATATTTCAAATTAAAGGCTAGACGTGGCCCTAAAAAAGCAATTGTTGCAATAGCACATCGGATCTCAAAGGCAATTTTTAATATCATTAAAAATGGTGACACTTTTAAGGATCTTGGAGAAGATTATTTAACATCTCAAACCAGGCAACGAACCATTAACAATATTAAGCAAAGAGCTAAACAGCTCGGTTATGAACTGGTTCCATGCATGAATTAAAAGGAAATATTTTCAATTATCTTATTTTAAAGCAGAAAATAAAGTCGATCACGAACTGAAGCCATAGAGCGCGAGACTAACATGACTGATCAGCCTTTAGCACAACGAACTGTCAGTCCTTCATTGAAGGAACTACGTATATAAAACTGTATTAAAATAGGCTGATTACCTGCTTCAAAATAATGATAATTATTTAGAATTCTGATAATATAGGAGCTTACACCAAATAAAAAAATCAATTAAAGCAGATTTGAAAAGGCATTGAAAAACATGTCATCGGTGGGGTTTGCTCTTTCGGGGTGTGGTGTTTCATATAAAATTTAATCGTCTCCAATCCTAATCTGGTGCAAGCATGGTTGGTAAAAACAAAGAGGGAGACAGCCTGGTCAAGAGTGTGCTGCTCGCCTACTTCATTCTGGCACTTCATGTGCTGCTTATCGCCGGCATGGCGATTCTGGTTATTTTTTTCCGGGGTGTGGTCAACTATTTGCTCTGGATTTTTCTCGGGGGAATGGTGCTGATCGGTTTTTCCGCACTCTATTTTGTCAGACGGATGCGGGCCGAAGGCAGGTCCCTTCGCGAGATGTTAAGAAATCCCATGTTCAACGGGCGATCCTTGGAAGTGAGCCTTCTGGGCGGAATGGCCACCGTCAAACTGGGCCAGACGTCCCAGCCGCCGGCAATCGGACACGATGTGGCCATCGATATTCCCCGCCTTGAGGACCCGGACGCCTCCCGACGCCGGGAAGTGTCTGAACTCGCGGAGCTGGCTCGTCTGCTTGAAAAAGATCTCATCACCGTCGACGAATTCAACAAGGCCAAGCGGCACTTGTTGGGCGGTTAAAGGAAATCATTGACATGGAAAAGAAAACCATTGCCTTGATCTTCGGCGGCATCTCGTCGGAAAGAGAAGTGTCCCTCAACAGCGGCAAGCAGGTATATGACGCCCTGGACAAGGACCGTTATGACATTCTGACCTACGACCCCAAGACGGACATTCTCCGGCTGGTGACCGATGCCGGCAAGATCGACTGTGCGCTGATCATTTTGCATGGGCCCTATGGTGAAGACGGGACGGTTCAAGGGTTGCTGGACCTGCTGGATATTCCCTACCAGGGGGCCGGTGTTCTGGGAAGTGCGGTTGCCATGAATAAACCATTATCCAAGCATCTTTACGAGAGGGCTGGGCTGGTTGTACCACCGTATGTGCTGGTGAGGAGGGGGGAATCGGTGGTGGTGGACCGCGTTGTCACCCAATTGGGGCTGCCGCTGGTGGTCAAACCGGTGGAGACCGGGTCCAGCGTGGGCATGTCCCTCGTGCGCACCGATTCATCCCTGACTGGAGCGGTCGAAAAGGCACTGGCCTTCGGCGCCACGGCCATGATCGAAGCCTATATCATCGGCACGGAGATCACCTGCGGGGTGTTGGGCAACCAACACCCCGAAGCCCTGCCGCTCATCGAGATCATTCCGGGTGAAAACCACGAGTTTTTCGATTACGAGGCCAAATATCAGCCCGGCGCCACCAAAGAGATCTGCCCGGCCCGTATCGACGCGCAGCTGACCCAAAGGGCGCAGGCTTGCGCCATAACTGCCCACAATGCCCTATACTGTCAGGGTTATAGCCGGACGGACATGATTCTTCGAGACAATAACTTTTTTATTCTGGAAACCAACACCATTCCCGGTATGACGGGCACCAGCCTCTTTCCGCAGTCGGCACAGGCCGCCGGCATCTCCTTTGGCCGGTTGCTGGACCGGCTGATCGAACTGGGAGTGGAAGCCCGGCGTCGTCAAACGACACGGGGGTAGCCACACATCACTACAAACGCCCGCGGCATTCCCGCTGGTATGAATCGAGAGGGAGGAACTTTATGAAAGTGTTGGTTGTCGGCGGCGGCGGAAGAGAGCACGCCCTGGTTTGGAAAATTGCCCAGAGTCCACGTGTGAACAAAATTTTCTGCGCGCCCGGAAATGCAGGCATTGCCCGATTGGCCACTTGCGTTTCCATCGGTGCCGCCGAAATCGACAAGCTGTTGACTTTTGCCCGGGATGAGAAGATCGATCTGACCATCGTCGGTCCGGAAGATCCTCTGTCCAACGGTATCGTCGACCAGTTCGAAGCGGCGGGCCTGCGGGTTTTCGGCGCCGACCAGAAAGCGGCTCGGATCGAATCCAGCAAGTCTTTTGCCAAGGCGATTATGGAAAAATACGGCATTCCGACAGCCGAAGGCCGGACCTTTTCCCGCATCACCCAGGCGCAGGCCTACGTGAAAAAGATGGGCGCCCCTTTGGTGGTCAAGGCGGACGGCCTGGCCGCCGGGAAAGGGGTTATCGTTTGCGGCACCGAAAAAATGGCCATGGATGCCCTGAAACAAATCATGGTGGATCGCCAGTTCGGCGATGCCGGTGACCAAGTGGTGGTGGAGGAGTGTCTGGTGGGCGAAGAGGCCTCTTTTCTGGCCTTCACCGACGGAAAAACCGTATTGCCCTTGCCGTCTTCTCAGGATCATAAGCCTGTATTCGATGACGACAAGGGCCTGAATACTGGCGGTATGGGGGCTTACTCACCCGCACCGGTGGTAGACCAGTACCTTCACCAGCGGATCATGGACGAGGTGATGATCCCCATGGTCAAGGGCATGGCCGCCGAGGGCTGTCCCTACAAAGGTGTCCTGTATGCCGGCCTGATGATCGACCGGGACCGGATCAAGGTGCTGGAGTTCAATGGCCGGTTCGGTGATCCGGAAGCCCAACCCCTGTTGGTGCGCATGAAAAATGACATCATTCCGGTTGTCGAGGCCATTATCGATGAGCGGCTGGACACCTGCCGCCTGGATATCGATCCCCGGGCTTCGGTATGCGTGGTCATGGCTGCCGGCGGATATCCGGGAAAATATAAAAAAGGGCTTGAAATCAAGGGTATTGATACAGCCAATCGCATGCGCGACGTGGTGGTCTTTCATGCGGGGACCCGTTTGGACGGCAAGAAAGTGATCTCCCATGGCGGCCGGGTGCTGGGGGTGACGGCCCTGGGCGATACGGTTGAGACGGCCATTAAGAAGGCTTACCAGGCGGTGGCCAAAATCAAATGGAGTAAGGTTCATTTTCGCAAGGATATTGGCCAAAAGGCCCTGGTGCGGATGCAGGCGGTGCCCCGGGTGGGGATCGTCATGGGCAGCGATTCGGATCTGCCGGTGATGGAAGGGGCCCTGGGAATATTTAAAAAATTCGGGATACCCATCGAGATGACCGTGGCCTCGGCCCACCGCAGTCCACAGCGAGCCGCCGACTACGCCCTTTCGGCCAGGCAGCGGGGAATCAAGGCCATTATTGCCGGGGCCGGCCATGCTGCTCATCTGGCGGGGGTGCTGGCGGCCCACACCACCCTGCCGGTGATTGGTGTGCCCATCGATTCGTCCTGCCTCCAGGGATTCGATGCGCTGCTTTCCACGGTGCAGATGCCGCCAGGCATTCCTGTGGCTACGGTGTCCATTGGCAAGCCGGGCGCCAAGAACGCGGCCATTCTTGCTGTTCAGATCATGGCCGTATCCGATGATGGCCTGACCGCCCAATTGGAGGCGTTTAAAAAAGAGATGGCCGAGCAGGTTCAAAAGAAGGCGGAGAAACTCAAGGCGTATCGCTAGCGTCGTGCGAATCGATCCGTTAAGGCCCGATCCGGATCATATCCGGGCGGCGGCCCGGATTCTTGGGCAAAAAGGCGTGTTGGTGTTTCCCACCGCCGGGCTCTATGGTCTCGGGGTAGATGCTTTTTGTGCCGAAGCCGTCCGTCGGGTGTTTGCCATCAAGCGCCGGCCCGTTGACAAACCGGTACTGGTGCTGCTGTCCGGTATGCGCGACATGGAGACGGTGGTCCAAATGGTTCCCGACTATGCCGAACCCTTGTTGGGCCTGTGGCCCGGTGGCATCACCTTGATTTTCAGGGCCGCTGATGGCGTGCCGGCGGACCTTACCGGTGGAACGGGAAAGATCGGCGTACGCCTGCCGGCCCATCCGGTGGCAAAAGCGCTGACCGAGACTTTCGGCGGTCCAATTACCGGGACCAGCGCCAACCTGTCCGGTGGTCCGGCGTCGGCTCGTGTGACGACCCTCGCCCCTGAAATCCGCAGGCAGGCGGACATGATCCTGGATGCCGGTACCCTTGCCGGCGGGTCCGGCTCCACCATTGTGGATGCGACCTGCTGGCCGGTTAAGGTGATCCGGGAAGGGACGGTGTCCCGGCGAACCATCGATGGCGTGTTGAAAAATCGCACAACATAGAACCACGATACCTATAACCACGATAATAGATTGACAACCTCCGGCATTTTCCCTATATAAGCGAATTCATGCCGGAGTGGTGAAATTGGTAGACGCAGTGGACTCAAAATCCACCGGGGGCGACCCCGTCCCGGTTCGATTCCGGGCTCCGGCACCAAGTGGAATCAAGGGGTTAGCCATCACCGGCTGACTCCTTTTTTTGTGGAAAATCGGCGATTGTGCCCGAAACTGTGCCCGTAAAATTTTCAAGGTAATCAGCCTGTCTTTTTGAAGCCGCTTTCAAGTCCGCATCGTTAACGATGTTATAGCGGTCAAAAACAGATCGCGTTTTATGACCGGATATCATCATGGCGACTCTTTCCGGGGTTCCAGAACGGACCATGTTTCGAATTGCCGTCCTTCGAAAATCGTGAAAAAGCCTCCGACCAATTCCCGCAGTTTTACACGCCGAAAACCAGGCGGACCTGAAATCTTTGATTTTGCCGGTACCGCTATGGTTTGGAAATACGTATGGTGACAGGGTATTCTGGTCCTTTCGAATTTGCCACTGTCTCTGAAATACGTCCCTCAATTCATCATCAAGGAACACCGTCCGGGCTTCATCATTTTTAGTTTCTCCAGCTTCAAGACGAACAATTCCTTGCATCCGATCAACATTTTTCCACGTCAAATTGATTATTTCGGAGCTACGCCACCCAAACTTATATGCAAAAGTAGCAAAACCTTTCAAATATTCAGGAAGCTCTTTTCTTAACCCAAGTTCGACAAAATTCTCGTAAAAACTGCTAAAATCAAGAAGTTTGAGGTCGTAACACGTTGATATTATGATGTCCGGCATATAAAATGATCAATGTAGTGACTGAATAATGTTTTTAATGCTTGACACGGACAAGGTCAGGTTATATATTGATTGTATGTTCATTCGAGAAACAGTCAAATCACAAAAAGGCAAAAAGTACGTTCAGCATCAACTGGTAGAGTCAATCCGTACTCCTAATGGCCCAAGGCAAAAATTATTGTTAAATTTAGGATTTCTTGATCTTCCAAGGGATAAATGGAAGGAATTGGCAAATACAATTGAATCTGAACTTCACGGCCAACTGAGCTTGTTTTCTACAAACCCGGAAATTAAAAAACTTGCCGGTCATTATGCCAGAGTCATCATTAAAGAAAGGCTAAATAAAAAATCACAAAAAATCGGGAAAGAGCAGGATAATACAAATCCTTTGTATGTAACTGTTGATATTAACTCTGTTTCATCATCTGATGGTAAAACGATTGGGGCTGAGCATGTTGTGACGAGCAGTATGCAGGAATATAATTTAGACAAAGTTTTTAAAAAACTAAGGTTCAGTGATAACCAAATTGATTATGCCATGATGTTGATTGCCGGAAGACTTGTTCATCCTGGAAGTGAACGCGAAACTGCACGATGGATCAATGACAACAGTGCTATATGTGAACTGTTAAAAACAGATGTAAAAGTATATGATAACGCATTGCACAGGACATCCTGTTTGTTACTGGAAAATCATGAAGAAATAGAACAATGTTTATCAGATACAGCTCGAGAAATTTTTAATTTAAAAGAAACTGTCATATTATATGATCTTACCAATACTTATTTTGAAGGTAGCAAGCGAAATAGCGAAATAGCAAAGCCCGGAAGATCAAAAGAGCAACGTAACGACAGACCATTGGTTACTTTGGCATTAACTGTAGATACTGATGGATTTCCAAAACAAAGCAAAATCCTTGATGGTAATGTGTCAGAACCGGGAACATTAGAGAGCATGTTAAATGAACTAATAAAAATGGATGATAGCTTTGATGTTAAAAAGACAATAGCAATTGATGCCGGTATTGCCTCAGAGGAAAATATTGAAATAATTAAGCAGAAAAAACTTAAGTATGTAGCCGTATCGAGAAAGAGATCATACCCTGAAGATTTTTGGTCCGGCTGTACAGAAAAGAATCTTAAGCTTTATGATGAAAAAACCAGGTTGAAAGTAAAACTGGTAAAGAAAGATGGCGAAGCCTGGCTTCATTGTCACAGTGACTTAAAAGAAGCTAAAGAGAAAGCTATTATTGAAAAAAAGCTCGAAAAATTTGAACAGGCATTAAAGAAAATTAGGGATGGACTCAAGAAAAAAGGGACACGGAAAAAGTATGAAAGTATTGTCGAAAGGATTGGAAGAATCAAAGAACGATACGGTGTTGGTAGTTTGTATAATATTGAAATTCAGCAAATTGAAGGTAATGTAGTAAAAATTGAATTTAGTAAAAATCCCAGGGGAAAGGCAAAACAAAAACAAGTTGGTGATTATATTTTGAGAACCAATCGTCTTGATCTTAAGGAAGAAGAAATATCAAAAATTCATCGATCCCTGACTACCGTTGAAGATAGTTTCAGGAGTATGAAATCAAATTTAGGCTTGAGACCAATTCATCATAAGAGAGACGATACGACAACAGCTCACATTTTTATTACAGTTATTGCTTATCATATTCTTGCCGGGATTTTAAAAAAAATACGCCGAAATGGTATTAATCATAATTGGAATACAATCAGAAACATATTGGCATCGCATATTAGAATTACAACTACATTTAAAGCTGAAGATGAATCAATAATAAATGTAAGAAACAGTACTACCCCGACAATAAAACAACAGGTAATCTACGATGCTCTGGAAATAAGGAAACAACCTTTGAAAAAAGTAACAATCAGAACGTCATTGATAAAAAAGAGAAAATGTAGTGAGGAAAAATAAGGCTAAAATCTAATATCCTATTGAATATACTGTACATTTATAAAATAGTTGTCGAACTTGGGATAAGATTCGATGGACACATCCTGATTCAGGACCATTCCCACCCGGAATTTAGTGGCCTTCTGGTTGTAGGGTTGCCCAGGTTCGTTCGTTTTACGGGATTTTTCGGGAGTGTCGATGCCGATCAGGAGGATGGATTGTTTCTGTCCGTCCATTAGAATCGTGATGGTGTCGCCATCTAAAACACGGACGACCTGGTATGTTTCCGCATGAACTGTTGCAAATGAAAGGATTATAAGGATCAGGGAATGGAATAGCAGCCGGCTAAAATGCCAAACTATTTTCAATGGACGCGGCAGTAAGGCTATATCCATTTTCCTCGGCCGGTAAGAATGGATCTGTTGATAAAGTTATTTAGAGCTTTGATATGACACGGAAATGAAACATTATGGATAATCTCTCAAAAAGGCAGTGGCGTCAAGGATTTGTTAGAAAAGACCAATCGGATTATCCCGTTAAACTGGATCCACCCTAAAATATAATCGCATGCAAAAGGCAGGTCCATAGCGATTACAGTGAAATTTTCGAAGTGGAAAACAAAGTTTTAGGTTGATTGACCGTAGCGATTGGAGATGATGGTTCCCAGGAATTTGGTGTTTAGTCGACTAAACAGTCCTTCAAGCACCAGAACGTCCCCCAGGGCATCGTGAGCCGTGGCTTCTATTTCCAGGCCCAGATAATAGCGGAGATACTGGAGGTTGTATTTGGGGATGACCCCTTTCTTATCCAGATACTGGGCCAGTTTGAGGGTGCAGATCACTCGCGGGGTATAAATCCCTTCCATCTGCAACATTTTCATGTCGAATTTGGCGTTGTGGGCAACTATAACGTTGTTGATGTCGCTGACCAGCTTTTTAAGTTCGGCGTGTTCATCGCTCTCCTGGAAGGATTGTTTGTCCGCCACCATCTTTTCGGTGATGTGATGGATGGACATGGCATTGATGGAGACGGGCTTACCTGGATTGAATAGTTCACAGACGGCTGGGCCATTTTCTGGCTTGAAGGCGATCTGGCAAAGCCTGTCGTCAGGTCCGGTGCCGGTGGTTTCTGTGTCGAGGTAGATGAACATGGTTATCCTTCAGATCGCGTATCCACGGGCCGTATGTTTCCCGGCGTATTAACCTTTACTGAATTGATCTGCTTCGACACGGGAACACTTTTAAATTTAGTATATACTTGGTTCTGGATGATATTTTGGAGTAACCGGACGTCTTGGTTTTCTCGACTGAGCCAAGGGCCTAAGGCTCCTGGTTTCAAAATTACTGGCATCCGGTTGTGTATTGGCATAACAGACTCACTGGCTTCTCTGGTAAGAATGGTGCAGGATCGATAGGGGGTTGGCTCTTTTCCCTTGTTATCCCAATCCTCCCAAAGTCCTGCAAATGCGAATGGTCGACCATTGGGTAACGTCAGGAACATTGGCTGCTTCAGTTCCTTATCTCCCTTCCACTCGTAGAATCCATCTGCGAGGATCAGGCATCGCCGGCACCTGAATGCTGTGCGAAAGCTTGGCTTGGTACCCACTGTTTCAGACCGTGCATTAATCATCCTATTGCCAATGGCAGTGTCCTTAGCCCAGAACGGAACGAATCCCCAGTGAAGCCTCTCCAAATTATTTTTTTCATCTTGACGAACGATAGCCAGAATTTCCTGTGTGGGAGCGATGTTATAGTTGGGCGTAACATTGACGTTGGCCACATCAATGGGAAAGTGTTTAATCAACTCTTCGAGCCGTCTGAATCCGACAAATCTGCCGCACATATCAACTCCCGTTCACCTTATCCCTCGATTTACCAGACCACTTGAACGTCACCACCCGCCGTGGCTTTAGCATCTTATCTTCACCAGTGGCAGGATTCCGGCCTTTCCGTGCCTTCTTTTCCTTGATGCAGAACTTTCCAAAACCGGACACCAGAACATCTTCACCGGATTCCAAGGTGGACTTGATGATTTCAAGCAGGGATTTGGTGATTTCCTTGGATTGATTTTTTAGAAAGCCGAGTTGGTACTGTATCTGTTCTACGATGTCGTGTTTCGTCAGGGCCATAGATATTGCTCCGTTTCGGTAATCGTGGAAATTACAGATGGGACTGATACACGTTCGCAAAGATTTCTATTGGTGTCAAGGGGTTGATGTTACTTGACATTTTGGAGGGCGGGGGATAAAGCATCATGATGCCCATCTAAATGAACAACCCGAAAGCCCAGCATGAAAGATATTATCAAGGTTACAGCGGCCATTCTGAAAAAGGATGGTCAGATCATAATCGCTCAACGAAAGAGCAGCGACCATTTATCCGGGAAGTGGGAGTTCCCCGGTGGTAAGATTGAGCCAGGGGAAACACCGGAGGAGTGCCTGGCCCGTGAACTTAAAGAGGAGTTCGATATCGATGTGACCATCGGTGAGCCTCTGGGTTCCAATATCCACCACTATGACCATATTTCTATAAAATTGATGGTTTACCGAGCATCTTGGGTAGGTGGCGAAATCACGATGAACGATCACAAAGCATACCGTTGGGTCACGATTGACCAGTTTACTGAGTTTGATTTTGCTCCAGCAGACGTTCCGTTCGTTAAAATGTTATACACCGGATCCATTAATATCTGACAGTGGGTGGCAGCCATGAACTATTGGTGGGTTAATCTGCCCCTTCTGCCGACAATCTGCCCTTCCTGTCAAACTGTATTCGAAATTGATGACCGTGCTGAATGTGTGTTCGTTGATACGGGTTCACCAAGGATGCCGATGTTCGGGCAGGTTTGTACTGAATGTGCTTTAGTTCAGCAAGATAAGTGGGATTCCTGTGTTTTCTGTGGAACTAACTTTACCAAAATGGTGCACTGAGAATCAAATGGTTAATAAAAGACAAAAATTACACACACGGAAGATAGACATCGCCACCTATGAAGGTGAATCAGATTCCATCATCGTTGAGGGTATTCTGCATGATGAACGCCTACTTGATTCATATCGACCTACCGGGGAGATCTATCCAGCAGGTACCGTTCACCACATGATCATTCGAATGGAGATCAAAGGACAGCAGTTGATTATAGAGAACATCGAAGTTGAAATGCCGACGGTTCCACATGATGTGTGTATGGAGACACTTGGATGCCTTAATCAGTTGAAGGGGATGCCTATTATTGCTGGGTTTACCGCCAGGGTGAAGGGTCTTGTGGGTGGGACAAAGGGATGCTGTCATCTGTTGGCACTGTTAATTGCAATGGCACCCGCTGCGGTTCAAGGAGCATGGAGTGCAATGTCCCAAGAACAAATTAATCCGGAGATTTACATGCCGATGGCCGTGGGGAGAGTGAAAAACACTTGCTGGGTATGGCGTGAGGATGGACCGTTGATGAAGGAATGGAGCACAAAGGTATGAGAAGAAAGGTATGAGAAGAAAGGGCGGATGCTGTCCAGGCCTGCCCGCTTCACTTCACACACCGAACCCGGTGCGTCTCCCGTAGCACCTTCCAGATTTGGTGCATTAGATCCTTGCTCATTTCGTCATCCTCGCCGAGTTGACCACGGACACAGACATCGAAAGCATACTGGAGGTAGGGAACCTGATCCTCGTCCAGGTTGGCGGTGATGGCCTTTTCCTTTAGGGGCATGTCTGCCAGAATATCACGGACGATTTGGTCTATGTTGGTGGAATTGGATATGATTTCTCTGCCGGCAGATTAAATTTTCTGCTTCAGTGAACCTCGTCGGCATTGCGAAGGTCCCACATCGATCCTTGCCAGTTGCTGATATATCCGTTGTCGTCACAGACCGGACACCACCAGACGATCCTTTCATCTTCAGGATCGAAATCGGTTTCAATGATGCCAGTGCATGCTTTTCTGCCAGGTCGTCGACGACATCGAACCTGGTATACCGGGAGCGGAATTAATTCAGGTCTTGATGCCATGGCCACGATCTCAACGATATGTTCAGCCAGGTTCCTGGCCGGTCCTTTGGGTGCAGCGATAGTACCGTCTTCATCGACCAAATGTTCCAGATTGACTATCCAGGTGTCTCCCATTGTGGTGGTCTCCTGCTTGGTCAAGTCGCTTAAATGGTTTGCGTGGGAAAAGCTTTAGCCGCCGGCCAGAAAATAGTGATCCACATGCAACAGTAGACA
>JGI24023J19991_10002725_pt1 | contig 12728 bp, 4 predicted proteins | sample Cruoilmetagenom1_FD_19991 | JGI IMG/M metagenome (IMG submission 19991)
ATAAAGATTTAATCGATAATTACTTAAAATCCGAAGTTTCAGATAGTGAATTGTCGAAATGTAAAGATACTTATATCTCTGAATACGAACAATCTCATAGTGTACAAAAACCAGTAAAAAAATCTTTTTGGGCAAGATTGCTGGGAAAATAATTTTTATAAATACAAAAACTTATTAACAGTCCTTTTTTTTGAAGGGGCTGTTTTTTTTTTGATATTTGTTATATTTGTAGTTTATAAGAACATTTAGTGTGAAATAATTATTAAATTGCTTGTTTTGTTAAGAATTTATTATAATAATGTATTATTGTAAAATGTTGATAATACGTGTTTTATTTATGAGATGTTTGTGTTATTGGTATTTATTTTTTTTCTAACTTTGGGGAATAAGAAAATTTTATTTAAAAAAAAACTTAAAATTATGCTACCTAAAAAAATCAATAATATGAAAACCATTGTTAAACACAACAATTTACTAAAGCCACTCTTAACACTATTATTATTCTTTAGTGTTTCTTTGATTTGGGGGCAGGAAGAATTAGTAAATGGAAATTTTGAAAGTTGGGATGATTCAACTACTCCTAGTGGGTGGACTCATATTGAAAATACAACACAAGAATCAACTGAAATACATGGAGGAACTTTTTCAGCTAAACATGTAGGGGGTACAAAAGATTTAGGTCAGTTAATTACTGGAATTAGTCCAAATGAATCTTATAACCTTACTGTATGGTATAAAGTCGATTCAGGTGATTCTACTTCTGCAAGAATTTGGTCTTACTGGAAAAATGATTCAGGGACTAATATTGATAATAATGATTATGATACTGAAGATGCAATTAGAGGTCCTGATAATGGCTACTTTGATAATAACGGTAATGTTTGGACAGAATATACAGTTACAATCACATCACCTACAGATGCTTCTCAGTTTTATTTTGAGGTAAGAACCTATAGTGGAGCAACAGTTTATTGGGATGATTTTTCTTTATTTAAAAATTCNTCAACTCCAACCATAACAACATCTCCAACTTCCTTAACAGGTTTTACCTATGTAGAAACTAACGGNCCATCAGCAGAACANTCTTTTANNGTAGAAGGTAGCAATTTAACCGATGATATAAGCCTAACACCGCCAACCAATTGGGAAATCTCTACAACATCAGGTAGTGGTTATCAAACAAGTGCCATAACTCTAACACAAAGTGGTGGTTCGGTAGCCTCAACTACTATTTATACCCGGATGGTCTCAGGTTTAACAAATGCCAATTCGCCTTTTTCAGGAGATATTGCTTGTACAACCGATGATGGAGGTACTGCTGTAACTGAAAATGTAGCGGTTGATGGAACGGTAGATCCCAATGTGCCCGAAATCCAAATTCAAATGCCTAGTGAAACAGATGTGGCTTGTGGTTACAATTATGATTTTGGTTCACAAAACAATGGAACGAGTACAAATCAAACGCTACGGGTCAAAAATACAGGAACTACAGATTTGAATATTACATCTTATCCTTTATCAGGAACAGATGCCGGTGAATTTTCACTCAGTCCGGCTTCTACAAGTGCTACGGTTACAGCAGGTGGTTATTATGATATTACCGTTACTTTTTCTCCTACAAGTGCGGGTAGTAAAACAGCAAAAATAACGATTAATAATGATGATGATGATGAAGGTACTTGCGAAATAAACTTAGCAGGAATAGGTGTCCCGCCTTGTGCCGAACCCAATCAGGCTACCGCCTTAAATTTTCCAAACACAACAGCCACTTCAATAGAGCTTTCTTGGACTGCTGCAAGTGGCGATGCTGATAATTATTTAGTAGTACAAAGTACTTCTGCAATTTCTCCATCACCAGTTGACGGTACAGATTATCCTGTTGATAATACAGATTTAGGAGGAACAGTGGTTTTTAATGCTTCGGGTACTTCTTTTACCGATAGCGATTTATCAACAAACACACAATATTATTATTATGTTTTTGCCTATAATAATACTGATTGTTCGGGTGGTCCAGATTATAATACTACTTTTTTAGATGGTGACGAAACAACCTTAGATGGTCCTTGTTTGACAGAAGATTTTGATTCATTTACGAGTGGAGCTCCAAGTGGTTGGACTGGCACGGGTTGTAGCAATTATGATTCTGATAGCAGTTCTGGTGTTTCTCCAAATTCTGCAAAGTTTGATGATACAGATGATGAATTAATTACGCCAGACTTAAATGGAAATGCACGAAGTTTATCATTTTGGTTAAAAGGGAATAGTACAGATGCTTCTTCAGCGTTCTTGATAGAAGGATATGATGGAACATCTTGGGTAACAATTGAAAATATAACCAATAGTATTCCTACATCAGAAACGACTTATTTGTATGACGCTTCAAGTACTCCAGCTTTGCCTGCTAATATTTCAAAATTTAGATTTACTTATACAAAAAGTGCTGGGAATGTTGCATTTGACGATGTAGAAGTTTATTGTGGTGCAGCAACTTCTGAAATTGAAATACAAGGTAATGCAACCGAAATCGTAAACGGTGATACTACGCCTGATACAGCTGATGACACAGACTTTGGAAATATTGAAGAATCGGGGGCTACTGAAGCGCATACTTTTACTATTAAAAATACAGGTGGTGCTGATTTAACAATCAATAGCGTAACGAGTGATAATTCAAGTGAATTTGCCGTTTCAGGCACAACTTCCGGAACCATTACGGCTGGTAATGAAATAACGTTTACAGTAAGCTTTGACCCATCAACTTTGGGGGAAAGAACCGCAACAATTACGGTTGATAACGATGATGCTGATGAAGCTACTTATACTTTCGATATTAAAGGAAATGGAACAGGCAGCGTTGAATCAGATATTATAACCAATGATAATGAAGCGGTAACAATTTCTTCTATTGAAAATGATGCTTCAATTGACACTACGTCTGATGGGGTAGAAGTATGGCAANTTACCATACGTGATGGNGGTGCTGATTTGACAGATAATGATAATGAAGCAACAAAATTAACAGCTATTACTTTTACGCAAGGCAATGGCAATGCCATAGATGATTGGAACGATGCCATTTTGGCTTGTGCTTTATTTGAGGGCACTACCAAAATAGCTGATGCCTCTGCTATTATTACCAATCAAATACAATTTTCAGGATTGAGTTTTGATGTGCCGGATGATAGCGCCAAAACTTTATCTTTACGTATTTCTATACAACCAAGTCCCAATAATACAGGTGGCAATTTAGATGGCGATGATTTCCAATTTCAAATCTCACAGGCTAATGTAACAGCAGATTCTAATGGTTCACAATTTGATAGTTTTTTAGCTATAAAATCAGAAAATGGTAAAAATGTTTTAGATGTAGTAGCGACACAATTAGTGTTTGCCGTGCAGCCTGTCAATATTGGTGAAAATTCTACAATGACGCCTGCGCCACAAGTAGTTGCGAAAGATATAAATGGTAATATTGATTTTGATTATAGTGGTGATATTAGTATTACTTCATCCGGTACAATGACAGGTGATCCCATAACAGAAACGTCGGTTAATGGCGTGTCAACTTTTAGTAATGTGGTGCATACCGCTACGGGAACAGACATTACAATTACAGCTTCTGCTCCAGGATTTTCAGATGTTGCGAGTAGTACATTTGATGTGTTTCAACAAACAATACTTTATCAGGGTGATTTGGCTATTTTAGCCGTAAATTCAAATATTGGAAGCGGTGAAGATCAAATTGCTTTTGTTTGTTTTAAAGATATTAATCCAGGGACTAAAATTTATTTAACCGATAATGGTTATGAAAGAGAATTTGCAAATGAATGGGGTGGTACCGAAGGGGTAATTGCGATTACGCGAACTAATTCAGTTTTAACTAAGGGGACAATCATTGTGTTTGAATCAAATAATGGTAATGTTACTTCATCAAGTCATTATGATATTTATACCTGCGGAGTAGTTGATACTAATTGGACAAAAGAGGCTTTGTCAGGGAGTAATATTGGTGGATTTAATTTAAATAGTGATGATGATATGTGGATTATGCAAGGAGGAACTTGGACCAATGATACCGATCATCATTCAACTTATGATGGTAACGTTTTGTATGGTTGGACCGAAAGTGGTTGGAACACGGGTGTTGGTGATGGTACTGATGGTACTAAATGGAGTAATTTATACCCTAAATCAAAATGTTTTTCAACAATTGCACCATCAGGAGATGGTAAAGTAAAATTTAATGACCCGGTTGATCCTGATTTTTCTACTACTGATAATGATCAATTGGATTGGGTTTCTTTAATTAATACAACAGGTAATTGGGATACTTATAGTGATAATGCTGGTTATAATAGTGGTGGTTTTGATTACAAAGGTGATACGAATTGTCCTCAAATAACGATTGCTACTTCAACACATATTGCTGGAAAATGGCAAGGTGATACAGATAATAATTGGTTTGATTGTTCCAACTGGGATAATTTAACGGTGCCTACTGCTTCTACAGATGTCAATATCCCAACCGGAGCCACTACAGATGTTAGTATTGATGCTAGTGCCTCTGATTCAGATTTGTATAATGATATAGCCTATGCTCATAATTTGACGCTTCAAAGTGGCAGAACCCTAACGATGACCAATATAGCTGATGTGTTACTAGTTTCTGGAAACTGGGATAATCAAGTAGGTGAATCGGCTTTTGTAGAAGGTCAAGGTATCGTAAAATTTGTTGGGAGTGCATTGCAAACACTGACTTGTAACACTACAGAAACTGAAAAATTTTATAATTTAACGATTGATAATGCAGCAGGTGTTTCATTTGCATCCGGCGATATTTATGTTGCCAACGATTTGGGTATATTGTCTAATACACCTATGACTGTAGCAGATGGACATTATGCTTATATTGGACATAACTTGGTTAATAATGCAGCAATAATTATTGAAAACCAAGGTGCTTTGGTACAAGCAGATGACGCAGGAACGATTACGGGAACAGGTACTTTTAAGCTCGATAAAACAAGTTTATCGCTTGATAATTATTATGATTATGTATATTGGTCATCTCCTATAAATTCAAATACATTTACATTAGGCGATATTGTTACAGATGCTTGGGGTTATTTTAAATTTGACCCTGCACAAGCGGGTAATGGACATACTTTTCCGGGTTGGGTAATGATGTCATCAACAGATCAACTCACAAATGGTATGGGATATGCTATTTCGGCTCCAACCGGAGCGGCTGCCAATACAATTTTATCGCCCAGTTTTATTAAAGATCACGATCCTTTTAACAATGGCGAGATTAGTATCTCAGTACTTAGAAAAGGTGGGCCGGACGATATTGGCAACTTTAACCTTGTGGGCAATCCATATCCTTCAGCAATAGATTTTCATGCTTTGGCGAACGATGCGGATAATGCTAATGTAGCNGCCAATTATTCTTTATGGACTAATTGTGAAGGATTAGATGTGAGCGGACATCATCAAGCTAGTGGTTATGCTACCTATTCTTATTCGGGCGGAAATGGTACGGCTGTTGCCGCTTGTAGCGGTAATGGCGGAACTGCCGAAGCTGGACAATATATTGCAACCGGACAAGGTTTTATGATAGAAGCGACGGCGGATGACAGTACGCTAAAATTTAAAAATGCCTTTAGGGTAACCAACCATAATGATGGTTTCTTAAACAGACCTACTACCCAACAAAATATTGTTTGGTTNGATATGACAGATGCTAATGCTGGTTTTAGTCAAATAGCAGTAGGTTTTTATAACGATGCAACTAATAATTATGAACGATTGTTTGATGCGCATAGTATGAATACCGGAAGCGGTTTTGCTTTGTATTCGTTGGTAGGAAATGATAAACTATCCATTCAAGGTTTGGCTGGTTTAGATGCTACGGAAAGAGTGGTGCCATTGGGTGTTGAATCTGATGTGGCAAGAAATATCAATATTCATTTAAATAGAACAGAAGGTTTGGAAAGCGAATATATTTATTTGCATGATATGTATTTGAATATTTTGCACGATATGAAAGCTACGGATTATGTAACAACTGTTAATACTACGGAAAATGATCGTTTTGAATTGATTTTTTCTAGTACGGCAATGGATGTAAACGAAAATATTTTAAATCCTAATGCGGTAAGTTTAATTCAAAATGAAGGTAAATTTACTTTACAGTCTAATAATGATAAAAATATGACAGCGGTTTATGTATATGATTTGTCCGGCAGATTGTTATTTGCACAAAATGATATAAACAGTCAAAGTTTACAAATGAATCTTAAATATATTGCTACTGGTAATATGTTATTATTCCGCATACAAATGCAGGACAACGCATTTGTGATAAAAAAGGCTATTAAGCAATAACAATAATATATAGATGTAGAGACGTTCTATAGAATGTCTAAAAATATAGCGGTGCATTTATGTACCGCTATATTTTTGTCGTATATTAAAATCCGTAGAGATGTTCTACAGAACGTCTATATTAATATAGCAGTACATTATGTGGATTAGTGGGTAAATTATAAATAAAATCGATATTATTTCTCAGAAGAATTTTGTTCATGATTCCTGTATAATTCATCCCGTAANTCATTTTTAGGNCTATGATGGGCATGGTCAAAGTTCTCATATAGTTCAAATGCTTCTTCAGTTGTTTTCTTTTTGCTAAACCACAGTCCTACCATCATCAACAAGGCAGAGCCTAAGATGACAAATGAAATGACTTCTTTACTAAAATGTGATATTTTATAGATTTCAGGTATTTTATAAAACAGTAGCACGGTGATGAGGCCACGTGGTGCCATAAGTACTTCGGGGAACAATGATTTGCCACGAAAAAAAGCTTTTAGGTTGATAAACCTGACAAGAAAAGTGAGTCCTAAAATAAATGTACCTATGATGACCACATCTTCGTAAAATACGCCTTTTATATTGATGGTCATGCCAAATAGTACAAAGAAAAAAGTTCTGATTAAAAAGGCAGATTCAAAGGTGATGAGTTTAAATTGTTCCTTAACTTCATTAATTTTGTTTTTATTAAAGATTTTTTTCAGTCGTCCTTTGAAAAATATAGGATAGTTTTCGAGCATCAAACCAAAAGTTAACACTAATATCAAGGATGAAAGGTGCATTATTTTACCTAGAATAAATAAAGATGTGAGAATCGAAAGAAATAAGAAAAACTTAATTTTTGTATTAATTTTTTGAAATAAAAGTATCAGTAAATAACCACTTAGCAATGAAACGATTAGGGTAAAAATAAAACCACCACCGACTTTTCCAAATAAATTTCCGGTGCTATTGGGAATCATTAGGACAATGTCAAATAAAATAATGCCAAGTATGTCACTAAAAGTAGATTCGTAAATCAGAAATTCTTTTTTTTCTTCAGTTAAGAAGTTAACACTCGGTATGACAATAGCACTACTTACAACCGAAAGAGGGATTGCGTTAATGTAAGCCGTGTAAAAATCGTTTGTCAGTTCCAAATAATAAATTAAGTAAGCAATAGAAAACGAGGTGCCTATTAATATAAGAAGTGCTGTTAAAAAGGCTCTAATAATTAAAGGGCGTTTTTCTTTGGTGATTTTTAAGTCGAGACTTGCTTCGAGTACAATTAGTAATAAACCAACCAAACCAAGTGTATTGACGATGGGTTGCAAGTTGGGAAGTTCTAGACTGTAATGTGTTGAAAGATAATTAAATCCAATTCCGGTTCCTAGTAATAAAAGTACGGAAGGTATTTTTATTTTTTTGGATAAAACATCAAAAAAGTAGGATAATATAACAAGAAGACTGACGCCAAGAATAAAGTAATAAGTATTCATTTATTTTTTTGCGAAATATACAAAAAAATAATTGAAAACATCCCTCTGATTTTTTCAGAAGGATGTGTAAATAAGTATTTATAAATAGTATTTTATTAACCACATTTGCTATAGCCACAGCTTTTGCAAACCAAACAGCCTTCTTCATATATGAGACCTTCGGGATCTCCACATTGAGGGCATTTTCTGTCTTCGGGAACGGCATCTTTAGGAATATAACGCTTAAGTGCTCGTACAACACCATTTTTCCAGGTGTTGATAAAATCATCATACAGATTGAGTCCGCCAATTAGTTTGACGACTTCTTGCATAGGCATACCGTGACGTAAAACCCCTGAAATAAGTTTGGCATAATTCCAATATTCTTTGTCAAAGGAACGTGAAAGTCCTTCAATGGTTATTCTAAAACCTTGTTTGTCAATAAATTGAAAATCATATCGACTGTTTTTATTTTCGTCTTTATTTTTGATAATCCATCCTTTGTTAACCCAGTCAGGAAGGTTAAATACATCTTCCATTTTACCGGTGAAAATTTCATAAGGTATGCCTTCAATTAGTCCAACAACAGCTATCCAAGCTTCTTTTTTATTCATAAATCGAATAATATCAGCTTCTAACTTTTTGGGTCGTTTTTCAGGGAAAATAGTATTTTTGGATGTTATTTCATCTTCTTTTTCATCGTCAGAAATCAAAATACCACTACGAGAACCATCTCTATAAACGGTAATACCTTTTAAGCCTTTTTTCCAAGCTTCTACATAGATATCACTTACTTTTTGCACGCTGACATCTGAAGGGAGATTGATGGTAGAACTGATGGAATGCGTCGTGTATTTTTGAATAAGTGCTTGCATTTCAACACGTTTTTTCCAATCTATTTCAGGAGCGGTAGCGCCGGCGTATGGACTTTCAGAGATTTTCTTTTTACCGCTAATTTTCATCCATTCTTTTAATTTGTGATGGTAAACGGTAAATTCTTCAAAGGTATCTCCCAATTCATCTACATAATCAATTTTTGCATTTGGGTCATTGGCATTTACTTTTCTACGTCGTTTATACGAAAGCATAAAAACGGGTTCAACGCCTGAAGATGTTTGTGCTAACATACTTAAAGACCCCGTAGGTGCTACAGTACTGATAGAAATATTACGTCTTCCGTATTTCATCATTCGTTGGTATAATTTGGGGAATTCTTTTTCGATCATCTGAACAAATTCCGATTGTTTTTCAATCTCGGGATCAAAAATATCAAATTTTCCTCTTTCAATAGCCAAATCGATACTTGAGTCAAACTCTGCTTGCATTTTGGTTTTCATAATTAAATCAACCGCTTCTAGTGCTTCGTCTGTGTCAAATTTTAAGCCAAGTGCTGCAATGGTATCTGCTAGTGCGGTAAATCCCAGACCAGTTCTTCTTCCTTTTTTACCATTATGGCGTAGCAATTCCCAAGTTTCTTTTTCTATTTGTTTGATGTGATTAGGCTCGCTGTCTTGATTGATTTTGTTGATAATTTTATCAACCGATTCCAATTCTAAATCGACCAAATCGTCCATCAAACGTTGTGTTTCATATACAATTTTGTAAAGTTTGTCAATATTGATAGTAGCTTTATCGGTAAAAGGATTTTTGACAAAATTATATAAATTCACGGCAATAAGTCGGCAACTGTCACCACCTTGCATGGCAATTTCGGAACAAGGATTGGTCGATACATTGGCAAATCCGGGGTATAGTGAAGAGGTAGAGTAGTAGTGTTGTCTATCCCAATAAATCATGCCGGGTTCGGCAGTATTATGGGCTGATTTTACAATAATATCCCAAAGGGCTTTTGCCTTAATTTTTTTGGTAATTTTAGGTTGGTCGCTATCAATTGGCCAACGCAAAGTATAGTCGGTGTCATCGGCAACGGCTTGCATAAATTCATCTGATAAACGAATGGAAATATTGGCGCCGGTAACATTGGATAAGTCTTGTTTAACGGTTACAAAATCTTCGATATCTGGATGGGCAACATCCATTGTCAGCATCAAGGCGCCACGTCTGCCGTTTTGGGCAACTTCTCTTGTGGTAAATGAAAAACGGTGCATAAAAGAAACAGCACCGGTGGTGGTACCGGCGGCATTGGATACCAAACTGTCTTTAGGACGTAAATTTGATAAATCTGTACCCACGCCACAACGTCTTTTAAAGAGCTGTACCAATTGTTGATCGGTGTACATAATACCACCATAAGAATCTACGACTGCAGGAATAACGACACAATTGGATAGCGAAGCGATAACTTGATCGTTTCCTAAGCCAAACATAATGCTACCTTGTGGAATGATATATTTGAATCCGTCAAAAAGCATGAATATTTTTTCCTCTGTCAGCAATTCTCTGGTTTGCCCGTATGCAGAAAGATTTTTACTGTTTTTTTGTGGATATTTTGCTTCTATTTCAGCAAACTTTCTAGCCATACGCAAGTGCATGTCGGCAGGAGACAATTCTAAATATTCGCCTATTGGATTTTTTAAAGCGTACTTATTAATCCATGTGGTTGCAGCTAGTTCATCTCCGTTAAAATAGTCTTTAGAAGCCTTAAAAACTTCATTAAAAGAAAAAATATGTTGCATTTTTTTGTCCTTTGTTTTTTTAATGTCTTGAATCATAATCATTTATTGTTGTTGTTTTTTAGGTTAAGCGGGACGATAAAGTTAAGCCCATTTTATCTAATTTCAATGCTGCCATGTGCATTTCTTATTAACAGTAAATTGTTAAAAACTTTTCAATCGCTTTTATTTCAGTACAAGGACACTAAAAAAATTTTTTTTTTGATAAAAATATTTGATGATAAATTTTTTTTATAAAAGATGTCTTAATCTCAAGATTTATCTTTTTCAACTTTTATCCGTATTTTTGTCAATTAAAATCTATTTGATGTAAGCCATCGTATTTATACCGGTATTGTCAATGGAAGCAAAAAAATAAAGAATGAAAATTTACCAAGACACCATTATTGCCTTAGCCACACCTGCGGGAAGTGGTGCTATTGGTGTCATTCGTCTTTCAGGTAACGAAGCCATTACGATTACCAATCGTTTTTTTAAAGGAAAATTTAAGCAAAAAGATTTAACCAAGGTAAAATCACATACCATACACTTGGGTTATATAAAAGATGGCGATCAGATTTTGGATGAAGTATTGGTTAGTATATTTAAAAATCCACATTCATATACCGGCGAAAATGTGGTGGAAATATCGGTGCATGGTTCTCCTTACATTCAACAACAAGTGCTGCAATTGTTCTTGAAAAATGGTGTTAGGCATGCCAAAGCCGGCGAATTTACCCTACGGGCTTTTCTTAATGGCAAAATGGATTTGTCTCAGGCAGAAGCCGTAGCAGATTTGATTGCTTCGGATAGTGCTTCATCGCATCAATTGGCTTTGCAACAGATGCGTGGAAATTTTTCTAATGAGATAAAAAAATTGCGTAAAGAATTGATTCACTTTGCTTCTTTAATTGAATTAGAACTCGATTTTGCAGAAGAAGATGTAGAATTTGCCGATCGAAAACAGTTTACTGATTTGGTACAACGAATTAAGCAAACTTTAAAAAAATTAGTCGATAGTTTTGCGGTGGGAAATGTGCTTAAAGAGGGTGTTCCTGTTGCCATTATAGGCGAGCCAAATGTGGGGAAATCAACTTTGCTCAATGCTTTGCTCAACGAAGATAAAGCCATTGTTTCAAATATTGCTGGTACCACACGCGATGTCATTGAAGACGACCTTGTTTTGGATGGTATTCGCTTTAGGTTTATCGATACAGCAGGTATTAGAGTGGCGCAAGATGAAATAGAAAAAATTGGTATTCGCAAAACCTACGAAAAAATTGAAGAAGCCAAAGTTGTTGTGTTTTTAATCGACGCTTGTGCTTTGAGCCAATCGGCTACCTGTCATACCGACCAACACGAAGCGGTTTTACATCAATTTGAAACGGAATTGCAAAAAATTGCACAAAAATATCCCGAAAAGAAAATATTGATAGTCGTCAATAAGATTGATAAATTAAATCAAAAAGATTATCCTGCAGATGTGAATAAATTTTCCATTATTGAAATCTCAGCCAAATATAAAACCGGAATTGAAATATTGATATCTCAATTGACAGACTTGGTAAATAAAGGTATGTTGGCACAAAATGAAGTGATGGTTTCCAATGCCCGTCATTTTCAAGCACTCAGTGAAGCACTAGAGAGTATTTTGCAAGTAGATGAAGCCATACAAGCCCAGTTGCCTACTGATTTATTAACGATTGATATTCGTGCTGCACTACATAGTTTAGGTGAAATCACAGGCGAAATTACGACAGAGGATTTGCTTGATAATATTTTTAAAAATTTCTGTATCGGAAAGTAAGCATTTTTTCTTGTTTGCTAAACGCTTGTTCTTATTGACTTTTTTATAAATCATAGCTTATATTTATTTTTTGCTTATTATGACAATGTCAAATGATGCAACATATTGCTACACTTTGATTTATATGATTAAATAATTAACTACTAATTTTGTTCTGTTGATGAATTAATAAATTTTTCAACTTAAACACTGGTCTAGTTTTGTAGGGGAATTATAGTAACAACCCACCTTAAGTTTTTAGCCAAGTTTACCGTTGCTCTAAATACTTTTTTGATAGCTTTTGGGTTGTCTCTTCTAAAATTAGAAATGGTATTGTGGTCAGGAACTAAACCTTTGACAAGCCAAATAAGCTCAATATTTCTTTTGGCTTCTTTTTCTAAGCCTTTAGAAGAACGAATTTTATTTAGATATCCATAAATATAAAGTTTTAGTAAATCGGCAGGGTGAAAAGGAGGTCTGCCATTGTTGTTTAAC
>JGI24023J19991_10002730_pt1 | contig 12712 bp, 10 predicted proteins | sample Cruoilmetagenom1_FD_19991 | JGI IMG/M metagenome (IMG submission 19991)
TTTCCCCGCCATACCATTTAATTACAGGTTCTGCTTCAGGTTTCCATCCTTCTTTTTTAAGATAGTTCAGTACATTGTATGCCCTTTCTTTGGATAATCTTTCCCTTCCCTCTTCTGTTCCTGTCATTGCACAGTTGCCTGAAATTTCCACTTCTGCATTTGGCAAAGTTTTTAATTCTTTAGCAATGTTTTTAAGAATATTAGCCGCATCTTTTTGTATCAATGTGTTATTGGGAATAAAATATGCTGTATATAGGGTTGTTTTCACTTCCTTAATAACTTCGATAGAAGAGTTATTTGTTTCTGAAGATTTTTCTATGCCTTTTATTTCTGCAGGTACTGGTTTTTCAGTAACTATCTCTGTATCTGTTTTTGTATCAGATTGTATTGGTTCTTCAATAGCTTTATCTGTTTCAGTATTTATATCAGATTGAATAGGTTTTTCAGTAACTATCTCTGTTTTCACATCTTCAGCTTTGTTTCTGGTTATCCTTGTGGTAGTCTCATTAAATAGAAATTCTGAAAATAACCATTTCCCTCCGGCAAAAAGCAGGAAAACAGCAAGCAGACTTAAGATAATATATAAGGGTAGTAATTTATTTCTAAGATACGAAGCAAGTTTTATTTCGGTATTTTCAACTTTTCTTCCATCAACTTTTAGTTCCAGATTGAGAATTTTGTTATTATAGGAACTATCTAATTCAAATCTTGGGATTCCGGATGCTTTATGTTTTAAGTTACGAATATTAAATTCTTTTATTGGAATACGTGTATCCGATTTATTTAGAAATATCTTTATAATAACAGCAGATTGGTTATCTTCCAGTGTAGTAAGCTTAAGTGTATTTTTTTGCTGATTTTCAAGGTCAAGTAACTTTATATATGACTTATTTTCAATTTCTACTTCTATTAAATTGCTCATACTTTAATTTTAACCTTCTGTATCCTGTGGTCAAGTAAAAAAAACTTATTTACAGTAAAAATAAGAATTGTATAAATAGTTGAGGGTTGGAATTATATATGATAGGTTATATTTATGGATTATTCAGAAGTTTTAAAAAGTATATTTATGAATTCCTTAAAAATAGGTGTAGTTGAGTTCCCATTTACATTGCTGGAACTGCTTTTGGAACTTTTACTGCCAATACTGCTTGTTTTTATTGTCTATCGACTTCTGAATATGGGAATAAAAAGACTATTAAATAAGAGTAAGCTAAAAGAGACTCTTCGTGATGGTATAAAACTCTGGGCAAGGCGAATCCTGAGAATTGGTTTTATAATAATATTATCACTTTTAACAGGAAGATTATTCGGCGCAAAAATCTATGAGTATCTGCGAATGTTTACTGATATTTTAAATCAACCTATTTTACAATCCGGTAATACAAAGGTCTCATTCTTAACATTACTACTTATTATTCCAGTATTTTATATTGCATCATGGACTGGTAAAACAAGCCGCGGATTAATAAGTAAGGATTTAATGGATCGAATGGGACTGGATGATGCCAGGCAGTTCTCTTTCATCAGCCTCTTGCGATATGGAGTAATGGTAATTGTATTTCTCATTGGGCTGTCGATTATAGGAGTTAATCTCTCATCTATTACTGTAATATTTGGTGTACTTGGTATTGGTATTGGATTCGGTCTGCAAACTGTTGTGGCAAATTTATTTGCCGGAATAATAATTATTTTAAGTCGTCCTATTAAGGAAGGAGACAGAATTTTTGTTTATAATTATGAAGGAACTGTTGTTCATGTACGAATTCTATCCACTGTAATTAATACCCTTACAAATGAAACAATAATAGTGCCTAATGCTCATCTGGTTTCAGATCCTGTTCATAATTTCTCATATAGTGACCGAAGCATTGTTATAAGAAATAATATAGGAGTTTCTTATAATTCTGATCTGGATTTTGTTGTTGAAATACTGGAAGAGATGGTAAAAAGAAATCCTTTTATAGATCCTTCAAAAGGGAATAATGTCAGAGTAAAAGAGTTTGGTGCTTCAAGTATTGATATTGCTGTTTTTACATGGATTAAGGATGTCTCTGATAAGTATGATGCTCATCACTGGACAAATATGGAAATTTGGAGAGTCTTTAAAGCAAAAGGTATTGAAATACCTTTTGCTCAAATGGATTTACACATTAAAGACGGTAATCTTTAGCTTATTCCGAATTAGCGCATATCCAGAGATTTTTTAAAATTCCCTGTCATAACATCCTTTAGAGATGTTTTTTCAAAATATCCCCTAAAATGAAGATATGAGTTATTCCAAAGCTGATTTACAATACATTCACTAAATCTTTCACAGGATTTTGGTGAATCTTCAACGCATGGAGAGAGTAAAAGACCTTCACCAACTGCATCAAAAATCTCTGCTATAGATATATCCTCAGCTTCCCTGTTAAGTTTAAACCCTCCGCCAGGTCCTCTGACAGAGCTAATAATATCTCCCTTTCTCAGTTTAAAGAAGATTTGTTCTAAAAATTCGGCAGATATATTTTCAAGTTCTGATATTTTACGAATAGATACGGGCTTTTCATTTCCCTGCATTGCAAGTTGTACTATAGCACGAACGGCATATCTGCCTTTTGTTGTAATTCTCATTAATTTTAATCCTATTAAAACGTATGGTTGTTAAGTCATAGTGTAATGCAATTATAGGAATAAGTAAACCTTAGTAAATAGATATTCATTAAAATTAAGATTAATTAATTATAAATAACTTATATAGACTCTGAAGAAGTATATTACCGGCGATCGGAGTTGAACCGATACACCCTTGCGGGCGGTAGATTTTGAATCTACTGCGTCTACCAATTTCGCCACGCCGGCATTTAACAAAACTAAGTTACTTTATTATTCATTTTAATTCAATAGAGCTGTTCTAATTTTGAATGTTAATTCATTTTTATCACCTTCTTCTATTTTTTTTGACAGTATGATACATTTCCTCTCATGTGGTTTTTTCCAAAAAGAAAAGAAATTAAAAAAGATAAAGATTCCATTGTCAATGAATTATGGGAGTTCCATTTTAATTCAAATAGTAAAAACAGGTTTGAGTTGGAAGATTCTGAATCTTTGAGTGCAGAAATAACAGATAACAGTCTACTCCTTACAGCAAAAAAGCCGGATCTGTTTGTTTGGACTCTAAATACTTTCTATCGTTATAAAGATTTTATTTTAGATGCTAAAATTTCCATTGATAAGGGAAATGGTCATTCTTCTGCAGGGATGCTTTTTCATTATGCTGATGAAAAAAACTACTATTATTTAATGATTGCAGAGAATGGATATTTCCGTCTGGATGTGGTTTTTAATGGAAGTCCCCAGGTCTTAATACCCTGGACTTCCTGTAAGCTTGATTCCTTGAATGAAATTAAAATAAAAATAATATTTCACAGGATTACTATTACCCTGTTTCTTGACGATGTCTGGATTGGTGAAGTGGATGATGAATCTATTGATGCAGGATATAATGCATTTGGCGGACAGAACTTTTCGGATAAAAATACAGCAGTATTCCAGCTGTTGGAAATTAAATTAGATTCCAGAGGGATTAATGTTGAACTTGAGTATGACAGACTGGTCAAGAATTCCTTGGTACCACTGGAAAATAGAAAAAAAATAGCGGAAAGATTTTTTGATTCAGGACAGTATTCTGCTGTTTTAGTACAGATAAAAAAAGCACTAAAAAGTTATCCTAAAAATTATGATTTGCTGTTATTGCTAGCCAGGAGTTTCAGCAGATTAGCTTTTTATGATGAAGCTCTTAAATCATTGGAATCCTGTCAGGATTTAACCGGTTCAACTGACAGGGATATTGTAATTGAAAAAGCAGGTATTTTATATCGTGCAAACAGGCTTATAGAACTAAGGAAATTTTTGGTTTTAAATATTGATATTCTAAGTAAAGAACCGTTTCTTCTTAATTTAATGGGGAATACTGAAGATGGATTAGGAAGTTTTAAGACTGCTGTAGATTATTATATGCAGGCTGGTAAACTGGAACCGAAAAATTGTGTTTACAAATTGAACTGCGCCAGATCTTTAGAAAAATCAGATAATTCTGAATTAGCTTTTACTTCATATTCCGAGGCAGCTCTTTGTTTTTTCAGGGATGAAAAATTTAATGAACTTTCAGAAATTTTGTTAAATATGTCAAGGATTAAACCTGGAAATACAGTTGGGAAAATTTTGGAGGGTAAAGTATTCTTTCAGGATGGAAGATTGGATGAAGCCTTTAAAATCTTTCATAGGCTAAAAAGTGAGGGTCTTGAGGATAGTTCTGTAAATTTCTTATATGGGATAATTTTAAGGGACAGGGGGCAGATCGGGGATGCTCTGACATTGTTTGAGAGTGCTGCAAATAGCGAACCTGATTATTTTCCTTATTGGTTTAAATATGCAGAAACTCTTTTCCTTATGGGTTTGGAAGCTGAAGATACTGTTCTAAAAGCAATTGAGCTGGAAAATGATAATCCCTGGATACATAATCTGTATGGATTGATACTTCTTTCAGAAAACAGAGCTCCGGAAGCAAAGTTAAGCTTTTCCAGGGCTCTTGAGTTGGAAAGCGATTCAATAGATCTTTTAATAAACTATTCAAATGCTGTTTCAGTTGTTGATGGACCCGAAGATGCAATTTCTTTATTTAAAAATCGATCTGCAGGATCTGAGATTCATACAATTCAGAACCAGATTGGGAATCTTCTTTATGATCAGGAAAAGTATGAGGAAGCTGCTGAATATTACAAGAAAGCAGTTAAAGGGGATTCAGGTAATAGAACTTATAAAGAGAACCTTTCATCTGCCCTTATAAAGCAGGATTATATTTTAGAGGCAGAAGAGATTCTTTCCAGCCTGATGGAGGAGTATCTTACATCTTCAACTCTCGAAATGATTGCAGAGGTTGCTTTTAGAAAGGGAGAATACAAAAGAGCGGAGACTTCTTTTTTAGAAGCAATTAAACTTGAACCTGAAAATGTCAGGATACTTCTTAATTATGGAGATTTCCTTTCTACCCGATTGGATTATCAGGGAGTAAAAAAAGTTGCAGATAAAGTTATAGAAATGTCTAAAAAGCGAAGAGTTAAAATTAATGATATCGAAAATGCTGAAGCTTTGATGTGGAAGGTTAAAAAAGCTCTTAACTCAAGACATGAATGTTCCTCCTGTGGGTTTGAATGGTGGGTACCTAAAAATATACCTATAATAGATGTTGTCAGGCTTCATGGTGAACCAGACGAAGAATCCCCTGCGGGTAAATGCAGTATGTGTGGAAAAGTTTACTGTGTAAAATGTGCTGTAGCCCACATAAGAAATAGTCGTTTTGTCTGCCCCGATTGCAATGAATATTTGAAATTATCAGAGAATTATTTAAAATATCTTGCTATGGAATATGCAAAGAAATAGCGAATCGGCAGGGACAAGTTGCGACTTGTCCCTACCGATTCTGCTTGACAAAGCCATGCCAATGAGTAATATAAACTCTAGAGAAGCAAGATTTTGTGGATGCTGATATTTTGTATTGTGTCTCTATCTTAGGAAGTAAATTAAATGACAATAAATAAATTTTTAGTTATACCTTTTTTTTTAATAGTTTTTATATTTTCTCCCCTTACAGCCCAGGATATACTTACAGCTGTAGAGTATTTTGATTCTATTTCTTCTAATTACGGTGAAATAGAAGATTATGAGGCAAGGATCAATATAATAACCAGTGAAATTTCTATGGAAGGAGTCTTGTTTTATAAAAGTCCTAATCTATTAAGAATAAATTTTTCTGAACCTGAAGAGCAGGTTATTTCTGTTAATAATGATATCTTAACTCTTCATATTCCAGATCAGAATGTAATAATGGAACAGAAGCTTCAAAGTCATTCTGATGCGACCCTTGCAGTTATGGCCAGTAAGGAAGGTTTGGAGTTATTAAAGAAAGGTTATAGTGTAGCTTTTTTAAAAGGTCCGGATCCTGTATTTTTGGAAGAAGGATCTGAAGAAATGGTTCGTAAACTTAATCTTGTATGGCGTAAAACAGATGAAGGTTACAGGCAGATTGAAATGTCAATTACTGAAGATGGGATGATACGTAGAATGAAAGGACTAACAGTTAATTATGAAACTTTTCAATTTGATTTTACTGAAATCAGGATCAATCAGAATATCCCATTGAGTCGATTTGATTATGAAGCACCTCCATCAGCTTATGTTATGAATAATTTTCTTTTTGAGCCGGAAGAATAGGTATGGATACATTTGGTGAAAAATTACGCAGTACACGTGAGAGTAAAGGACATTCTGTAGAGCAGGTCGCAAGGGATACAAATATTGCAAAAAAGTTTCTGATTGCCCTTGAGGAAGAAGATTTTTCTATTTTCCCTGGAGACCCCTACCTTGTGGGATTTTTGAAAAACTACTCTGAATATCTGGGTTTGGATGCTGCAAAAATGGTAGCCCTGCATCGTAATATGAAATTGCAGGAGCAGCCGGCACCTATTGAAGAGCTTCTTGATTCAGGGAGACCAAAGTTTTTTGTAGTTATATTCCTTATATTAGCAATTGCTGCTTTGAGTGTTGGTGGATTTTTTCTTTACAATTATTTAACACTTAAATCAGATGTACCTGTCTCTGAATCCACTGAGATTAGCGAAGATATTGCTGATCCTGTTGATTTATTTACTTATGATATTGGTGGTTCTGATATTGAAGATCGGTTTACGGAAGGTAATAAGCTGGAGATTTCCTATAATGGGGAAGTTTCTTCGATTATTATAAAAGAAGTAACGAGCAACGTTGTTCTTTCTTTATCTACTGTAGAGCTTGTTTTAAATTTAGGAGATGAAAAAAATATCGATCTGGATAAGGATGGGGTCTTTGATATTTCTCTTACAGTAAATGATATTGATCTGAATAAAAAATCTACTGTTATAAAAATTATTTCACTTGTTAAAGAAGATGAAACCCCGTTTAGTTCGGAAGTGCTTGAATCAGGTTCATCAAATATAGCTTCAAGGAATAAGAACATTACTGTTGTTATGGATGCTGAAAACCCTGAACCTTTTGTTATTGATGTAGTATTTCGCGGTAATACATTACTTAGATATCTTGCAGATAGAGGTGAAAGAGTTGAAAAATATTTTGATAAAGGTGAGACCTTAAGACTGGATATAAACAGGGAAGTAATGCTCTGGATTGCAAATGCCGGGTCTTTTAAAGCAAAAATATCCGGTATTGAAGTTGATTTAGGTCGATTAGGAGAAATTACAACATACTTAATTAAGTGGAGTAAAAATTCTGAAACCGGTAACTTTGAGCTTCAAACAATTCCCGTATACTAGAAGGATACCTTCATTTAAATATTATGTTAGAGAAAAATAGTAATAAAAAAATATTTTATCTGGAAAACCTTGGTTGTTCCAAAAATCAGGTTGATGCTGAAATTATGATAGCCTCTTTGGAAAAAGAAGGTTGGGCTTATACCCGTGATTCTGATAAGGCAGAGTTAATTATCGTAAACACTTGTGGATTTATTGAAGCTGCCAAGGAAGAATCTATTGATACGGCAATAACTTTTCGGAACATTTATCCTGGCAAAAAAATTCTAATGGCCGGATGTTTTGCTCAAAGGTATGGTGCAAACCTTCTTGATAAAATGCCGGAAATAGATGGTGTATTTGGTAATCTTAATTTACAAATGGTACCGGAAGTAGCTGATTCTGTATTTCAGGGGGATCGACCTGCTATTTTACCTCTTGAAGGTTCTTCCAGGCCGGAGCGTAAAAATTTACTTTCTTTCCCTGGTTCGGCCTATGTTAAGATATCAGAAGGTTGTAATCANCGATGCTCATATTGTGCTATTCCNATAATACGTGGAAATTTACGAAGTCGAACCATTGAAGATGTTGTAACAGAAATAAAAGGTCTTNTTGATAGTGGTATAATCGAAATAAATNTAATAGCACAGGATTTGGCAGCTCTGGGTACAGATAGAAAAGAAAAAGATTTTATAAAACTACTAAGAGAAATATCAAAACTTTCAGGTAAATTCTGGATACGACTTCTATATATACATCCTGATTTTTTCCCTATGGAACTTCTTGATATTATTGCAAATGAAAAAAGAATACTGCCATATTTTGATATACCCTTTCAACATGCTTCAAAATCTATTCTTAAAGGAATGGGGCGAAGCGGCAACAGCTCTGTTTATATGGATCTTGTAGAGGCAATTAGGGAGAAAATTCCTGAATCAGTTATTCGTTCTACTTTTATGATAGGATTTCCAGGAGAAACAGCTGCCCATCGCAGAGAGTTGTCGGATTTTCAAACCAGAGCATCTCTGGATTGGGTTGGTACATTTATATACTCCCGGGAGGAAGATACCAGAGCTTATTCTATGCGGGGTAATCTGGCTCATAAGTTTGCTCAACCTGCTGCTTCAAAGTTTAAACGTAAATTTGACTTAACTCAGACAGGAATAACAGAAAAACAAATGGACAGGTTTCTAGGGTTGGATTTGGATGTACTTATTGAAGAGAAAGTTGAAGCTGAGTCCATGGCTCTTGGAAGAGCTTATTTGCATGCAGCAGAAGTAGATGGATCTGTTGTAGTCCTTTCTGATAATGCTGTACCAGGTAAAATAATGGAATGTAGAATAACGGGACGTAATGGAATCGACCTGGAGGCTGTACCTCTGGATGAACTGTGAAAATCAAAAATATCTTGAAGGCTTAAATAAGAATCAGTACAAGGCAGTTATGCAGACAGGAGCCCCTCTTCTTATTTTAGCTGGAGCAGGTTCCGGAAAAACCCGGGTTATAACTACCAAAATTGCACATCTTATTGCTTGTCTTGGAGTAGATCCTCAATCTATTCTTGCTGTTACTTTTACAAACAAAGCAGCTGGGGAGATGCGAGAAAGAGTTATAAAAATGGTTCCTGGTTCCGAAGGTGTAATGATAAGAACATTTCACTCATTCGGTGCCTGGCTCCTCCGGCGAAATGCAGCTCTGCTTGGCCTTCAGCCCAGATTTTCCATTTATGATGATGATGATTCCTTAAGTCTATTACATTCTGTTTTTAGTGATTATAAGCGAAAAGATCTAAAACCCTACGCCAGATGGATAAGCAGAGCTAAAGATTACTGTCTTTATCCTGATAATGATTTAACCTCTATTTCTTTCGATCCCAGATTATCAGAAGTTTATACTGCTTATGAAAAAAGACTGAGAGAGGTTGGCAGTGTTGATTTTGGAGATCTTATACTAAGGGCTGTTGAACTTTTAGCTGGGAATGATGATATCCGAAGCCGGATACAAAATAGATATCAGGTAATTTTGGTAGATGAATATCAGGACTCCAATATTGCTCAGTACGAACTTCTTAAACTACTCTACAATGGGCATAACTATATTTGTGTTGTTGGAGATGATGATCAGTCTATATATAGTTTCAGGGGAGCTGAGGTAAAAAATATTGTTACCTTTCCTACCAGTTTTAAGGGTGCGGAAATAATAAAACTGGAGCAGAACTATCGATCTACAGGTAATATTTTGAGTATTGCCTCTAAAGTTGTAAGTTCAAATAAAGACAGACTTGGGAAAAATCTTTGGACAATGGCAGAAGATGGTTCCAAAGGGGTTGTTAAAATTGTTGAGAATCAGGATCGGGAAGCAGAATTTTGTGCTTCTCTTTTAAGAGACGGTAATCTGGATGGTACAGCAATTCTTTACAGGACAAATGCTCAGTCACTAAGCTTTGAATCATATTTTTTGAATCATAAAATCCCTTATAAAATTGTGGGGTCTCTTAAATTTTATGACAGAGAAGAAATTAAAGATGTAACAGCATTATTTTCTCTTTTTCTTAATCAATATGATGAAATTGCTTTTCGGAGAATAATAAATAAACCTGCAAAAGGTATAGGAAAGGTATCAATAAACAAAATAATAGATACTGCTATGGTAGAAAACTGCAGTCTTATTGAAGGATGCAGAAAATCTCTGGACATATTGCCAGCTAAAGCTGCAAAAGGTCTCGAGGCGTTTGTGGGATTTATTGAAAAATTTGAAGAGCTGGCTGAAAATGTTGATCTTGGAGAGTTTACTAATAAAGCAATACACGATTCCGGAATACTTGAATATCATAGAGCCCAGGATGAAATATCCTTAACCCAAAAAGTTAAAAATCTGGAGGAGATGGTTAATGCTGCTTCAAAGTATTCCAGGGGTAAAGATGGTCTTCTGACCTTTCTTGAGGACATGGAGCTGGACAGGTCAAGGCTTGCAGGTGTTGACCCTGCCTCCCAAAGAGGTGTAACTCTTATTACCATGCATAATACCAAAGGACTGGAATTTGACCGTGTTATTATTGTAGGGATGGAAGAGGGCCTATTTCCTTCCAGACCGGATGAAAGTGATGATGATCTGGAAGAAGAACGCAGAATATTTTATGTGAGTATTACAAGAGCCAGAAAAGAACTCTACTTTACCTCATGCAGACAAAGAAGAATTTGGGGTAAACTTAATTTTCAAAGCCCTTCAAGGTTTTTAAATGATATACCGGAAGAGTTTATTCTAAATTCTGAAAAATCAATTCTAAAGAAAAATTTGAAAAGTGAGTTTCCTCCTGGAACTTTTGTATATCATGATGATTATGGTAATGGCCAGGTAATAAAAGAATGGGATAATGGTAAAGAAGTTCTAATTATAGTAAGATTTGAATCGGGCAGGACAGCACAGTTTATTCCAAAGTATGCTGGTCTTGTTAAAATTGACCCGGAATATGATTTTTGAAGCAGAAGGTTATGAAAAATAGAAATATAATACCAGAAATTAAAAGAAGTCGAGGGTATCTTTTATATGATACTAAAGGTAAGCGATATTTGGATTTTTACCAGGATTCAGGCAGAGCTGTTCTTGGACACAGAATGGATGGAATTTCCAGAGTTATGAAATCTACAGTTGCACGAGGTCTTACCGCAAGTTATCCATCAATATATATGAAAAGAGTGGGGAGAGAATTAAAATTACTTTTTCCGGATGTAGCTGAATTTAGAGTTTATAAAAATATTGATAGTTTATTAAATGCTCTTTCCAGGCAGCAGGGCAGGCAGGTTTTAATTAATGACTTTGTGGATTTCCCTTCTGTTGTTAGTGAGTTCGGTATTTGGAGACCATTTACAGGGACAGCCTTAAAATGGAGTAGTTTTGATTATTTTATTCCAATACTGCCTTTCCCGGGGGATTTCGGTCCTGTGGTGCTGGCTGTAAATAAAAAAGATGGTTGTACTGAACCTCCAGAGACTTTGTCCCCTATGGTTTGTGATATGTTAATAAAATCTATTGCTTTATTAATTAAACAGGGTAACAATGACGATTGTGCGGATAGATCTGTGTTTGAATCTCCTGTTTGGAACAGGATTGGGCCATATCTTCGATTTAAACTTAAGGGTGTGGAATATTCTGAATTATTCACTAAGGCTCTAAATCATTCAGTATTATTACCTCCGGAATCAGATATCCCCGGAATAATTCCATGTTACTATGAAAAAGGTCAGATAAAAGGATTTATGGAAATACTTAGGAGTGATTATGGCAGTTAAAGATATTGTACATATTTTGTCACAGATTTCTTTTGGGGCGATTGCAACCTTTCTTGCCATTCTATACTGGTCTCATACAAGGGATACTGCATGGATGTTAATTATTATTGGTGTAATATTTCAATATGTTAATATTATGTATTCTACTTTCATGGTTTTTGGCGTATTAGCTGAAGATATTTTCATTATCAGCAATATTTTAAATATTGAGACCTTGTTAAGTGTATTTCCATTGATTTTTGTTAGTTCAGCATTTATTGTGATGCTGATCAGGTTCAAACGGGATTAGATATTCTTTAGATTTCCATAATATTTAGTCCCGTAGGGACGTACGTAAAAAAGACCGGTAATTTATTGCCGGCACAAATAATAAAATGGTATCAGTCCCGTAGGGACGACTGAAATTACCCCCAGATATACCGATCATCATATACAATTACATTTTTTTCCAAAAAAGAAACATATTCTTCCTGGTATGATTTTTTATAATGATGTTCCTTTTGTGTGTTAATATAGGTAATTAGATTTTTTGTCCTGGATATATCCACACTGAATGCACCATATCCTGTCTGCCATTTAAAATGGTAGTAATTGGGAAATTTATCATGTATCCATTTTGATGAACCGCCTTTGATCAATTGAATGGCTTTTGCAATAGATAGTGTTGTTGGTAATGAGATTAATAGATGAACATGATCTTCGATTCCTCCAATAGCAAGAGCTTTCATATTATTATCTCTTGCAATGCCTCCCATATATGACCATAAACGTTTTTGTAATGGGACTGTTATTATTTTTTCCCTATTCTTTGTACTAAAAACATAATGAATTAAAATTTTTGTGTATGAATGTGCCATGAATTTTCTCCTTAATTTTGTTAATTAAATCGATCGTCCCTATGGGACTAACCAAATTGATTGTTTCTGTATGTTTTAAAAATTATGTTTAATAAATATTCCTGTAAATGGTTCCATTTGTTTTCCCATCAATAAATTGATGGGCTAGGTTCATATAATCCCTACGGGATAGAACAGGAATATTCCTCTGTACTTATATGTATGGGTAAAAAATGATTTTTGCTTCAAAAGATTGCCAAAG
>JGI24023J19991_10002733_pt1 | contig 12695 bp, 11 predicted proteins | sample Cruoilmetagenom1_FD_19991 | JGI IMG/M metagenome (IMG submission 19991)
TCGCCATCGACGCATCAAAGGAATTGTCGTCGAAGGGTAAGTCTTCTGCATAACCCTGAATAACCGGAGCTGCTGAGGCACCGCGCTGTCGGATCATTTCCTCCGACGGCTCGATAGCCGTGACTTGCCTGTCGGCGGGCTCATACGAACCCGCTCCAGCGCCAACATTCAGGACAGTTTTTGCAGATCCCAGAGCCCTTCCGATCACCATCTCAATCCGGGAGTCAGGTTTCCTGAGATCAGAATAATTGACACCGATCGTATCGTAGGAAGTGCGCATAGAGCCGAGTAACATACGGCGACAGATTTGTCATGAAATGTCTGCTTCGTCCGCTTTTCGGCCGTTCATGCTGCCCAATCTGAAGGACCGAGTTGGGTCGATTGCTGACTCTCAGTTTCAAACTGAGACACTTCCACCAGGCGCCCCCGCGTTGACCCGAGCCGCGTTGACCCGAATCGAGCCGCAACGTTAAGCGCATAGGCTAGTGCGTTTTGGTGGTAGATTCGGGCGATGGAAGAATACGGTCAAAGTCTGACGGGTTTGGCCATCGTCGCCTTGGCCGCGCTGGTCTGTGGCGCGGCGATGCAACGCATGAAGCAACCGCCGGTCATGGGCTACATTCTGGCCGGTGCGATTCTTGGCCCGACCGGCGTCGGGCTGGTTGAAAACCGCGAGTTCATTTCCCTCCTCGCCGAGCTCGGCGTGCTGATGCTGCTATTCCTCATCGGCATGGAATTGTCGCTGCGCGCGGTGCGCGAGGTTTGGCGCGTCGCCCTGATCACAACCGCGGTGCAGATCCTGGTCGGCGTACTGGCCATGTCGGCCCTCGGCGCGCTTCTCGATTGGCCGCTGCCGCGCACCCTTTTGCTTGGCTTCGTGGTCGCCCTGTCGAGCACGGCTGTTGCCATCAAGATGCTCCAGGAAATCGGCGAGCTGCGCACCCGTACCGGGCAGATCACCATTGGCATCTTGGTCGCCCAGGATCTGGCGGTGGTGCCCATGATGCTGGTCATCGGCGCCTTTCGTGGCGGCGGCGAGTTCGGCCTGGAGGCGTTGCTCAAGATCGCCCTGTCGATCGGTTTCCTGGCCGCCCTTATCGTCTATCTGCTGCGTCGGCAGCGCCTTCGCCTGCCTTTCGCCAAGGCTGTCGGCAACAACCCGGATCTAATCCCCTTGGCCGGGCTCGGCTTCTGCTTCGGCGCCGCGGCCCTGTCCGGCCTGCTCGGCCTCTCCGCCGCCTACGGCGCCTTCCTTGCCGGGCTGGTCATCGGCAATTCGACCAGCCGCCGGGTCATGATCCACCACACGGCCCCCATTCAGGCGATCCTGCTCATGGTCTTTTTTCTCTCCATAGGCCTGCTAATCGACTTCATCTACATATGGGACAATCTGGTGACGGTGCTCTTGATCGTCACCTTTGTCGCGGTATTGAAGACTGGCCTGAACATCTTCGTTATCAGGCTCTTGGGCCAACCGTGGCCACGGGCCATTCTCGCCGGTGCCTTGCTGGCGCAGCTTGGCGAATTTTCCTTCGTTCTTGCGGCCCTCGGTCTTGAGGCCGGTGCGATCGACGGCGAAGCGCACCGCCTGATCGTTGCTGTCACGGTGCTCTCGCTGCTCGGCAGTCCGTTCTGGCTGGAAACGGCGCGGCGCCTGCACCGCGTGACCTTGCTGGGCGTCACCTCTGGGCGCGAGACGCTCCGCGTTACCTTCGGCCGCGAAGCCATTGCGCTGGTCAGTTCCACAGGGCGCGTCCGAACCATGCTGGTTCGCGGGGCCGGCACCCTGTGGCAGCGCGGCGCCAAGAGGCAGCAGCCGCGCCCCAAGGACCCACCCCCGGAATAGGCGACCCAATGCCGAGCTTTGCCCACGAGACGAGACTGTCGGCCGGCGCCCATACGTCCTGCGTCATCGGCCTGGACGAGGCAGGACGCGGCCCCTGGGCCGGACCGGTGGTCGCCGCCGCCGTCTGGCTGGCCCCGGACCGCTGCCCGGCGGGATTGCTAGAGGAAATCGACGACAGCAAGGCGCTCAACCCCGCCGCTCGGGCCCGGGTCTTCGCGGGGTTGCACGATGCCGCGGCGGCCGGNGGGGCGGCGATCGGCGTCGGCGAGGCCGACGTTACCGAAATCGACGCTCTGAATATCCTACGCGCCAGCCTGCTGGCCATGCAGCGCGCCGCCGAGAATTTGCAGCACCGGACGGCCGTCTTGCCAACCGCCGCCCTGGTCGACGGCAATCACCTGCCGGCGCTGCCCTACCCGGCGGAAGCGGTCATCGGCGGCGACCGGCAAAGCCTATCCATCGCCGCCGCCTCGATCATCGCCAAAGTAGTGCGCGACGAACAGATGGACAGGCTGGCCCAGGACTATCCCGGCTATGGTTGGGAACATAACCGCGGTTACGGGACGCAGGCGCACCGGGCCGCGCTCAACCGCCTCGGGGTTACCTCCCAGCACCGCCGCTCATTTCGGCCAATTCGCGAAGCTCTCGCTCTAACTATTTGACTCAAAAGATTCTTGACGCCGAGTCCCCGTTGAATCAGGATGCGCGCTTTGCCACCACGCGGGGGGGTGGAGCCTATGCGAACCAATGTCATCGAGGTCGGTGACTGTGTCGAACTGATGGAGCGGCTGCCGGAAGGCTCCGTCGACATGGTCTTTGCCGACCCACCCTATAATCTACAACTGGCGAGCGAGCTACTGCGTCCCAACAACACGCGGGTCGACGGCGTCGACGAGGATTGGGACCGCTTCGATGGCTTTGCCGCCTATGACGAATTCACGCGCCGCTGGCTGCGTGCCGCCCGGCGGGTCTTGCGTGACGATGGCGCCCTGTGGGTTATCGGCAGCTACCACAACATCTTTCGCGTCGGCGCCCTGTTGCAGGATCTGGACTACTGGATCCTCAACGATGTCATCTGGCGCAAATCCAATCCCATGCCGAATTTCCGCGGCCGCCGCTTCACCAACGCCCATGAGACGATGATCTGGGCGGCCAAGGACAAGGATGCCCGCTATACCTTCAACTATTCGGCCATGAAGGCGCTGAACGACGATCTGCAGATGCGCAGCGACTGGCTGTTTCCCTTGTGCACCGGGGCCGAACGGCTGCGCGACGGCGAGGGGCGCAAGGCGCACCCGACGCAGAAGCCGGAAGCCTTGCTCCACCGGGTCATCCTGGCGGCGAGCAAGCCCGGCCACATCATTCTCGACCCCTTCGCCGGTACCGGCACCACGGCCGCGGTAGCCAAGCGCCTGGGCCGCCGCTACATCGGTTTCGAGCGCGACGAGGCGTATGCCGAGATAGCCCGGGCGCGCGTCGCCAAGGTGCGCCCCGCCGACGATCTCGAAGTCATCGATACCCCCTCGCCGCGCGAACAGCCCCGCATCCCCTTTGGCTCCTTGGTCGAACGCGGCCTGCTGGAGCCCGGCACCATTCTGTTCAGCACGAACCGCCGCTGGCAGGCCAAGGTGCGCGCCGACGGCACCCTGATCACCGCCGACTTCAANGGCTCNATCCACCAGGTGGGCGCCCANGTNCAGGGCGCACCGGCTTGCAACGGCTGGCAGTTCTGGTGCATCCCGGTCGAGGGCAAGCTGATGCCCATCGACGTATTGCGGCAAAAAGTTCGCGCCGAGCTGAACTAGATCATGCTCTAGTCGCCCGCGGTTGGCCGTTGCGATATGCGGCGCCGCAACCAGGCCGGCGGGCCTGCCATATGCAGATAGGTGCTCTCGAAGTCGAGCGCCTGTTCCAGCCCGGCCTGGTTTAGGATCACAACTCGGCGGTCGGTGGCCGCTACAAACCCGTCTTTGCGCAGGCGCTGCAAGGTGCGGTTGACGTGCACTTGGCTTAGGCCCAGGGCGTCGGCCAAGACCGCCTGGTTGATGGGAAAATCAAAGGCCCGATGGTCGGCGTGACCAACCACCTGCAGGCGAAACAATAGCTCGAGGAACAGATTACCCAGGCGCTCATAGGCGCTGCGTCGGCCGACATTCACCAAGTGCTCGGCGATCATTGCTTCTTCCTGTGCCGCGGTCCAATAGACCGCCAGGCCGAGCCTGGGATGAGACTCGAAGAGAGTGGTCAAATCCCGCAGGGAAAGCGTGGCGACGACGGCATCCGTCACCGCCGTGACCGCATGATCCGATTCGGGAAACATCAGCGCGGTCAGCCCTGCCCAGTCGCCCGGCACCAGGAAATGCAACACTTGCCGCCGTCCATCCGCCAGTTGCCGATGACGCAAAGCCCAACCGTCATGGATGAGAAAGGCACACTCATCCATCTCGCCCTGCAGGATGATATCGGTGCCCCGACTCACCCGGGTTCCGCGCGTCGAGATGGCCGCCAGCGCGGCACTCTCCTCACGCGTGAGGTCGATGATTTGGCTCATTTTCTCGACAGCCGAATTTTTTGTCATCCGCCTTGTTCCAATGCCGGGAAGTTTTTGAAACGGCGCGAGGGAATTCCTCAAACGCCTTGCAACGGTTTCTTGCCGCCTCCGGCGCCGAAACGCAGGCTAGCGAACATAGGTTAATGCCGCAACAAACGGTGTGCTTCATCATGCCGCGGTGCACTATGACCTTGCATCGACAACACCGGCGCCGTGCCTGCCCCGCAAGCGGCAGGCATGGACCTCGACGTGCCCCGAGCTGACAGACCACATGCGGCTCGGTGGTGTCGAGCTATCCCCGCTTATGGCCATCGCGCGGCCCGTTACCATCGGCGCGAACCGGGCGTTGTTCCTAGACGGCGAGGCGGCGGACGACGCATTCTTGGTCCACACGGGCGCGGTACGCGCCTTTCGATTGCTGCCGGACGGGCGGCGCCTGATCACCGCGTTCATATTCGAAGGCGATTTTCTGGGCTTTGCCGTCGACGGCCGGTACCAACTCGCGGCGGAGACGATCACGCCCGTTCGCCTTTGGCGCTTTCCCCGGCCCCGCCTCGAAGCTCTGCTCGACGACTGTCCGCGGCTGAGGAATGCTCTGCTCCACCTCGCCACGGAAGAGTTGCGCCTGGCCCAGGACCACATGGTTTTGCTTGGCTGCAAGAGCGCGACGGAAAAGCTCGCGTCCTTTCTTCTCCACCTGGCAGGGCGTAACGCGCGTGGCGGCACCCAGGCCAACCCAGTCCTGATCCCGTTGCCGATGACACGAAGCGACATTGCCGACCATCTCGGACTGACCACCGAAACGGCTAGCCGCACCCTTACGCTGCTGCGGGCCAAGGGTACGATCGACCTTCCGACCCTGCGCAGCGTCGTTGTGCTGCGCCCCCGCGAACTCGCCGCCCTTGCCGGCGGCGGCTGAAACCAGACGCNTGATCACCGCCAAACTCANCTAATTGTCAGTCACCAGGGCGTGCGCCACCGCCTTGCGCATGAGCGTGGGCAGGGCCAGGTCATCTAGCTCGTCCCGCCGCACCCAAAGTCCTGCGCCCGCCGCCCCCCCGCTGGCCGCGGTTCCGGCCCAAACGGCCAACTCTAGATGGAAGTGAGTAAAGGTATGGCGGACAACGCCGGGCAGTGGGCGCCATTCCGCCCGCACAGGCGCCGCCGCGCGCGCCTCGGCCAGGAGCCAATCGGTTTCGCGCCAGTCGGTCGATGGCAACTCCAGCATGCCGCCCAGCAAACCCCGCCGCGGCCGGCGGCGTAGCAGAATCGCGCCGTCCGGCCCCTCGATCCAGAAGGCGACACCGCGGCGGGTCGGGCGCGGTGCCTTCGCTGCCTGGCGCGGCAGGGTCTCGGCGATACCCGCAGTCCGCCCGGCGCACCCCTCCGCTAACGGACAGACATCGCAGCGGGGTCCTCGGGGCAGGCACACGGTCGCGCCCAGATCCATCATCGCCTGAGCAAAGTCGCCATAACGAAAATCAGCCGCCGGACCGGCGGGCAATAGCCCCGCCGCTAGCTCTCGCACCTGGGCCTTGGCGACCGGCAGCGGCGTCTCCACAGCAAACAGGCGGGCGACCACCCGTTCGACGTTGCCATCGACCACATTGGCCCGCCGGCCGAAGGCGATGGCGGCGATCGCGGCCGCTGTATAGGGCCCAATACCGGGCAATTCGCGCAACCGCGCCTCGTCATCGGGAAAGATGCCGGCGAAGTCGCAGCAAATAACTTGCGCGCAGCGATGCATGTTGCGCGCCCGGGCGTAGTAGCCCAGCCCAGCCCAGGCATCCAGCACCGCCTCCACGGGTGCTGTGGCCAAATCCGCTACCGTTGGCCAACGCTGCAGAAATGCGCGGAAATACGGCCCCACGGTAGGTACAGTCGTCTGTTGCAACATAATCTCGGAGAGCCACACCCGGTACGGATCCGGGCGTTCGGCGCCACGCACCCGCCATGGCAGATCGCGCCCATAACGGTCGTACCAGGCCCGCAGGCGGTCGTGCCTTGGCGCTTGCGCTTTCCGGCGATCCTGGGTTGTTCCCTTGCCCATCCCCTCCTCTATACTCCGCTTGTTGGATACGAGATACTTGAGACTTGGCCGACTAAGGAAAGTATCCCAGTGCATGGCTAGCGAGAAAGATGCGAGCCGCACCCCCGCGCGACGGCGTGGCGGTATGCGGGCTCTGGCCGCAACATTGCCGGCGATCACCCGGCGCGCGCTGGGGCGGCGTGGATTCGCGGAGGGCGGCCTAATCGCCGATTGGCCAAGCATTGTCGGCGCCGCCATCGCCGCCCGCTGCCAGCCGGCGAAGCTTTCCTTGGCCCGGCCCGGCCGCCGAAACGAGGGCTCCGTCACGCTCCGCGTGGAACCTGGGTTTGCACTGGAATTGCAGCATCTCGAGCCGCAGATCATCGAGCGTATCAATGGCCACTATGGCTATGCCGCGATCGCCCGCCTGATCTTTCATCAGGGGCCGCTCAGCGCCCCACGACGGCGGCGGCCGCCACCTCGTCCGCTAGGCGCGGCCGAGGAAGCCGAATTGCAGCGGCAGGTGGCGACGGTGGAGGACGAGGAACTGCGCGGCGCCCTGGAACGCCTGGGCCGGGCCATGCGTGAGCGCGCCGGCCAGTGATCTTGGGGGTCGCAATGCACCGGCCCAAGTCCAAAATGTCACAACGACAGCGCTTGTGAATCGGCTGTCGCCTGAGTAGCATGCACAACATATGGTAGGTCATGATATGAAACGTCGGCAGATACTGTTGGGTTCTCTTGCCGTAACGGCTTTGGCTATCCCGCTCGTCGGTGGCGCTGGCGGTTCGGCCCATGCGCAATCGGTGGAGATTTTCCCGGACGACCGGATCCTCGGCGCGGCCGAGGCGCCGCTCACGATCATTGAGTATTCCTCGCTCACGTGCCCCCATTGCGCGGCCCTACACGGCAATGCCTTACCGCGCATCAAGGAAACCTGGATCGCTGATGGCCGGGCTCGGCTGGTGTTCCGGCACTATCCACTCGATGGGCTGGCCTTGCGCGCCGCGGCGGTGGCCAACTGTATCGACGGCGCGCGCTTTTTTGGCTTCCTGGACCTGCTCTTTCAAACCCAGCAGCGCTGGGCCAGGGCTCAGGACCCGATGCAGTCCCTTAGCCAGACGGCGCGTCTCGCCGGCATGAGCCCGGGCCAATTCGACAGTTGTGTCGCCGACGAAGCCGAAATGGACAAGATCCTCACGCGCGCCCAGCACGGCAGCAAGACCTTCGACGTGGAGTCGACCCCGACCATGATCGTGAACGGCCGCAAGGTCGAGGGCGCCCGCAGCTTCGAGGAATTCGACGAGATATTCGCCAAAATCGCGGCGGGAACATAGCGGGCGGCCAGAAGCCGAACGAACTGGACGAAAAGGGATAGAGCAAACGTGGTACGGTTTACCAAGCTGCAACTGGCTGGCTTCAAGTCGTTCGTAGATTCGACGGAGTTGTTGGTCGAGCCCGGCGTGACCGGCATTGTCGGGCCAAACGGCTGCGGCAAGTCCAATCTGGTCGAGGCCCTGCGCTGGGTTATGGGCGAAACATCGGCCAAGCGCATGCGCGGCGGCGAAATGGACGACGTGATCTTTGCCGGCAGTGCCTCGCGCCCGTCGCGCAACCTGGCGGAAGTGGTCCTCAATCTGGACAATGCGGACCGCACGGCCCCCGCCATGTTCAACGACCAAGATCAGCTCGAGGTGGTGCGCCGGATCGAACGCGGTTCCGGGTCAAGCTACCGGGTCAACGGCAAGGAAGTGCGCGCCCGCGACGTGCAATTATTGTTCGCCGACTCGGCGACCGGGGCGCATTCGACAGCGCTGGTCTCCCAAGGCCGTATCGGGGCCTTGATCAGCGCCAAGCCGACCGACCGCCGCACCCTTCTCGAGGAAGCCGCGGGCATCACCGGCCTGCACTCGCGCCGGCACGAAGCGGAACTGCGCCTGCGCGCCGCCGAGACCAACCTGGAGCGCCTGGACGACGTGATCGCCGCCCTCGAGGCGCAGCACCAGGGCCTGAAGAAACAAGCGCGCCAAGCCACCCGATACCGCAACATCGCCGATCAAATTCGCCGCACCGAGGCGCTGGCTATCCATCTCGAGGCCGAGGCCGCGCGCCAGGAACTGGCCACGGCGCGGGAGCGTTTGACGGCAGCCGAAGGCGACGTGGCCAAGCACACCCAGGAAACCGCCGGACGCGCCACGACACAAGCCGAGGCAGCCGCGGCGCTGCCCGATTTACGCACCGCCGAGGCGACCGCGGCCGCGGCTTTGCAACGCCTGCTGGTGGATCGCGACAACCTGGCGCGCGAGGCGGCCCAAGCGACAGCGGCAAAGGAACAAGCTGAACAGAGGCTTAATCAGCTTGAAGGCGACCGGTCGCGGGCCCAGGCATTGGCCCGTGACGCCGCCGAGGCGCGCGAGCGCCTGGACGTGGAGCGTGCGGCGCTGGAAACGGCGACGGCGGAAGAGGAATCAACCGCCCAGGCGGCGCAAGCGGCTCTGACCGAGACGTCGGAAACCGTTGCCGAGCGCGAAACGGCTCTAAGCGCCCTGGCCGAAAGAATCGCCGCCGATGAGGCGCGCGCCGCAGCACAAGCCCGGCGCCTAGCCGAGCTTGACGAGCGCCTGACTCGGCTGCGGACACAAGCGGAAACGGCAACGCGCGAACGCGAAACCCTGGCGGCCGAGCGAATCTCGGACGACGGCCTGCACGCCGCCGAGGCCGCGGTGCAAGCGGCGGAGGCCGTGCTGGAAAAGGTGCGCGCTGAGTCGGAGGACGCGGAGGTCGAGCACGGCAAGGCATTGGCCCGGCATGGCGCAGCGCGCGAGGCATTGCAGCAGGCCGAGGCCGCGCGCGCCAAGCTTGAGGCGGAAGCGGCGGCGTTGACGGCGATTCTTGAGCCCGCATCGGGCGGTGACTGGCCGCCGATCGAAGATGCGGTCTCGGTCGAGAGCGGTTACGAGGCGGCTCTGGGGACCGCATTGGGCGATGATATCACCGCCTCGACGGAAGCGGATGCCCCGGCACATTGGGCAACCCTGCCGCCTTACAGCCCGGCCGCGCTGCTGCCCAACGGCGCCGAGCCGCTTAGCGGCCGGGTGCGTGGGCCCGCGGCCCTGGCGCGGCGGTTGTCGCAGACCGGCATCGTCGCCGATACGGCGACCGGCGCCCGGTTACAGCCTTTGCTCGCGCCCGGTCAGCGTCTGGTCACAACCGATGGCGCGCTGTGGCGCTGGGATGGGTTTACAGCCAAGGCCGATGCGCGCACCGCCGCCGGCAAGCGGTTGGCGCAACGGAACCGTCTGAACGAGCTTCGGACGATCCTGACCGAGGCGGCAAAGACCGCCGCCGAGGCACGCGCCGAGCACGACACGGCCCGCACCGAGTCCGAACGCAGTGCCGCCGCCGAGCGTGCGGCACGCGCCGCCGTCAGCACCGCCTTCGGCGATCTGAACACGTCCCGTCAAGCGCATAGCACCCTGGTTCAGCGCGCCGCCGGTCTGGTTTCTCGCCTAGCGGCACAAGAAGAAGCCGCCCAGCGCATCGCCACGGACATTGCCGAGAGCGAGTCGGCTCTGACCGCAGCGCGCACCGAGGCAAGCCAGCTGCCTGACCTGGCGGCGGACCGCGCGTCTCTGGACCAGCTGCGGGCGGATCTAGCCGAGAATCGGCGGGCGCTGGCCCAACGGCAAAGCGCGGTGGACCGTCTGTCCCGCGAGGCTGAGGCACGCGTCAACCGTTTGGCCGCGATTGCGGACGAGAAATCCTCGTGGGCCCGTCGCAGCAGCGAGTCGGAACAGCATATCGCCGAATTGGAGCAGCGCCTGCAGGCGACCGCCCAGGAAATCGAAACCCTGGCGGCGCGGCCGAGGGAATTGGCCGAGAAGGGCGAGGCCCTGGCGACCCATATCGACACGGCCGAGCAGCGGCGCAAGGATGCGGCCGATGCCCTGGCGGTGGGCGAGACCGGCCTGAGCGCGGCGGACCGCGAGTTGAAGGCGGCGGAGCACGGGTTGGCCCAGTCGCGAGAAGACCGGGTACGCGCCGAAGCCTCGGTCACCCAGGCCGATATGACCCTAAACGGCGTTGTCGAGAAGGCGCGCGACCGGCTGCAGTGCGGGATCGACCAAGTGCTGGAGGTCGCCGAGTTCGATACCAACAAGGAGTTGCCGGCACGGGCGGATATCGAGGCCAAGCTGCAGCGCCTGACCCGCGAGCGCGACAACATGGGCCCGGTCAACCTACGTGCCGAGGCGGAAGCCAAGGAATTGGACGAACAGATCACCGGCATGCAGACCGAGCGGGCCGATCTGATCGCCGCCATCGGTCGTCTGCGGCAAGGTATCTCCAGCCTGAACCGTGAAGGTCGCGAACGGCTGCTTGCCGCCTTTGCCCAGGTTGATACGCATTTTTCCGAGCTCTTCGTCCGCCTGTTCGGCGGTGGCCGGGCGCATTTGAAGCTGACCGGATCCGACGATCCTCTGGAGGCCGGCCTGGAAATCCTGGCGAGCCCACCGGGCAAGCGGATGCAGATCATGTCCCTGCTATCCGGCGGTGAGCAGGCGCTAACGGCCCTTTCGCTGCTTTTCGCGGTCTTCCTGACCAATCCGGCGCCGATCTGCGTCCTCGATGAGGTGGACGCGCCGCTTGATGACGCCAACGTCGACCGCTTCTGCACCCTGTTGGATGAGTTGAGCCACGGCGGCGCCACCCGTTTCCTGGTCATCACCCATCACCGCATGACCATGGCCCGGGTCGACCGCCTGTTCGGCGTGACCATGGCCGAGCGCGGCGTCAGCCGCCTGGTCTCGGTCGATCTGGGCATCGCCGAGGGCCTGCGCGAGAGCGCCTAGCCGGGTCCAGACAGGACCCGCCAGGACCTGGAAAAAGGGCCGAAATCAGCGCCTCTCATCGCCTTGACACACCTACAAGCGCTCACTATGGTGCGCGCGATCTTGGGCCTGAAAGCGGCCTGGGATGGGGAATTTGGGACCGGGGGAAATTCGAAAGGGGCGCGCGCTCATGAGCGAGGAAACGCCCCCGCCATCCCGGAAAGATCTCGGCGCTCGGATACGGGAGGCCAGGGCAAAGCGGTCCGGCGAAAAGGACCAGGCCGGCCAGATGTCCCGCGGCGCCGGTTTATCGCTTGCTCTTCGCCTGGCGATGGAGTTGGTGGTCGGGTTCGCCGTCGGCGTTGGCATTGGGATCGGGTTGGATTATTGGCTTAACACCTCACCGCTGTTTTTGATCATTTTCTTCTTTCTCGGGGCCGGTGCCGGGATGTTGAACGTTTACCGGGTGGCGACTGGCGCGGGCCAGAGCATTGGCTACAAAAAGCCCCCGCCCGATCAGAACCAGCGGTAGGCTTGGACGGAACAGGGCATCACGTGGCAGCCGAAGAACATAGCCCCTTAGCGCAATTCGAGATCAAGCCCTTGCTATCCTTGCAAGTCGGCGATCTTGATCTGTCGTATACCAATTCGGCGTTGTTCATGACGATTGCACTGGTTCTAGCCTCGTCCTTTCTGTTGCTGGCGACGCGCCGCAGCGCCCTGGTTCCCGGTCGCTGGCAGTCCTTGGCCGAAATTAGCTATGAATTCGTAGCGAACATGATTCGCGACAACGTGGGCCAGGAGGGTCGGAAATATTTTCCCTTCATCTTCACCCTGTTCATGTTCGTGCTGTTCGGCAACCTGTTGGGCATGATCCCGTACAGCTTCACCTATACGAGCCACATCATCGTCACCTTTGCCATGGCCGCAGTGGTCTTTATTGGCGTGACGGCCATCGGCTTTAAGAAGCACGGTCTGCATTTTCTCAGTTTTTTGATGCCGGCGGGTGTTCCCATGTTCATGGCGCCGCTGATCATCCCGATCGAAATCCTGTCCTATTTCACCCGCCCCGTCAGCCTGGCGCTTCGCTTGTTCGCGAATATGACCGCCGGGCATACCATGCTGAAGGTCTTTGCCGGGTTCGTGACATTGCTGGGTATCTTTGGCGTCGTACCGCTGCTGCTGGTGGCCGCTCTGACCGGTTTGGAACTGATCATCGCGTTCCTGCAGGCATACGTTTTTACGATCCTAACGTGCGTCTATCTCAATGACGCACTGCATCTGCACTAGACCGCGCAAGACTCGCCGCGGGACATAGACCGTTGCTTCATCGGCCTAAGCCAAGAACAAGGAGTGAGAAATGGAAGTCGAAGCCGCAAAATTGATTGGTGCCGGCCTCGCCGTCGTCGGACTGGGTGGCGTTGGCGCGGGTATCGGGAA
>JGI24023J19991_10002734_pt1 | contig 12695 bp, 14 predicted proteins | sample Cruoilmetagenom1_FD_19991 | JGI IMG/M metagenome (IMG submission 19991)
ATTTATCAGAATACGATAAGTCATCAATCCCAAATGCGAAACATCTTCGGTTTGGGATTGTTGTTTCTGAATGGAATGATAACATCACGAATAATCTTTTTGCCGGTGCCAATCAAACCTTAATCGATAATGGTGCCCTACAGCAAAACATTACACGTTTAAATGTTCCCGGAAGTTTTGAACTTATTTATGGTTGCAAACATCTTTTAAAAAAAGGAGAATTTGATGCTATTATCGCCATTGGCTGTGTAATACAAGGTGAAACTAAACATTTTGATTTTGTTTGTGAGGCTGTATCTCAAGGCATAAAAGACATCAATTTACAATTTGATATTCCAACCATTTTTTGTGTGTTGACTGATAACACTGTGCAACAATCTATTGATAGATCAGGTGGAGAATTAGGAAATAAAGGTGTAGAGTGTGCCATTGCAGCCATAAAAATGGCAAGTTTAAGATAGTTTTAACTACCGAATTATAAACAAAATTTGACCATTTTTTTTAATTTTAGTATTTTTGACTAAACGTCTAAATTGGTTTGATTTTTGTTACGATAATAGCATAAAACCTTAAAACCTTTCGAAAAATTATGGGATTTTTAAAACGTAAGAATAAAAAGTTTGAGTATACCCCTAGATTTTATAAAGGTGAGGGAAATCCTTATAAAATTGGACATAAATTTGATGAATTTAGAACAACTGTAGGGAAAAGTAAAGGGCTTAAATCAAAATTTACCAACGCAATTGAAGAATCTAAAAATTCTAAAAATAAAGGATTTAATAAAACAATATTAATTATAGTCGCAATTTTAACTCTAATTTTTCTTTACATCATAGATTTTGATCTATCTATTTTCTTAATAAACTAATGTCAGATATTATCCAATTACTTCCCGACAACGTTGCCAATCAAATTGCTGCCGGCGAAGTTGTACAACGTCCTGCTTCTGTTGCTAAAGAATTGCTTGAAAATGCTATAGATGCCGGTGCAACCGAAATAAAAATATTAATTAAAGAAGCTGGTAAAACGCTCATTCAAGTAATCGATAATGGTAAAGGAATGAGTACTACTGACGCGAGGCTTTCATTTGAACGTCATGCCACTTCTAAAATAAAAACAGCGGAAGACCTATTTAGTCTAGATACTAAAGGGTTTAGAGGAGAAGCCTTAGCTTCCATCGCTGCAGTTGCCCATGTTGAACTTAAAACCAAACAAGAAGATCAAGAACTAGGTACGCATATAAAAATTGAAGGAAGTACAATTCAATCACAAGAAGTAATTTCAACGCCAGTTGGTACGAGCATTTCTGTAAAAAACTTATTTTTTAATATTCCTGCAAGACGGAATTTTTTAAAATCAATTTCGGTAGAAACACGCCATATTATGGATGAATTTCATCGCGTTGCATTGGCACACCCAAATATTTCATTTGCTCTTTATAATAATGATAATGAAACTTTAAATTTAAAAAACAGCAATTTAAAGCAACGTATCGTAGCCGTTTTTGGAGGTAAAACAAATGAAAAATTAGTACCTATTCAAGAAAATACAGATATCATTACCATAGACGGATTCGTTTCAAAACCAGAATTTTCAAAGAAAAAAAGAGGAGAGCAATTCTTTTTTGTAAACAATAGATTTATTCGGAATGGTTATTTACATCATGCTGTAGCAAATGCATTTGAAGGTTTGTTAGCTCCTGGCTATCATCCTTCTTATTTTTTATATTTAACTGTACCTCGTCACACTATTGATATTAATATCCATCCAACGAAAACCGAAATTAAATTTGAAAATGAACAAGCACTATATGCTATTTTGAGATCTACTATTAAACATAGTTTAGGTCAGTATAATGTTGCACCAATTTTAGATTTTGATAGAGATTCCACTATGGATGTTCCTTATCATTTTAAGGATAAAAAAACATTGACTACTCCTCAAATCGAGGTTAATCCTGATTTTAATCCTTTTGAAAAGGAAATAGTATCAAGTTCGTTCAAAAAACAACCCTCGGCTAAACAATGGGAGTCGTTGTATGTGAATTCTGCTGATGATGAAATTAATATCCAGAACATTGAAGTTGATGCTCAAATAGTTACTAAAGAATTATTTGATGAATCTGATAACCAAATAACAAATAAAACCTACCAGATTCATCAAAAATATATTTTAAGCGTAGTGAAATCGGGCGTACTTTATGTAAATCAAAATTTAGCACATCAACGTATATTATATGAAGATCTATTGACCAAAATGACCATCGAAGACACCTCAAGTCAACAATTATTATTTCCACTCGAACTGGTCTTTAATCTATCAGATATTGATCTAATTAGAGAAATTCAATCTGATTTAGAAAGTGCAGGTTTTCAGTTTGAAGCTATTAAAAAAGACACCATTACCTTAAACGGAATTCCTGTTAATGTAAAGCAAAGTGAAATTCAAGGATTATTTGAAGAGCTGTTTGAAGCACTTAAAAATGAAGTGCCTGATTCTAGTTTTAGTCAATTAGACACCATTGCAAAAAGTTTGGCAAAGAGTCTTGCCATAAAAAATGGAACAAAATTAACTAACAGAGAACAAGAAGAATTGCTCGGAAAGCTATTTTCATGTAAAGACCCTAATCATTCACCTTTTGGTAAAAAAACTTTTATTACGCTTTCTCAAGATGAGATTCAATTAAAATTTGATAACTAATTAGTCAAAAAACAATTATAAGCAATGGGAAGATTAACAGATGCCATTAAACATTTAATTATTATAAATGTTCTGTTTTATGTAGTGACATTTTTCATTCCGGGTATGACTGAAAAAATGATGGAATGGTTTGCATTATTTTACCCAACAAGTGACTATTTTAAACCATGGCAATTTGTTACACACATGTTCATGCATGGCGGATTAATGCACATAATATTTAATATGTATGCTCTTTGGGCATTTGGCTCTCCATTAGAGCAGCTATGGGGGAAAAATAAATTTTTCTTTTTCTATTTTTCAGCAGGATTAGGTGCTGCGTTAATATATACTTTAGCTAACTATTTTACACAATCATACGGTGCAATTGCTGTAGGAGCATCAGGTGCCGTTTACGGAGTATTAGTTGCTTTTGCTTTCAATTTTCCTAATGCAAAGTTGGCCTTGATCTTTTTTCCGGTCCCGATTGCCGCAAAATATTTTATTCCACTAATAGTAATTGGAGATCTATTTTTTGGTTTCACAAGTTATTCTGTTGGAAACATAGCGCATTTCGCTCATATTGGAGGCGCATTGATTGGCTTTTTAATTATGATGTATTGGAAAAACAATCAGTTTAAGCGCTGGGATAAATGATTGTGGTTAGAAAAATGAAGAAAGCATTAAGTAATTAATAATGAGTAATTTAACAGATCAAATAAAACATAAATTTAAATCGGCCAATATTGTTGAACAATTTGTTTATATAAATATTGCTGTTTTTGTACTAACCTATTTAGTTAATTCCATTTCATTCTTAATGAATTTTGAAGGGAATTTTGTCTTCGATTGGTTCTCTTTACCGGCAAATTTCGAAATTATTTTGTCAAAGCCATGGACAATTATTACCTACGGATTTTTACATGAAGGATTATGGCATATACTATTTAATTTGATCATATTATTTTATATTGGGAATCTGTTTTTAGATTTCTTTTCTAAACGTGATTTTTTATTCTATTACTTTTTAGGGATATTTTTTGGCGGTTTAATCTTTGTGTTGAGTTATAACTTTTTTCCTGCATTAAAAACAGAAAGAGCATTTTTGGTTGGAGCATCAGCGGGAGTAACTTCAATCTTAATCGGAATTGCAACCAAAATACCCAACTATGCCTTACACTTCAGATTTATAGGAGCTATAAAATTATGGTATATAGCTGTTGCTGTAGTTTTATTAGATATTGTTCAAATTCCTATAGGCAATGCAGGTGGGCATTTAGCACATCTCGGAGGGGCCCTAACAGGATTTTTATTAACCAATCAGGTTAATAAAGGCAACAGCTTATCTTTGTTTCTCTCTAATCTCTTTAAAACAAAAAAACAAAAACCATTAAAAACAGTATATAAAAAATCAAAACCTTCCAAGACAGCTGAAAATTCAAATAGTCATCAGCGTAAAATAGATGATATACTAGATAAGATTAGTAAATCTGGTTATGAAACATTGACTAAAGAAGAAAAAGAATTTTTATTTTCAATGGGTAATAAAAAATGATTAGTAATGGCTAAAAGCAAATTATCACTTATTAATAGAATTCTTTTTTTGCTAAACAATGTTTTTGCAATAGCATTAGTAATTGCTTTTGTTATTCCTAAATTATCACCTAAAGATTATGGAGTTCTTTCTATATTGAGCCTAGCAACTCCTGCTTTAATCGTTGTAAATTTAATTTTTGTGATATATTGGACACTAGTAGGTTTTAAGAAGCAACTTCTATTATCGTTTTTTGTCTTATTATTAAGTTTGATCTTTATTCCATCGGTTTATGAATTTAATACTAGCGCTACCGCTAAAAAAAATTCACTGCACATTATGACCTATAATGTAAGGAAATTTAACATCTACAAATGGTTGGATATTGCAAATATTGACACTAAAATAAAAGACTTGATAAACACTGAAAATCCAGACATTCTATGTTTACAAGAATATAGAAAGATGGAGACTTTCAAATTAAATTACCCTTTTGATTATAACTATCTAACTGTAAATAATGTACAACCAGGGCTAGCAATTTATTCAAAATATCCAATTATAAATAAAGGATCAATTGGAGACGAGCGTCATAGTGTAGATGCCATATATGCTGATGTTGTTAAAAACAATGATACCATTCGAATTTACACTTTTCGATTAGAGTCATTAGGCGTTATACCAAATAAAGATTATTTCGGACATGAAAACTCAGAAAGACTCATTAAAAGGATTCGTAGATCGTTTATTTTTCAACAAAATCAAATCCAATCTCTAAATGATCATATAAATAATTGTAAACACAAAATCATTTTAACAGGTGATCTAAATAATACAGCCTACTCTTGGGCCTACAAAAATATAAAAAATGATTTGCAAGATTCATTTTTAGAAGCTGGTAACGGATTTGGAAAAACCTATGAATTTAAAAAATTTCCATTGCGTATTGATTATATCTTTGCTGACAAAGACATGAATATTATCAATCATAAAAACTACACCGAAAAATTTTCTGACCACTACCCTGTTTCAGCAACTATTGAATTTTAGAAACCCATTTTACGTTTAATAAATTGGTAGTTTATCTCTCCTTCTCAAAACCATATGCTCTCTCCACTTTACAGATTCTTACTTTAAATTCTGAATACCAAATGTCTCGCCCCTTATTTCTCGCCTCTGTATGTTCTACATGTAATTTCCAATTCTTTATCGATTCTAAACTTTCCCAATAAGACACTGTAATTCCGATATTATTTCTGGCCGATTCTACTCCTAAAAATCCTTTTTGCAGTTTTGCCAAAGCAACCATTTTATCAGACATTTCTGAATAACCTTGCTCTCCATTTGTTCTCAAAGAAGTAAAAATAACGGCATAATATGGTGGTAGAGGAGTTTTAGCTATCATAATATCAATTCATATTTTTTTTCAGGTAACTTTAGATCATCGCTCACAAAATCTTCTATAAATTGAAATCCCAAATTTTTAACAATCTTAGCAGAATTAATATTTTTATTAACGACATTGGCAATAAGTTTAGGCATTCCTTTTTCTCTACAATAATTAATTAACCCTTTTACTATTTCAGTACCATAACCATTACCCCAATGAATTTCTAACAATTTATAGCCTATTTCATCATCATTATTTTTATCTTTTATATGTGCCACAGTTCCTAAAAAAGTATTGTTTTCTTTTAGAATAATTGCATACACCCAATAGTCGTTATCAGACTTTTCATATAAATCTAACAATCGTTTTAAGTCCTTTTTACATTCGGTATAATTTACTATACGTCCAAAAGTGTATTGCATTACATTTATATTACTTTCTAATTCATAAAACTTTTTTATATCAGAATAATTGAGTTTCCTTACCATTAATCGTTCGGTTTCAAAAATAATCTCCATTACTCTATGAATTGTAATATTATTGTAAATTTGTGCCCCGTAAATGTACAGTAATGAATGCAGAAAAAAAAGTTGCTTTTTACACTTTAGGATGCAAACTAAACTTTTCTGAAACCTCTACTATTGCAAGGAGTTTTCAGCATGAAGGATTTATGCGTGTAGATTTTAATGAAAAAGCTGACATTTATGTAATAAATACTTGTTCTGTAACAGAAAATGCTGACAAGCGTTTTAAAACGATCGTAAAATCGGTTTTAAAATTAAACAGTGAAGCATTTTTAATCGCTATAGGTTGTTACGCTCAATTAAAACCTGAGGAATTGGCCTCAGTTGATGGCGTTGATCTAGTATTGGGAGCAAGTGAAAAATTTAAGGTAACCGATTATTTGAATGACTTGTCAAAGAATGAAATTGGCGAAGTNCATTCCTGTGAAATTGAAAATGCAAATTTCTATGAGGGCTCCTACTCAATTGGAGATCGTACGCGTGCTTTTTTAAAAGTACAAGATGGTTGTGATTATAAATGTACTTATTGTACTATACCGCTAGCTCGTGGCATATCTCGCAGTGACACTTTAAACAATGTACTTCAAAAAGCCAAAGAGATCTCTGAACAAGGTATTAAAGAAATTGTGCTTACCGGTGTAAATATTGGTGATTATGGTAAAGGTGAATTCGGCAATAAAAAACATGNACATACTTTTTTTGAATTGGTTGAAGCTTTAGATTCTGTTGAAGGAATTCATCGATTGCGTATCTCATCTATTGAACCCAACTTACTTAAAGATCAAACCATTGATTTTGTTGCGAATTCTAATAGTTTTGTTCCTCATTTTCATATTCCGCTTCAAAGCGGTAGCGATGTATTACTTCAAAAAATGAAACGTCGTTATTTAAAAAAAACGTACACAGAAAGGATCAATAAGATTAAAAATAAAATGCCAAATGCATGTATTGGTGTTGATGTAATTGTTGGATTTCCAGGAGAAACTGATGCATTATTTTTAGAAACTTATAACTATCTCAACGAACTTGATATTTCATATTTACATGTTTTTACCTATTCTGAAAGGCCGAATACCGAAGCAATTTTATTCGATGGTATTGTACCTAAAAACATAAGACATAAAAGAAGTAAAATGTTACGGGGCTTATCTGTTAAAAAACGAAGAGCTTTCTATGAAAGTCAGTTGGGCAATCAATTAACCGTACTTTTTGAAAACGAAAATAAAGAAGGTTTTATTCATGGTTTTACAGAAAATTATGTAAAAGTTAAAACACCATGGAATCCTGAATTGGTCAATACATTACATAACATTCAATTAAATAGGATTGATGATGACGGATTGGTACGCTTTGATTGGGTAAATGAACCTGTTTTTATTTTATGATAAACAAAACTCACCTCTACTTCGTTCCTGGTTTGGCCGCAAGTAATGAAATTTTTGAACATTTAGTATTACCACCAGAACGGTTTGAACTTCATTATTTAGATTGGTTTGTTCCCGAAGGTCAAAACGAAAGTATTGCTAGCTACGCTAAAAGAATGTGTGATAGAATTTCTCATGATGATCCTGTTCTAATTGGGGTTTCATTTGGTGGGATTATGGTTCAGGAAATGAGTAAAATTCTCAAAAACAAAAAGACCATTATCATTTCCAGTGTAAAATCAAAAAATGAATTACCAAAAAGATTTAGAGTAGCAAAAGCCACAAAAGCATATAAACTTTTTCCGACAAAGGCTGTTACCAATCTTGAAAAATTTGCACATTATGCTTTTGGTGATTCTATAAAAAAAAGAGTAAATCTATATCGCAAGTATCTTTCTATGAGAGATAAAAATTATTTGCCTTGGGCTATTTATAATGTATTACATTGGCAACAAGTAGAACCACTCCCCAATATCATTCATATTCATGGTAATAAAGATGGTGTTTTCCCAATAAAACATATTAGTAATTGTAACGTTATTGATGGAGGCTCACATGTGATGATCTTGAATAAAGCCCGGCAAATTTCTAGCTTGTTAGTAGCGTTAATTTAAGTAACTTGCCAAGCAAAATTTGAAGTGATATATGACTATTGAAAAAACTTTTATCAAAGATTTACTAATTATTCATCCTACAGTATTTGAAGATGATCGTGGTTACTTTTTAGAGAGTTATAACAAAAAAGTATTGATGTCTAAGTTAGATGTCGAGTTCTTGCAAGACAATGAATCAATGTCTCATAAAGGAGTCTTAAGAGGATTACATTTTCAAAAACCTCCATTTGCACAGGCAAAATTAGTCCGTGTAATTACAGGAAGTGTGTTAGACGTTGCTGTAGATCTGCGTAAAGACTCTCTTACTTATGGCAAACATTATAAACGTGTTTTATCAGCAAAAAATAAAACTCAACTCTATGTTCCTGAGGGTTTTGCACATGGTTTTTTGGTTTTAGAAGACCACACTATTTTTAGTTATAAATGCACAAGTTACTATCATAAAGAAGCTGAAGCGGCGCTATCATGGAATGATGAAACGCTAAATATCGATTGGGATATTGAGCATCCAATTATTTCTGAAAAAGATAAGATTGCCGAAAATTTTACTAATTTTAACACTCCATTTTTATAAACATTCCCTGATTATGAGCAAATTTTTAAGATTACTTGGTGTATTATGTATTGTTATCTTAGGTGGTNTAATGATAAATGCAACTCAACAAGACCCTGAAGAGAAGTTTGATTCTACTGAAAAAATATCGTTTAAAAACACTAGTGACACTTATATTATTAGAGCTGTTAAAATTCCGGATAACTTAGAATTTGCTGGTGAAAAAGTTCCACTGTACAAACCCGATATTAAAGAACGGATTGATAGAGAATTACTGGTAAATACCTATTGGCAGTCTAATGGATTGTTATGGTTAAAACGAACGCATAAATATTTTCCGATAATTGAACCTATTTTAAAGGAAAAAGGAGTACCGGACGACTTCAAATATTTAGCCGTTATTGAAAGTAATTTACGCAATGTTACTTCACCGCAAGGTGCAAAAGGATTTTGGCAATTACTAAAAGCTGCTGCAAAAGAAAACGGCTTAGAAGTAAATGAAAATGTTGACGAGCGTTATCATTTAGAAAAAGCAACCAGAGCCGCCTGTGATTATTTAATAAAAGCGAAGAAGAAGTTTGGTACCTGGACGTTGGCCGCTGCCGCCTATCATGATGGTAATGGTGGATTAAATAAAAAACTTAGTGAGCAAAGAGTAAGCAGTTATTACGATGTGTTAGCGGGAGAAAATACACAACGCTATGTGCCACGAATATTGGCTGCAAAAGAAATATTAAGCAACCCTAAAAAGTATGGGTTCGAATTTGATGAAGAAGATCTATATACTTTACAACCTAGCTATCCTGTAAAGGTTGATACAGTGATTACTAACATCGCAGTATTTGCTAAAAAATTCGGAATAAATTATAAAGAACTCAAACTATACAATCCTTGGTTACGTGAGAATAAATTGAATAATAAATCACGTAAAGTCTATCATATAAACATACCTGAAAAAAAGTAAGCAGTTGGCAGTATTCAGTAAGCAGTTAGCAGCTAGCAGCTAGCAGTAAAAAAATCAACAATTAAGACACGGTTATAATTTGTCTATGTGATATTACAAATATCTTGTTTGGCTTTTTCAAAATCGCTGATAATATCCTTTAAAATTTCTGCTGCCGGTTTTATATCGTGAATTAATCCGGCCACTTGCCCTATTTCTAATTCCCCATCCTCCAGATCACCCTCAAACATGCCACGTTTGGCTCTTGCTCTACCTAATAATTCTTTTAATTGCTCAGTTGTCGGGTTCTGTTTATATAAGGCTTGAATATCATCATAAAATTTATTCTTTATCAATCGTACCGGTGCCAATTCTTTTAATGTCAATTGGGTATCCCCTTCTTGAGAGTCGACTACTTTTTGTTTGAATTTGTCATGAGATGACGCCTCATCACTCGCTACAAATCGGCTACCAATTTGAACAGCATCGGCTCCTAAAACCATTGCTGCCAACATACTTTTGCCGGTTGCAATTCCACCCGCCGCAATTAATGGGATTTTTATCTTTTCCTTTACCATAGGTAGCAATGTAAAAGTGGTGGTTTCATCTCTACCATTATGGCCACCGGCTTCAAAACCTTCGGCTACAACTGCATCAACACCTGCCTCTTGCGCTTTTAATGCAAATTTTACACTGCTCACCACATGTACAACAGTAATGCCTTTTTCTTTTAAAAAAGAAGTATATGTTTTAGGGTTTCCTGCAGAAGTAAAGACTATCTTAACACCTTCATCTATAATTATTTTTAGTATTTCATCCAGGTTAGGGTATAGCATAGGTACATTTACTCCAAAAGGTTTATCTGTAGCTTTTTTACACTTTTGTAAATGCTCTACTAATATCTCAGGATACATAGAACCTGCGCCGATTAACCCTAAGCCTCCGGTATTACTTACTGCAGATGCCAGACGCCATCCGCTTGCCCAGACCATACCGGCTTGAATAATTGGATATTCTATATTAAAAAGTTGAGTGATTTTGTTCATCTATCTTTTAATCATTTTAAAAGATCTCGATTTTTATATGTGATCTAATTTTAAATTGTAATTAATATTTATTCCAAAAAAATGTTCCTTTAATTTTCATATCAATAAATAGAGTATTAACACAACCTGTTTTTTTAATATCTAATAAATTAATATCCAATACCATAATTTGTTTCCCTCTAATAGACTTAAGCAAATTTTTCAATGAGCTACTTTTTCCTTTTGCATTTATCACTTTAATATTATTAGAGCAAAAATACTGTTTGATATCCTCAAAATTTAAATTTCCTGAAGCATAATCTTCAATCATTTTTTTTGCCTGCTTTCTTGATAATTCAATTTTTTCTACTTCGGTAGAAGAAACAGTAACCTCCGGTTCGTCAGGTATTTGGTTTAATAAAACATCCTCAACTCGATCATTTGACCTTCTTCTATTTCTTCTTATATTTTCCTTTTTTGGTAATACAAATATCGTTTTAATAAATGCATGCTTGAGATCATCATTCACGATTAGTGATATTTTATGCTCTCCTTCTTCTTCAAACACATACTTAGTTTCTGAAGAAATAGCATCTACTTTATCAGATTCACCAAAACGCCATTCCCATTTATTCGCAAAGTTAGAGGTACAGCTAAATTCTATGATATCACCAACTCTAAGTTCATCAGGAAAACTAACCTTAGGAATAAGTTCAGGATTAATATTTTCAACAATTACTTTTTCTTTAATAAATATCTGTCTATTTATTTTACAACTACTATTTACCTTTAAAGTAATATTATATAATCCCGAAGCGTCATATTTATGTAAAACATTGGAAACATATTTTTTATTTGTTCCATCACCAAAATCCCATTCCCATTTATAACCATCATCCCCAATACTTTTAAATTCAATTAAATCTTCAGTAGTATATGAATTCGATAAAATTTCAAAATCAACTGAATCACAGTTCTCACTTTCTGAATACTTGGCAATAACAATTCCAATCCCAACCAAAAAAATCAATAAAAAAGAAAGAAATACTTTGATATCGAAATGAATTTTTATAAATTTATTTTTCATAATAGGTGATTCCAAATATTAAATACAAAGAAATAAATTTTTATGACAAAAATTAATACTTATTTGATTATTGTCCTTTTTATACTAGTTGGGTGTTCAAAAAAAACATATACCGTTCTACCAGATGACACATTAAATGATAAAAATAATAATACTAAAACTAACGAAAGCGCATTGTTGTCAGAAATTGAACGTAACAAAATAGCATCTATTGTTGGAGTAAAGCCAAAAAAAATAATAAATGATAAATTATATGCTTTTATAAACGAATGGCTCAATGTACCATATATTTATGGAGGTGAAGATAAAAATGGTATTGATTGTTCGGCAATAACTCAAGGAATTTTTAAAGATGTATATGCTATTAACCTGCCCAGAACTTCGGAAGAAATATTTTGGTCTGATAGTGTTAGTAGATTTAAAAAAAAACGATATTTAAAAGAAGGAGATTTAGTTTTTTTTAGAATTGACAAAGAGAAAACTATTTCTCATGTTGGAATTTATCTTCAAAACAATAAATTCTTTTCTTCAAACGTTAGTGCAGGAGTAGAAATAGCAGATTTAAATAGTCCCTACTGGATGGCAAGATATGTTGCTTCTGGTAGAATAATAACTAAAAAGACCGCTGCCGAATGAGTTTATATTGAAAAATAGTAATTGTATTATTATTTTAAATCATAAATAAATTCAAAACTTTAGTTAATAGGTTTATGACCCTTAGGCTTTATTAACAAGGATTAGTCATAATTCGTAATAATCTAATACGAACAATAAATAATTAACCTATTGAAAAAGAAATTAATAGATAGTAATTTAAAAGAGGTTTTGAATAATATTGATTTCGATATTAAAGCAGAAACTTTTTTCTCGAATTTTTTAGATGACTATAAAATTCATTTTTATTTTCAAGACTTTTTTGAAC
>JGI24023J19991_10002738_pt1 | contig 12672 bp, 11 predicted proteins | sample Cruoilmetagenom1_FD_19991 | JGI IMG/M metagenome (IMG submission 19991)
AGCCTTATTGGTGCAAATGCGCGCCATGGCTGCCCAGGTACAGGGAAAGGCTGTTGAAGCGCCAAGTGCCGAGCAGTCGGCCAATTTTGCAGACCTGCTGCGCCAGTCGATCGATAAGGTCAATGAGGTTCAGCAATCAGGTAATGCCCTTGCCCAGTCTTTTCAAAAAGGTGATCCAAATGTACAAATGTCCGAAGTCATGGTGTCGTTGCAAAAAGCCAATGTCTCATTTCAGGCTATGGTCGAAGTCAGAAATAAACTGGTCTCTGCCTATCAGGAAGTGATGAATATGCAGGTTTGATTAGTGCCGGTTGATTGAATGGTTGAATAAAGAGACAAATATAATTTATGGATCTTGTTAAAGTCGAACAGTTTACTGAATCAATGAAAGGCATTTCAACAATGCCTTTTATGCGTCAGATTGGCATTATGGTTGGGCTGGCGATGAGTATCGGCATTGCCGTTGCTATCGTACTCTGGTCACAGGACCCAAACTACAGTGTGTTATACAGCAACCTCTCGCCGAAAGATGCCAGTGCCATTGTCGATGTTTTTGAGGCGGCCGACGTTGAGTACAAGATTGACCATGATTCCGGAATGATGCTGGTTCCGGCTGACCGCTTGCACGAAGCCAGAATGATGTTGGCGGAAAGCAATCTGCCCCAGGACACCAGTGTCGGCTTTGAATTGATTGAAAAAGAACAAGGGTTTGGGACCAGTAACTTTATACAAAGTGCCCGTTATCAACGGGCGATCGAAGGTGAGCTTTCCAAAACCATCAAGTCCATGGCCGCAGTCGAATCGGCAAGGGTTCACCTGGCCTTGCCAAAGGAATCTGCCTTTATCCGTGACCAACGTCAGCCGGGGGCATCGGTGATGTTATCCCTGGCTCAGGGTTGGCGTCTCGAAGAGGAACAGATACAGGCTATCCGCCATCTGGTCGCCTCCAGTATCCCCAAGATGGAACCCAAACATGTTACCGTGGTGGATGCCAAGGGTCGCTTACTTTCTGATGATCAAAAACCTAATGGTATGAAACTGAGCGCCCAGCAGTTTGATTATACCCGGCGCATCGAAGCACTTTACACCAACCGTATTGAGCAATTGCTTACATCGATCGTCGGCAAGGATAAAATTCATGCCCAGGTGTCGGCCGACATGGATTTCACGGTCACGGAACTGACACAGGAGCGGTTTAATCCCGATCTGCCTGCGGTACGAAGTGAGCAGAGTGTTGAAGAACAGAGTACCGGTTCGGTCGACGGCGGTATACCGGGCGCGTTGACCAATCAACCCCCGGGTGTGGCAGAAGCGCCTGAGGTTGCAAATGAAGCCAATCAAACACAGCAGCTACCAAGCAAATCACGCCGTCAATCCACGCGTAATTTTGAACTGGATAAAACCATCAGTCATACCCGGCGCAACCCCGGTACCATAAAGCGTCTTTCGATCGCAGTTGTTGTGGATAATAAAGTGGGTAAGAATGAAGAAGGTGAACCCATCAGTATCCCGTATACACCCGAGGACCTGACCCGCTTTACCGCGCTGGTCAAGGAGACCGTAGGCTTTAGCGCCTTGCGTGGTGATACCGTTAATATCACCAATGTCGCCTTTACCCCGGCGGTGATTGAAGCACCGCCGGTTATCCCGTTCTGGGAGAAACAATGGTTCTGGGTTGCGTTCAAGCAAGGCATGGTGGTTCTGCTGTTGCTGGTCATGTTGCTCGGTTTGTTACGTCCTATGATGCGCAGCCTGGTCGCTAAGGCCAAGGAGGAAGAAGAAGTTGAAGAGGAAGTCGAAGAGTCAACAGAACCACTTAAACTTGATAAGCCTGCGTATGAGTCAAGCCTGCAATTAGCCAAGGCCGTTGCGGCGGATGATCCGAAAATGGTTGCGCAAGTGGTGCGTACCTGGATTATGGCAGATAAGAAACGGGCAAGCTGATGGCAAAAAAAGATAAAAAGCTTAATGGCATAGAACGTTCAGCCGTACTGTTATTGTCTATTGGTGAAGATGATGCCGGTGAGATCATGCGGCATATGTCACCCAAGGAAGTACAGGCCGTAGGTGAGGCCATGGCCACCATTGGTGGCGTCAACAAGGAGCAGGTCGCTGACATCCTGGATGAGTTTGCCGAATCGATAGGGGAACATACTTCACTGGGTGTGGGCAGTGAAGATTACCTGCGAAATGTATTGACCAATGCGTTGGGAGGCGATAAGGCCGAGGCCTTGCTGGATCGCATTCTTATGGGGCGTAACTCCAAGGGTCTGGATGCCCTGAAGTGGATGGAACCCCGGGCCGTGGCGGATATTATCCGCCTGGAACATCCACAGATTATCGCTATCGTGCTTTCCTATCTGGAAGCCGATCGGGCTGCCGATGTGTTATCGGCCCTGCCTGAAAATATGCGCGTCGATGTGGTCATGCGTATTGCGTCCCTGGATGGTATTCAACCCAGTGCGATCAATGAACTTGATGACATGCTTGAACAACAGTTCTCCGGTAATTCGGAAAACATCAAGACTTCCTCGGTGGGTGGTCTGAAGTCCGCGGCTAACCTGATGAATTACCTGGATCCCGGTGTTGAAAACGAGATCATGGAAATCGTCAAGGAGGCCGATATGGAAATGGCCGAAGGCATCCAGGACTTGATGTTTGTATTTGATAACCTGGTGGATATTGATGACCGGGGTATTCAGGCGCTGATGCGAGAAACACAATCGGAAATCCTGATTACCGCACTCAAAGGCGCAGACAGTTCGGTGAAGGACAAGATACTCAAGAATATGTCCAAGCGTGCGGCAGAAATGCTCGAAGACGACCTGGAAAACAAGGGACCCGTCAAGCTCAGTGAAGTCGAAAATGCGCAAAAAGAAATTCTGGCTATCGCCAGACGGATGGCCGATGCCGGTGAGATTAATCTGAAGGCCAGCGACGAGTACGTCTAGTTATGGCCGCGCCAAAGGTAATCAATGACAAAAAGGGGCTTACCGCATACGAGCGCTGGGAGATACCCGCAGTTGAGGAAGAGCCACCTAATCAGGAAGAGCTGGTTACTGCCGCCGAGATCGAGGCGATTCAGCAACTGGCCTATACCGAAGGTTATGCCCAGGGTTATGAAATCGGCGTGGAACAGGGACATAAGGACGGTTTTGAGGCGGGTCATGACAAACTGGAAAAATTATTGGCCGAACGATTGCAGCGGCTCGACTCGGTCTTGTCGTTTATTTCCAGGCCATTGAGTGATCTGGATGAACAAGTCGTTAATCAATTGACGGACATGAGCATTCTTATTTCCCGGCAATTGATTCGGCGGGAGTTACACACCGATCCCGGTCAGGTGATTGCCGCTGTCAGGGAGGCAATGTCTGCCCTGCCCGTGAACACCCGGGACACCCGGATTTTTTTGCACCCTGATGATGCCGTATTGATTAGAGAGGTTTTCTCGATCAGCGAAGAGCGTGAACAAAGCTGGAAGTTGATAGAAGATCCATCCCTGACCCGGGGTGGATGCCGGATCGAGGCAGAAAATTCCAAAATTGATGCCACCGTGGAATACCGCATGAACCAGATTGTGGCCAGCCTGTTAGGTGGTGAGCGAGAGCAGGACCTGAGTGATGAGTGAAAATGATGAATTAAAGCACCCGCGTCACGTGCATTCTCCGCTCTGGCGGCACAAGTTATCCAATCTCACCCGGCGGATGGAGGATAGCCCCCCGCTGATAGTGGAAGGTCGCCTGACACGAATGGTCGGCCTGACACTGGAGGCGGTAGGCTGTCAGGCCGCCATTGGTTCGCGCTGTCTGGTGGAAAGTATTAACGATGAACCGGTAGAGGCCGAGGTGGTCGGTTTTGCCGGTGAACATATTTATCTCATGCCAACGGGGGACATGCGCGGCATTCGACCCAATGCCCGGGTGATACCCACTGGTCATGTCTATGCCGCAGAAGTGGGAGAGGACTTGCTCGGTCGTGTCCTGGATGGCGCCGGCAAGCCGCTGGATGGCAAAGGGCCATTGCGCACCCACGAACGAGTACCGTTAAACGGCCGACCGGTTAACCCGCTTGCCAGGGCGCCCATCAAGGAGCCTCTCGATGTTGGTGTCCGTTCCATCAATGCCCTGTTTACCATCGGTCGTGGCCAACGCATGGGCCTGGTGGCCGGCAGTGGTGTGGGGAAGAGTGTCTTGCTGGGGATGATGACAAAATTTACCACGGCTGATGTGATCGTGGTGGGCCTGATCGGCGAGCGTGGGCGTGAGGTCAAAGAGTTTATCGATAATATTCTCGGTGAGGAGGGCATGGCCCGGGCCGTAGTGGTGGCCGTCCCGGCCGATCATACGCCGGTTATGCGCATGCACGGTGCCTATCTGGCCACCAGTATTGCTGAATATTTTCGTGACAAGGGGCGTAATGTTTTATTGTTAATGGATTCGCTGACCCGCTTTGCCCAGGCACAACGGGAGATCGCCCTGGCCATTGGTGAGCCACCGGCCACCAAGGGTTATCCACCCTCGGTCTTTGCCCGTATTCCTCAACTGGTGGAACGGGCCGGGACCGGGGCTGAGGGTTCTTCCGGTTCCATTACGGCGTTTTATACGGTGCTGGTTGAAGGCGATGATCACCAGGACCCTATCGCCGATTCCGCCCGGGCGATCCTCGATGGGCATATTGTCTTATCCAGGGAGATGGCGGAATCGGGCCTGTATCCTGCGATCAATATCGAAGTCTCAATCAGTCGCCTGATGACCGAAATTGTCAGTCCTGAACATCTGGCCAGGGCGACATACTTCAGACGATTGAACGCAATTTATCAACAGAACAAGGATCTGATTACCGTCGGAGCTTATGCGCCTGGCAGTGATCCGCGTATCGATGAAGCCATTGCCATGAACCCGCGCATACTCGATTTTATTAATCAGGACATGCGCACGGCGGTGGGCCTGGAAAACAGTCTCCATGATCTTGAGGCCTTGCTGCGTATGGAACCTGCCCCGGATGTCATGTCGCAGTTGGTGGTGCAATAGCGGAGGCAGGATTATTGCATATACTTAAAGAAGCCTTAACAGACTGGAACGTATGATTGATGAGAGCGGATGGCCAGTATGAAAAAATCTGATCGCATGATACCTATCAAGCAAATAGCCGCCGACCATGAGCAGGAGGCGGTCACGGAACTCGGGCAATCACAGCGCGCCTTGTCCGAGCATGAAATGAAGCTCGAGCAACTGAAAAACTACCGGACAGAATATGCCCGACTGTTTCAGGAACACGGCAGCCGGGGTATGGACGGTTCACAGCTACAGGCCTATCAGACCTTTCTTGCCCAACTGGATACCGCCATCCGGCAGCAGGTTGAGATGATTCATCATGTCGAGGGCGAGTGTGCGGACAAACGTCAAGTCTGGCAGCAGCGCCATACTCGCACCGAGGCGTTAGGCAAAACGGTTGAACGGTTTCAGAAGACCGAGCGCAGACTGGACGATAAACAACAGCAACGCGAAATGGACGATCGGACCAATAGCCAGTTCTGGCTGATGCATCATAATAAGTAAGCATTACCCAATCCGGGTTACCCTTTAAGACCCTCGTAATATTGATTTGCAATTGGCATAGCCTTTGCACTTTATCCTGTGAACTCTCGAATTTGAGAAACACAGCAGCAGGATAAGTAGTTATGTCAGAGGCGACACCATTGCTATTAAACATGGGGGCCGAGGTTGCAAGCGCAACCGGCTTGAACCCCATGCCGGGTCAATTACCGGCAACTGGCAACAATGGCAATGAATTTGCCGGTGTTTTGCAGTCTGTATTGACCCCCGCCCCACAGCAAGCCAGCCCCGATCCGCTGCTGGCCAAACAACTGCAAGCTAATCCGTTGTTGCTTGCACAGCTGGGTGATTCGGCCAACCCGCTGTTAACACCGGGTGAAATTAATCTCGAAGCATTGCCGACCGGCAATAGCTTGCCAATAGATGAGCAAGAACTTGCCTGGCAAACCCTGCTGGCAGAATATGACAGTAATAACCCGGATACGCCGCGTGTTGTGCTGGCATCGGGTGATGCAGAAGGCTACCAACTGGAAGAATTTACCGCGGATGATTTGATCCCGGTAAGTCACGTTCCGGACCCGGCTAAGCAAAACCACGAAGAGTTGCCTGAGCTGGATCCACAGCTTACAAATTCGGGCATATTGACAGCAGATAATCCAGCCAACACCAGTAGTGAGCCGGCAACCGAGTCGCCAACGGTCATGGCGTCAGTTCATGGCCAGGATGTCCCGGCTACTGCCAAACCGGTCATAAGCAGCGCTGAAGAAGAGGCCTTGTCAAAAGTAGCCAAGGCACAACTGGCAGGGACATCCAGACCGGCGAGTCCTGTTCACGTTGATGCCAATCAGATAAATGGTGAGGCTCAGGCGGAAAGTAATCAATTATTCCAGAAAAATATCGAACAGTTGGCGGGGCATGGCAAGCCGGATAACATGGAGACGGTCGGTAATAAGTTCGATTCGCTTATCAATGCCGCCGCTGAGCAAGCGGCTACCATCAAACCGGCCACCCTAACCGGGGCCTCGACCTATGCCACTGTTTCAGGTCTGGGAGCCGGCAATCCATCGTCTCTGCCGAGTGCCCCGACTATCGCCAATCTAACTATCCCACCGCAAAACCCGGCCTGGGGTGACACCGTCGGTGATCGGGTACAGTGGATGGCGGCACAGAATATTCAGGAGGCCAAAATTCGCCTCCACCCACAGGAACTGGGTTCGCTTGAAGTTCATATTCAGATAGGCAAAGATCAGCAAACCTCCATTTCCTTCAGTTCTCCTCACTCCCAGGTGCGTGATGCACTGGAAACGGCGATTCCCCGCCTGCGGGAAATGTTTGGCGAAAACGGTTTGACCCTGGGAGATGTCAATGTATCCCAGCATTCTTCGTCAGAGCAGGGCCATGCCGAGCGTGATAACAAGCCTGCCAGCGCATCCCAGTCGAGCCGCTCCCCCTCCAGTCATGATTCAGTTGATGTTGTACCATCACAACAGATTCTCACACAAGGCAACGGCATGCTAGATCTGTATGCCTGATTCAAAAAGTTAAAATTTGTAACATCTTGCTAATTCTATTGAGCGGCGCATGGTTATAAGAGCTTAGTCATTTTAGTCCTATTTTTAAGGAGTTAAAGCGATTTTCATTCAGGACGATAAGGTACTGACAGTCATGTAAGTTTGCCGCCGTCTATGTGTTTAATTTAAGGAAATGCCAATGGGTCTATTCGCAAAACAGAAGGATGAAACAGGTGATGAAATCAGCATTGCATGTGGTGACGTTGTGGATATATCACGCGTGGCTGATTTTCATCAGGAATTAAAAACCGCCCTTGGCAAAGGGGGTGTCATTGTTCTGGATGGAGCGGAAATAGAACGAATAGATGCAGCGGCCTTGCAACTATGTGCAGCATTTTTCCGTGATGCGGCAGCAAGGAAGGTTCAGGCAAAGTGGCTTTCACCGAGTGAACTCTTGATTCGAGCGGCCGGCTTACTGGGCTTGAAGGATCAATTGGGTTTACCAAGTGGTAATTAAAATAGTTAACAGAAAAATATTTCCGAGGTAGATGTTATGGCAACAATACTCGCGGTAGATGACTCGGCTTCAATGCGACAGATGGTTAGCTTCACATTGAAGGGAGCCGGTTACGAGGTGGTAGAAGCCTCAGATGGTAAGGATGGGCTGGAGAAGGCCAAGGCGCAACAATTCGACCTGGTGATCTCTGACGTCAACATGCCGATCATGGACGGGATAAGTCTGATAAAAGAACTCAGGGCTTTAACCGAATATAAATTTACTCCCTTATTAATGCTGACGACTGAAAGTGGCGATGACAAGAAAGTACAGGGTAAATCAGCCGGGGCGACCGGCTGGATTGTCAAACCCTTTAATCCGGATCAGTTGCTGGCCACGATTAACAAGGTATTAGGATAGGAAATTTATATGTCCATTGATATGACACAATTTCTGGTCACCTTCTATGAAGAAAGTTTTGAAGGTCTGGAGATAATGGAATCGGAGTTGTTAAACCTGGACATTGGCGCCGCCGATGCCGAGACAATCAATACTATCTTCCGTGCAGCCCATTCTATCAAGGGAGGCAGTGGCACCTTTGGCCTGAATGCCGTGGCATCCTTTACCCATGTTATGGAAACCCTGCTGGATGAAATGCGCGATGGCAAACGAGAGGTGACCCAGCAGGCTGTTGATATTTTACTGTCATCTGTTGATGTGTTGCGCGATATGCTGAAATCGCTGCGCGATGATTTGCCACTGGAGCACGATGCCATCGCCGCCGCGCAACAGGAGCTGGATGGCTTATTAAATGCTGCGGGACCAGCGGAGACGATTTCCTCTGAAACGATTGCCTCTGATGAAGAAATAGCACCGGAAGCAACTCGACCGACAGGTTGGCGGATCTGTTTTACACCGAACCGGGATATGTTTAAAACCGGTAATGACCCGGTGCGCATGATACGCGAACTGGAATCGATGGGTGAGATTCAGGTCAAGGTGGATACAGCTAATCTTCCTTCGCTGGATGATATTGAGCCCGAAGAAAGCTATTTGTCCTGGGAAATACTCCTTGGTGAACCCGTGTCTGAACTGGAAGTGCGTGAAGTCTTTGCCTGGGTTGAAGACGAATGTGATTTGACCATCGAAGCTTATACCGGTGCTATCGCAGAGCAGCCGAAGGATAGTTCGTCGCAAGCCGAACCTGAGCTAAATGTTGAACTACTGGAAGAGAGCTTCAAGGTGGTCGCCCCGCAGGGTGAAAAACTGGTTGCCCGCTTTTATGAGGAACTGTTTGAGCGCTTCCCCCAGGTCAAGCCACTGTTTGCCAATACCACAACGGAAAAACAACAGACAAAATTACTCGCAGCATTGAAGCTGGTGATTGGAAGTCTGCGCAATCCGGAAGCATTGATAAAAACCCTGACCGAGCTGGGTGTCCGACATCAGGCCTATGGCGCCGAGGCTGCGCATTATGCTGCGGTGGCAGAAACCCTGTTGCATGTCTTGCAGGAATTTGCCGGTGATGCCTGGACGAGTGATGTTCAAACCGCCTGGTCTGATGCCCTGACGATAATCGCAACTGTTATGCTCGATGCCTATCAGGCCGAAGGACAAACGCCTGCGATCAAAAGCGATACCCCTGCAACGGTAGATAAAAAGCCCACGCCGCCTCCGACAGCGAAACCTGCCACGATAAAACCAGCCGGGGAAGGTCGCAAATCTTCTGCCGGCTCTGGAACAGGTGAAACCTCCATTCGTGTTTCGATTGACAAGGTTGATGAGTTAATCAATACCGTCGGTGAGTTGGTGATAACCCAGTCCATGTTAGGCCAGTTTGGTGAAGTCGAAGAATTGAACAATGATCATCTGGATAAATTACGCGATGGTCTGGCGCAACTGGAACGCAATACCCGAGAATTACAGGAATCGGTGATGCGGATTCGTATGCTGCCGATCAGTTTTACCTTCCAGCGCTTTCCACGTCTGGTGCATGATCTGAGCAGCCAACTCGGCAAAAAAGTTGAGCTGAAAATGACCGGTGAGCAGACCGAACTGGATAAAACCGTCATGGAAAAAATCGGTGATCCGCTTGTGCATCTGGTCAGAAATTCCATGGATCATGGTATTGAGACGCCTGATAAGCGTATTGCAGCGGGTAAACCGGAAACCGGTACCGTGAATCTGAATGCCTATCATCAGGGTGGCAATATTGTTATTGAGATCAAAGATGATGGCGGCGGCTTGAATACCGAAAAAATTCTTGCCAAGGCCAAAAGCAGTGGTTTGGTCAACGATGATGAAACGCTGACAGAGGAACAGGTCCACGACCTTGTTTTTCAACCTGGCTTTTCAACAGCTGACCAGGTTAGCGATGTATCGGGGCGTGGCGTGGGCATGGATGTGGTCCGCAGGAACATCCGCTCGCTGGGTGGTTCTGTTGATGTCAGATCAAAGGAGGGAGAAGGATCAACTTTCACTATACGATTACCATTGACCCTGGCGATCCTGGATGGGCAGTTAATCAAGGTTGGCCAGGAAACTTACATCGTACCCCTGGTATCCATTATCGAATCTGTCCAGATACATAAAGAAAAAGTCAACGTTATCAGTGGGCGTGGTGAAGTATACAAACTACGCGATGATTATATCCCTATCGTTCGCCTATACCATATTTTTGGTTTGCAGGCGGAGTCCACCACGCTTGACAAGGGTTTATTGGTTGTTGTTGAGGCGGAAGGTAAAAAGGTTGCCATGTTTGTCGACGATCTCCTGGGTCAGCAACAAGTGGTAATCAAGAGCCTGGAAACAAATTATAAAAAAGTAGAGGGTTTGTCTGGCGCCACTATTCTGGGTGACGGGACAGTAGCGCTGATACTCGATATTACAGGCCTGTTCGATTTAAGCAAGAAAATAGCAACCCATACAGACTTTGAAAAGTCTTCTGAATCAAAACAGTCAGAAAAAGTTGTTGATGAAAATGAACCCAAAGGCAGTGATGATGAGGCTGTTGCGTAGGAGTATGACACATGAATGATACGGCAACGAATGCACATGATGTTGATTTGATGTCAATAGGTGGCGATGGCCAGCAATATTTAACCTTTATGCTGGCCGGTGAGGAGTATGGCGTTGATATTCTTCGCGTTCAGGAGATTAAAGGCTGGGATCATGTAACAAAAATACCGAATACGCCGGAGTATATTCGTGGTGTGATTAATCTGCGCGGCACGATAGTCCCGATTATTGATTTGCGCTTGCGGTTTTCTCTGGAGCACCTTGAATACGGTGCAACAACAGTCGTGATCGTGGTCAATGTCCTGAGTGAAAACAGTAAAGAGAGAATAATGGGTATTGTGGTTGATGCCGTATCTGATGTTTACAATATTGATAATGCAGATCTTAAGGATGCGCCGGATTTTGGTACAGCCGTTGACACCAATTTTCTCAAAGGGCTGACCACGGTGAATGAAAAGATGGTGATTTTGCTGGATATTGACCATATGTGTAATTCGGCAGAATTGAAAGTTATCGATTCCATCGCAGAGTAAACGAAAAAATGAGAATTATTGCGATCATCAACCAGAAAGGCGGAGTAGGTAAAACCACTACTACCATGAACCTTGCGCATGCCCTGGCCCAGCAAGGTCACAAGGTGTTGGCGATTGATCTCGATCCACAGGCTAATTTGACTGTTGGGTTTGGTGCAATCAAGAAGCCACAGTCAGGAATAGCTGATGTTCTGATTGATGATAGACCGATACAGGAAGTCATTCATGGGGTTAGGGATAATCTGGAATTGATCCCGGCTGGCGATCGTTTGGGTGAATTTGAATATAGAAGAGAGAAAGGTCCGAAACGAGGGTTTCTGTTACAAAACTCGATCAGGGACAGCATCGATAAAAAGGATTTTGTTTTAATTGATTGTCCACCCACTTCCGGCATCCTTGGCATGAATGCCTTATTGGCGGCAAATGAGGTCATTATCCCTGTCGCAGGGGATTTTTATTCACTTCAAGGGTTGTCCCGTCAAATGCAAATATTTGACTATGTGGAAACGACTCTCAATCGGCAAACCAAAAAATGGCTGGTGTTAACGCGTTATAACGATCGACGCAAACTGGCGCGAGAGGTTAGAGACAGTGTGGTGCATTATTTTCCAAATCGTGTATTACAAACACCTATTCGGGAGACGGTCGCGTTGGCAGAAAGTCCAGCATTTGGAAAAACAATTTTTGACTACCGCAAAAAAAATCGTGGCGCGGAAGATTACCGTCAACTTGCCAATGATATTTTGGGCGGCAGAGTAGGAAATTGAAGGTATAGATTGTGGCCGCGGAAAATATAAAATCTAGTTTTGGCACTCAGGCATGGATAAAAGGAGATAAGGGGAGTGCTGCACATTCATTGGGGTTCAATATCGAGTTGCTGAGGGGCAGTTTTATGGTTTTACTAGCGAGGCAGAGCAGCTTGTCGCCTGCTTTTATAGCTGTCGATGTTGTTTCAATCAATGTTAAGTGTGTACAAAAGTTTAGAGGGTATGAAGATGACAGTCGTTAATGAAAATATGATCGAACAGGGTAACCAGCAACCTGAGTTGGATGATATCGTCCTCGCAAATATGAAAGGCCAATTGGCGGCGATTGACAAGGCCCAGGCGGTGATTGAATTTGAGCTGGACGGCACCATTCGTACGGCGAATGAAAACTTTCTCAGCACGGTGGGGTATAGCCTGGAGGAGATCCGCGGGCAACACCACCGCATGTTTGTTGAGCCAAGCTATGGCCAAAGTGCGGAATACAAACAGTTTTGGGACAAACTGGGGCGGGGTGAATACGATGCAGGGCAGTACAAGCGCACCGCCAAGGGGGGGCGGGAAGTGTGGCTGCAAGCGAGTTACAACCCGATCCTCGACCCAGATGGTAAGCCGTTTAAGGTTGTAAAGTATGCCAGTGATATCACTGAGGAGAAGCTACGCCTTGCAGACTTTGAGGGCCAATTGGCGGCCGTGGGCAAGGCCCAGGCGGTGATTGAATTTGAGCTGGACGGCACCATTCGTACGGCGAATGAAAACTTTCTCAGCACGGTGGGGTATAGCCTGGAGGAGATC
>JGI24023J19991_10002741_pt1 | contig 12647 bp, 10 predicted proteins | sample Cruoilmetagenom1_FD_19991 | JGI IMG/M metagenome (IMG submission 19991)
GGTTTGAGTAAATTTGAAATTATGTTTAATCAAAAAAATATTAGTAAATTTGAACGGTAGTAGATGTTAATCCCTTACGGTGCATCGCTCCGGCGTTATGCCCAATTCAGGAGAATTTGTTTTCTTCCATAGGGAATTTTTGCAAACCCCGTTCTTTATTAACCTGACGGATATTAAACGTTATTGATTTACGATGCATACCTGATGTCTTCATGCCTAAAATATTTCCTCACACGTTCTTGATTTCCCTGTAGCGTCCCCATATGGTTTTCAACATTTTGCCTTAACTGTTCAGCATTTTTTGGGGCAGGGGTTATGGACAGGCCATATTTCAGGTCACAGTTAAGATATTCATCAGGGTTCTTTTCTGGAGAATACGAAGGCAAATAGAACAACTCTATTCCATCATTGTTCCCTTTTGCCCAGGCTTTTACTTGCTTGCTGTGATGGACCCTCAGATTGTCCAGGATCAGAAAAACTTTTCTTTTCTTTCCTTTTATAAGTTGCTTCATGAATCCTATCAACCTGTCAGAATTCATTGTCCCTGAATAAATCATAAATTCTACTTTGCCCCTGTTTGTAATTGTTGAAACCATGTTTACAGAGAAACGTTTTGCCATAGATTTTTTGACCGGCGTTTTACCCTTTGGTGCGTATGAACGCCCGTGCTGGTTGCTGTTCCGCGCCCCGGTCTCATCGCCCCAATGTATCTCGGCATTTTCTTGTTTTGCCTTTTTTTCAATGGCCGGGTATTCTTCGTCCAGCCATTTTTGGACAGCTTTAGGGTTTTGTTCGTAAGCCCTTTTCTTTGGCTTTTGAGGTGTAAACCCCCATTTGCGGAGATAGTCGCCCATGGTGTTTATTGCGACAACAATCCCGAACTCCCTTTCCACCAACTCTTTCACGGCCTTTCGTGTCCATAGTGCATAAGGCAATTTCAATTGGTCGGGCATGGTATCGGTTATCATGTTCTGGATTTGCTTTTCCTGTATTCTGCCTATCAACTTTTTGTCTTCTGATCCAACCCCCCGCTTTTTATCCTTTAGGCCTTTTAAACCTTCTTGTTTATAAGCTTTTACCCAATCCCCAACAGTCCCTTCACGTACACCAAAGACCTGTGCTATGAATTTTTGTGTCTTACCTGCCTTTTTTAAGTTTATCCCACGCTTGCGAATGTGGTATTTCTCGGTGTCCGGCAGTGTCCTAAAATCTATTTTTTCCATACTGCAAATATAAGCATTTTAACCTTGGGAATGACGTTATATTGGCGTTAGGTTAATAGCCAGGAAATTGCCAAGTTTATTTAAGGAGGAATCATTTGCAATATTCGTGTTTGTCAGGAAATACTGTTTTAACCCAGCATAATCATTTGACACAAATTTCTCTAACGAAAGCAATTCCTTCAAACTGGTATTTGCATATCTTGAATTTGGATATTGTTCGACAACTTGTAGGAAAACATTTTTTGCCTCAACATATAAGCCCTGCTCAAATTTTTCTTTACCTGAATTAAACAATAACTTTTCAGTTTCAGATTGACCATCGTTATATTCCAATTCGAAAACAGGATCCCAAATATAATATCCACTTGGATAAAGATCTTCACTTGGTGTAAAATTATTGCCCCAACAATTGTTGCGCACATCTAAAGGTTCGATAATAGGTTGGTTGATTGGGCAGTAAACCAATTGGTCATTTGTTTGCAAATTGTCATCGTCAATAATAGCATTCCATTCAAAGATTGCCGGGAAACTTTCATAATCCCAGGCAACCATTTCATACATGCCATTATCCATTATCCTTTGGGTCTCTTCAACAGTAGTGGCTTGCTTATTGCCCAATAAGGAAACATTGCATGTTTGTTGTAAAATCAGCCCATGATTTTCATTATTATGGATGTTGTTTTTGGTAAGCCTGGCTTTTGTCCAATATAATGATAAACCATGAACACAATTATTGATTTCATTATTTGAGATGGCACTACCAACACCCCAACCTGAACCTATTACAAACATTCCCACAGAATTGTTCGAGATACGGTTATTTTGTACCGAGAAATTTTCAAAATACTGGACATTCAAAGAGGTGCCCAAAAAATAATCAATCCCATCAAACACACAAGTGCCAATATTTGCAGTACCATTGGAATACACGCACTCTAAATATGCACTTGAATTATCAAAAATGCTATGTTGCAATTCAACGCTTTTTAGCCAACCGATAATGTCTGTGCTTTCAAAATAGCATTCCGTAATTTCAAGGTTGTTCCCGTAATATATAAAATTGTCAATATTATAAAAATCAATATTGTTCAACATCAAATTGTTGATTGAAAAACCAGGCATTGATATGTATATGTTACTTATGGTAGAGTTTTCCCCAATCGTGAAACCTGTGCCAAGGATATCCATTTCGGAATAAAGTGGGTCAAAGCCTTCAATAGTTGTACCTGTACCGAAATTAAGGATTGAGTTTTCACTGGATATTAGGTTTGCCCGAGAAAAGTACAATTCAGACCCATTGTCAAATGAAAGCTCTACACCTTCATCAATAGTTAAAGAATAAACAATTGGCGGATAAGAATTTGCAAATATATAACTCCTTGCCGGGATTGTTTGGTTGTTCTCAATATGGCCTAATAACCCAGCAAGTGTTATTAAATCTTCCTCAAAAGAGAACTCGTCGGTTTGTGCCGGGGTAATAAGAGGGTCGTTTCCGCCACCACCACTTATAAAGGGCAAATAACAATACCCATCATCCGACCATGTGTTCATTTTATCAGCATAAGCGAATGCTTCGCCCATTTGAATGAAATTGTCGTTATCCTCGTCTAAATAATCATCACCAGGGTGGCCGGTAATTACATTGGCGTAAGGAAAACCGCCTTCGTTTTCATAACCTATTGCAATTGAATTATAGAGCCAAGGTTCTTCGGGCAGGGGCAAATATCCCCTTGCGGCACTTGCCCAGTAAAACAGCTGTTCGCTGTAATTTCCACTGCTGAAATACATCTCGGAATAGTTGTTTTCGTATTGCCCGGTCGGCCCGGTAAGGTAGCGGTTTTGGCACAACGCATTGGCGTTGCCCACGGCTTCAAAATATGACATGACCTCTGTAGAAGAGTTTACATCAAAATTGAACACCATTTGTCCACAGTCGATAAGGTCGAAGGCCTGTGAAATGCTTGAAACGTCATAAAGGCCTATTTTGTTTGCATCAATGGAGAAACCCATTTTTACGGTAGGGCCAACAGCTTGTACCGGCACACCTGTAAAGAAAACGGCGAGCTGGTCGCCGTGACCGAGATCGTTGGTGAGATTTGTTATGGTGGTTTGGATGTTGGCGTAGGTGGCGGGGCCGTCGATGTCGTCTTCCACAAAATCACCATCTAAATCATCCCCATTTACATCAGGCAAATAACTATGTCCGTCCCAACTATATAAAACCGTTATATTGTCTTTCTGATAATTATAGTTTTGAAGCAAAACATTGTAAATCAAGCTTGTATTGTACCAGTTCCTGTATTCATCCATTGATACAATAATAAGGGCATAATTGTAATCGCTCAAAACTTTTTCTGGATTGGGCACAAAAGCGGTACCGTCCATGGCGATAGGGGCTGGCCTTGAAGCCATAGAAATTTCTTCGTAATCTGAAGATAAGTCTTTCGGGTAAATTTCTACATCAGCTACGGTATAAGCACCATCAACTGCACTTACAAATATAACCCTGCTGCTGTGATACCACGAGGCAAAAGGGTTGTCGTTGGAGAAAAACACCCAACTTTCAGAAAATGGATTTGGCCGTGTATCATTGTCAATCAAATCCACAGGCATTGTTTTGGTGTCAGAAGAACAATAAACATCAACATTGCCGACATCATCGGCCAAAATTGAGTTCAGGACAAGGTCAATTGCATCGATCCTCGAGTATTGACCAAAAAGAGTTGTTGCGAACAACATCATAAAAACTAAAAATCTAAATTTGCACATCATAATTTAAGTAATTTTGCGGCAAGCTGGCTGGGAGGATAGGTTGAAAACAGAATTGTGAACCCTATCAACCTGTTCCTCTTGTGGCCAGTTTAGCCATGTTAAAAATAAAAATTAAACCATCGCATTTATTTTAACAGCACCAATCGTTTTGTATAAACTTTCCTGCCTGACCGCAGACGTAAGAAATAAAGACCTGGTTTTACCTCCTTTCCACTTTGGTCTTTACTTTCCCATATAAATTTATGCACCCCTGTTTGAAATGCCATGTCGTCAAATGCTTTGATTTGTTTTCCTTGAATATCATATATTTCCAAAATAGCTTGTTCATTGAAGTCAATATTTATTTCTATGTTTGTTTTGCCGGAAAATGGATTGGGGTAACAATTAATCGGGTTATTTTGGTTTACCGCTGGAATTTCGATATTGGTAATTGGGTTTTCTTGAAAGCCACCTTGTCCATCGTTAAAAAGCAATTGCAATGTTGATTGGGGGATACCATCTTTTATTATCGCAATGTCGTTAAAACCATTGTTGTCAAAATCATTGCAATTCAAGCCTTTTGAAGATGAATTTTCAATGGGGATGAACTGGTCATATTCCAACTGGAAAACCCCTATATTATGATAAATAAACAAACCGGAATTATCCTGTGCGATAAAAACCATATCGGGCAAAGAATCATTATCAAAATCGGCTATTTGGGCGTAAGAGCAAAAGGGTGAGAACTCGAAATATGGATGTTCGTAAAACTGGTTGTTGCCGAGATTCTCATACATATACTCCACCCCTTTATTGCTATTAAGGGTTGCATAATATAGAACATCTATATCATTGTCATTGTCAAAATCGGAGATTGAAATAATATGCCCACCCAATCCAGACAAAGGCAAAACAGAACCAAGCAATAGTTGTTGAAAACCGTTTTCGGTACTGAAATATACTTCTACCCTGTCCGCTGCGATCACCACATCGTCCCTGCCATCGCCGTTCAGGTCGGCACAGGCAATATCAAGGGGCGGATAATCCAAATCAAAATATTCGGGAACGGAAAAATTACCTGTGCCATCGTTGTATATTATGCCCCAAAGGAAATCGTTGTTATGGGCAAACAACAGATCTACAAAACCATCTGCATCAACATCGCCGCTTGTTATAAACGAGACAGGTGGTTCGGGATAAATAGGGAAGGATTTTATACTGTCAAATTGTACTTGACCATAGTTATAAATAATACTAATGTAAATATTATAAGGTTCTGTTGTTACGGTTGTACTATAAATATCTAAATAATTGTTATTGTCAATATAATCACAATTTATATCTGGAAATCCATGTTCAAATAAAACTGAGTCATAAAAATTATAATATCCATTTCCAATATTACATATAAATGCACTTCCCCCCCATTCAGTTTGCCAAAAATAATTATGACCTGTAACGATATCAACATCGCCATCAAGGTCTATATCACCTGAGATAAGAGTTCTCCCATAAGCAGGAATAATATACTCGCTTTTACTGTCCCCAATAGTAAAAGCCAATAAAATAAACGAGAGTAAAATTATGAGTTTTGGTGTTTTCATTTTTGTTGTTTTAAAGTTGCTGTTTATATTTTTCTGTCAATTATTCTGGATGGTTTTGTATTAAGTTGAATTATGTTTTTCTGTTATTCTCTTTTTTCATTTGCCATGTGCGATGGCAGAAAGCATGTGTAATGCAAGCCTTTTGGTATGTATTATACGGTTATGCGATACCTTCTTTCATAACTTCAACTACCTTGTTCTATAAAAACATCCTTGATTTGCATTAGATAATTCTAATATCTGCTAAAATGTCACCCTATTTTTATAAAAAGTTTTTATTTTTTCAAAGCTGAAAAACTAAACCTTGTTTTTGTTAAATCCATGGCAGAATTCTGCTATAAATAAAAATGGCAGAATTCAGCTAGTTTTTTTGTTTTAACAATTTCAATGATTTCCAGTCCATTACTTGCTTCACCTACTATTTCAATTTTAGGGGTGTCAGATAATACGGTTTTTATTCCGTCGATCATTAATGGATGGTCGTCTGCAATTGCAATTTTGATTTTGGTTTTCATAATTAGGTTTATGTTTTTTGTCAATCTGCTTTCTGATGTTTTTCTATTCTTTTGTATTTGTTGTTCTCTATTTTTGTCATTATGCTTTGTGCGGTTGCAGAAAGCATGTGCCTGGAAAGTTACGGGCTGCTTTTTGCGTTGGCACTTTCAGGCTCTTGCTTTGTGTGCAGCAATGTTCTTTTGGCATGTTTTTAATATTTGCTAACGGCCCTGCGATGCGCCGTAGCCGTTTGCTTTGGGTTATTTTTGATTTATAAATCTCATTTCAAATTTACTTATAAATTTCAACCCGATGACTTTAACCGGCTATGGCATATTCGCTATTGTTGGGCTGCGTAATTTCTTTTTAATCTAGTCTATATAAAACCAGTCTCTCGAATATTCAATTCTAAATTGAACAGAATCATTTGAACTCAATTTAGGAATTATACTATAACTCCAAATTAAATATCTGTTGTCACGTATTCCTGCATGTATAATTTCAATTTCGTAAATGAAAAGATTTTTTTTGGTTTTATAGTATCTTGTCTCAGAGTCAAGTAAATGACATACATTGTCAATTACGATTGTTTTACCTATTATAGAGTTTTTACTTAAGTCAATGTTTGGTAGTTTCAGAGAATCACAGTGTTCACTAAATATTTGACTGTACTTATTGAAATCTGCAGAGTCTCTAATAATTATAAAATTTCCAATATATCCTTGCGTTTTATCTCCGTCAAATAATATTTGTTCAATTGGTATTTCTACATGTCTATTACTACAAGAAAAATTAAATATCAGTAAGATTAATACTCCTGCAGTCAATAAAACTCTAATCATTTTTGATGATAGTTGTGTGTTCATTCAGTATAAATCAAAACTGTATTTTCACTTTACTTCAATATTCGTTTTTATGCAGCCCAACGGTTTGTGGCTATGGTGCGTGCCGCATTTTTTGTACTGTTTTTCTTGATTTGCACCATATTCAAAATTACAATTATCTGTCTTAAGATGCACTATTTGCGGCATGCACTATGAGCCGCTGTTAGCGGTTCGTTGTTGTTATCTTATATAATCAAATTTTAAATTTCATTGGTTTGTATTCATAATCCTCACACTCCCAAATCCATTGTACGCATTGTCTATTTAAAGTCAAATTACTTACAGGATCTGAAATTAAAGCAATTTCAAATGAGTCTTCGTTTTGTCTAACTACTGCCACATAAAATGATTTTTGCTTTTCTTGAGCTACTGCAATTTCGTTATTTGTAAGTTTAAATTTTTGTCCTGGTAGTGTTATTGATTTAACTTCAATCTGTATTTCATTACCATTTGGGTCTAATCCTCCAAGGTCATATCCAATATTTTGTTTACTAACATCCTCTAAATTGAATCCATTCAAATTCAATATTTCCATTGTCTGTTCTTCTGCACTACGCCAACGTTTAATACTTGCTCTTATTGATTCATTTGTTGTTTCCTTGGAATTATTAAACCAGTCAATAACTGAATTGGAATTGTGTGGTAATTCATGTTTTTGTGTTTCAGTTGTGAAAGATTTAAATTGTGATTCTGTATCGACATTGGGTGTAAACCTTTTTAAAACTTGTTTAATATCAAATTCCGTTAAACCATTTTCAAGTAAGAGGGATATAAAATATTCGTCTAAAAGAAAAGAATTATTGTTTAGTTCGTTCAATGATTTTCTATGACTTTGTGAGTGAAGAATTTTCAAATCAAAGAAATCAGATTCATTTATTCCGTTATGAGACAGAATTGATTTGAAGACATATTGTGTCAACTGAACACAGCCTAAAACTGATATTTCTGCATTATTAATATTTGCTTTTATATCATGAAAATCAATTTCGGTTGCTCCCAAATATTTTGCAAATGAATTAAAACCCTCAATCTCAAAAAAATGATGGTCCACTGTATTAATGTTTTCAGATTCTAATAACTTAAAGTCTTTGGGATTCAGCCAACTTGGGCATAGTTTCAATTCTTTAAAGAATGTTCCCTCTTTTTGTTTTAACTTTTCAAGAAGTGTCTTTGAAAATGAACTTTTCATAAACTGGAACATTCTTGGGTCGGAAGATGGAATGAGAGCTTTAACCAAGTTAACATTTTCTAAAGAATTACCTCTAAGGTTTTTTTCTATCAAACTAATGATATGTTTACTGCATTTTTTTGTAGAATCTAATGTTTCATTGTCAAAAATTAAATGTCTTCTTGAAGGGTCAGTGCTAAAATTTCCATTTATTAAAACACCAAGACCATTACTGTCTTCTGTTGGCAAAAACGCATGAACCAATGATTCATCTGGAGATAACTTAACAACTTGTTCATCCTTTATTGAAAAAGCAATTGAAGATTGATTTTCACTAGATATAAGCCAATTAGTAACCGATTCATTAGTCCTAAAAGTCATTTTTAATTCAGAATCTGATAATTGGTTTTTGGTAATTTTTGTTGAAACCAATCCTTTTAGCGTAATATCTGTTTCCACTACATTTCTTAAAAATATTAACGAGTTGTATTCAAATGAATCGAACTCTGATTCAATAGCATTTGCAGTAACCCCTGTAAAAACAAAAATTGTAGTATATCCTTCGGCTATTAGAATCTTGTGGATTGGATTAACTTTTGCCCTATCTGAGTTGTTTAATATGTGTGGTATTCGGATTAATGGTACTCGTGTGGCTTCAGGAATTTCTAGTTCAGTCCTTTTTTTTGAAAATGTCATTTCCAAATCCCCACTCAAAACGTGAATCTCTTTTGAAAACCCAACTACTGATTTAAACCCAATTCCACGATATCCAATAGTTTCACCCCTTACCTTGTTAGATGAAGCACTACGACATAAACTTTCTAAATCTTTTTGATTAAAAACTCTTCCATTATTAGCAACAAATAATAATTCACCATTCTTTACTATTTTAAACTTTGTTGCTTGTGCATCATCAGCATTTTGAAGTAATTCAATAAATGACCTATTATGATAACTTTCTGCAATATAATTTTCTAAACCTGCTAAATCTGACAAGAGATTTGGAGAGGCGATTGCTTCTTGAAGTAAACTTTGTCGAACATCTTTCAAAAACATATCAATTTGCTTTAGGAAATATTCTAATTTCATTTACTAATTCTGCAATTCCATCATCATAGAAGTTAAAAGTTATAACTTCAAATCCAAAAAAATCATCTTTTCTAATATATGCAGACGTTTCTCCAAGGATAGAATTGTCATTTGAATATAAAACACATCTTATTCGAATATCTTCATATATGGTAGTGCCATTATTTGGATGAAGTTCAGCAAGTATTTTAAAACTTAAATCATTTTCAATTTTCAAAGAAATTTTATCAATAGAAACATCTAATTTTTCTTCAAATGCCTCAAGCCTTTCGATACGTTTAATTAGATTCCTTTCTAATTGTTTAGGTGTTATTTTAACTTCAATTTCAGTTTTTTCTTTATCAACCAGTAACCAATTAGTCCCGTTTTTCTGAAAACAAAGAGTTAATTCGGTTCCTTCTTTTGGTAGTTCAACAGAAACATATATTAAATCATTATCTGAAATTCTTTTTAACTTGGATTTATAAAAAACAAGTCCTGCCTTTTTGAAAGAATTTGGTTTTAATGTATCTTCTCCTGTGATGTATCCAATAAGCCAAATATCTTGTTCTAATTGCTCTCTCCTCTTTGTTACATAAGTTGCTTTTAAAAGATTTATCTTTCTGCTTTTTGAAGTTTTATTGTCAACTGTTAAATATATGATAAAAGCATCTTCGCCATCAGACATTGTAGTATCCTCTATTCTTTCAATCTTTAATTTTATTCCTAAAAGTTCGTTCAGTTCTTTTTCCATGTTGTTGATTTTCTTTTAATGAACAATTCGGTTTAGCTAAATTGTGTTTTTTTGTAGTTTAGGTTTTTATTTCCAATGGTAATTTTTCATTATACTTTTTTATGCACATTAAAGCAATTTCATCAACTACATAAATCCATTTATTCACCTCATCAACTTGTTCAAACGGGTTTGGAAACATTGTTTTATTAATCTCTGTTTCCTTTGCATGGACTAATGAATTTCTATATTTATAAAGAGCCGTACTTACACTGATGAAATCATCTGCATCTATTAAGACATTTTGGCTGCAATATTTCGATATCTTTTTCTTATTCTTTTCAGTGAGTATATCTTCCAATAAATTTTTTATATGCTGTTCCTCATTCCTAAAGTTCAATGTGGTGAGAATTTCGTCTGCTGAAATATTTCTATCATACCTAATGTCGCTAATGCGATTTACGATAGATCGTTTAATAAAAAATTCAAGGATTCTGTATAACAATAAAAATCTTTGTTCTCCACTTTTTCGAACTGATTCATTGTAAAGATTTAATGGTTCTATCCTATCAAAATCCTTTCGTTTACTATTGTTTTTTCGGGATACTTTTTTAAAAATATCTGAAACACCGTTTTCAGTTAAAATTTCTAACGAATAATCATAATTTAGTTCCAGATGCATTAGAGTTGCATAAAAACCAATTGGCTTAAGGTAAAATGAATTCAAGTAATATAGAGCCTTACAGAATTCAGTTTTGTAATCCAATCCTTTGCCCAATGCAAATTTAATTGAGGCAAAATTATGAAAATCATAGTGTGCAGAGTTGTTATCGCTATAAATCGGTTCTGTTAGAAGAACCATTAAACTACTAATTGGACTAATTTCAAATTGACTTTTATCAATTATAAATCTTAATGGACTTGTTCTCCAATCATTAGTGTCTTCAAAAAATGTAAAAGAATTATGAGAAATTGATAGACATATCTCATAGTAATTTTTAAATTTTATTCCATGTGAGTCGAGATATTTAAAACTTTGTATTGCATCAGCTTTTTCACAATTTGATATTTTGTCAAGTTGTGAAGTATGTATTTTAATAAACGAATCAATTAAGTTAATCTTAATATTTAAGCAGCTATTTTTATATTTATAGAAAGTAGTTGTATCCTCCTTTATTACTTTGAGAAATTGGTCAATATCTGGATATTCTTCAATTAATTCATCCATGTTATTTTTGTTTGTTGTTAACTTCGTGTCGCTTACTATCCACGCTGTCATATTTCCTCTCTGAAAAAAGTTGCCTGTCGCGTTCTTTCTGATTACAAACGGAGTATTGAATTCCAATTAATTTGCAATTAATTATTTAAACTCGATTGTTCACATTTAGAAGGAAATAATTGCTTTCAAGATTTACAATTAAATCAACATTATAATCATCGCATTCCCAACTCCTTAAATCTGAATTACCACCTTGTCTAATATCTTCTAAATCAATTGCACTTAATTCATTGCGAAAAAGTTTATCTTTACCTAAAAATGAGGACAATTTATCTACCATGTTCTTTACTTTTCTCTCATCTACATTGATACCACTAAAATAAATTTCTCTGATTCCATCATTATAATCAATTATCAGAATATTATTAAAGAAACCATTTTCGTCCTCATATTCTCCGCTTGAGTTTTTTATCACACCTCCAACTTCATCATCTACTGTTAATTCGTCCTCATCAAGTCCTTCATGTGAAAAACTATTAAAATCAATCCCAAATTTAATAAGTCTTTCATTTATCAAGTTTTTTTTCTTACTAAAAAGTCCCATAATTAATTTGTTTTGTTGGATTTATGAATTGACCTATCTTTTCTCATGTCTATTTTCAATTTATGTACTGGTGTCTTCTCACAATGACCGCTAACGTTTTGAATATGATGCGTGCCGCATCTTTATTCAATAAGTGTCTTTGGTTTATGTATTTTCAAATTTACTAAATCATTTTCTATGAAAATGATACTGCGGCATGCATTATATTTTTTGTTGGCAACTGTAATTTTATATTTCTTTAATTCTGGCTTTCAAAATGAAAATTAATTCATCCTTAACGATCAATCGTTCGGTGTTGTAAAATACTATTAGTATCAAGTATCCTATTAACGGAATTAATAAGTCATTCCAATTAATGTTAATTTCTTGATGTTTAAGATATTGATCACCTAATAATTCTTTAAACTGATCTTCACCCATTATATCAACAATTTCTTGCGGATAATCATTATCATTTTTCGTGAAATTTGAAGTTAAAATAAACATACTCAACCCAAATAGAACGATAAACCCCATAAAAATCAGTACGAATTTATGTGGTCGAATGGTAATGAGAATTTCATTTTCTTGTTTCTGAAATTTTCCAATCACAATAGGAATAAATGAATTATATCCTATTTTCATGATTCGTCTGATTCTGAATTCCTTATCAGTTAAAAATCCTTCATAGTCTTTGGACGAATTGCGATTGTAAACTTGTGCAAAATTGGTGTTTCTAGATATATTTGAATTTAAAGTTGTAATTATTTCATCCTTTTTCATCGAGCTTGTTATTGTTAAGCTATCATAAGGAATCAAATTCCATTCTTTCATTTTAGTAATATCAATCATACTTTGCTGTTATAGTTGCCAACGTTAAGTATATGGTTTTGTGGCGGTTTTAATAATAATCATTTTT
>JGI24023J19991_10002743_pt1 | contig 12646 bp, 7 predicted proteins | sample Cruoilmetagenom1_FD_19991 | JGI IMG/M metagenome (IMG submission 19991)
ACCAGCAGCTTTTGCTTCAACTTCGATAGGATTTTCTTCACGAACATCCCTTAAAGCAGCCAAATCTTTATGTCTAAATAAGCCATTATCATCAATCACAACCTTAGAGTCAACAGCCATAATCTTTTCATCAGATGTCTTTAAAACTGGATTTATTTCAAATAATGAAGCGTCTGATTTTACATATGCTGTATAAAGCGAAGTTACAAACTTAACCATTTCTTTAAAAGCTATACCAGATAAACCTAAGTTAAAAGCAACTTTTCTCGCTTGAAAAGGGAGTAAGCCAAATGCAGGGTCAATTTCTTCAGTAAATATTAAATGAGGAGTTTCTTCAGCAACGGTTTCGATATCCATTCCACCTTCGGTAGAATACATGATCATATTTTTACCTGTTGCCCTATTTAGTAAAACAGACATATAATACTCATCAGGCTCGTGCTCGCCTGGATAGTACACATCTTCAGTAATTAAAACTTGATTTACTTTTTTACCTTCAGCTGGAGTTTGAGGCGTTTTTAACATCATACCAATGATGTTTGTCGCTAAGTCTTTAACTTCATCTAAACTTTTAGCTAATTTCACGCCACCACCTTTACCACGACCACCTGCGTGAATTTGAGCTTTCACAACCCACCAGCCAGTGCCAGTTTCTTCTGCTAATTGTTTGGCTGCTTCTACTGCCTTTTCTGGTGTATCAGCTACTTTACCTCTTTGGATTCTTACGCCAAAACTATTTAATAATTCTTTACCTTGATATTCGTGTAAATTCATCGTAATCTTATTTAATTTTCTGATTGCAAATGTACTAATCACATTTGAATTTAAGGGACACTTCGTTGGTTTTTTGTGGAATATTGATGAATAATTTATTTAATTCCGTTTTGTAACAATAAGTACTAACAAGAGTCTACTACGTAAGCTGTTTTAATTAACAAACTATTAGGACTAGTATGCTATTAAATTAAATATTTTTGAAACTTAAACTAACTAAATGATGTATAAATATAATCTTATACTTATTGTAGCCTTCTTAACTTTTAATTTACAAGCGCAAACTTCGACAAAGCACCTAGAGACGAATTATGTGGAGCAAGCACCTGTTATAGATGGGGTTTTAGATGATTTTGTATGGAAAAATGCAAATATTGCTACTGATTTTGTCATGTTTAGACCTGAAAGTGGTAAAAAAGAACCCGATCATATTAAGTCAAAAGTCAAAGTGGTTTATGATCACGAGGCAATCTATTTTGGAGCTTACTTATATGATGATAAACCCGAGGAAATTCCGATGGAGTTTCAAACGCGCGATAATTTTGGGAATGCTGACTTTTTTGGGATTGTTTTAAACCCACAAAATGATGGAATTAATCAAACGGAGTTTTTTATTATGAGTACGGGCAATCAAAATGATGCTAAGGTATTGCCCAATGGTCAAGAGGATTGGAGTTGGAATGCGGTTTGGTATAGTGAAGTAAAACTAGTCGATGACGGATGGATTGTAGAGGTGAAAATACCCTATTCTGCCCTTCGTTTTTCAAACAAACAAGTTCAAACTTGGGGCTTAAATTTTCATAGAAGGCATCAAAATACGAGAGACCAATATTCATGGAGTTTTATTCCAAGAGATCAAGGTAGTATTGCGCAGTTTGATGGAAAATTAACAGGTATTAAAGATATTGAACCACCTGTGCGATTAAGTTTTTCACCCTATGCAAGTGCTTCATTAGATGAATTTGAGGGTGATACCGATTTTAATTGGAGTGCAGGAATGGATTTAAAATATGGGATTACTGAAAATTTCACATTAGATGCCACTTTAATTCCTGATTTTGGACAAGTAGCTTTTGATGATTTGGTGTTAAATTTAGGACCTTTTGAACAAAGATATTCTGAGCAAAGACCCTTTTTTACAGAAGGTGTGGATTTGTTTTCTAAAGGTGATTTTTTCTATTCAAGACGAGTAGGAAACGAACCCATTGGTATTTTAGATGACTTTGAAGAGGAAGACATTTATACGCTAGTTAAGAATCCTGATAAAGTTGATATGCTCAATGCAATTAAAGTCTCTGGTCGAACTGAAAAAGGCTTAGGTATTGGTGTTTTTAATGCCTTGACGAAAAAAACGGAAGCAACAATTAAAAACAAGCTAGATAATACAACGCAAAAGGTGATAACAGAACCATTCGCTAATTATAATGTACTGGTGGTTGATCAGCAATTTAACAAAAACTCATCGGTAACTTTTGTGAATACCAATGTATTGCGAAAAGGAGATTTTAGAGATGCGAATGTAACGGGCTTACTCTTTGATTTAAAAACAAAAGATAGTAAATATGGCGTCGAAGGTGGCTTAGCTATGAGCAACATATATGAAATTACCGGTAAAACTTCTGGATTTGAAGGAGTCTTTGAAATAGGGAAGGTAAGTGGCAATCATCAATTTGATTTTGAGTTTGCTTTTAGAGATAAAGACTATGATAAGAATGATTTAGGTTTTCAAAGTAGAAATAATTTTGTGAATTATGAATTGAGTTATTCCTACCGTATTTTTGAACCCAAAGGTATCTTTAACGATTATGGTTTCTATATAGGAGCAGAAATAAATTATTTATTGGATGCTGATAAAAATTCACAAAGCTATTTAGCAAAACCAAACCTGTATACAAATAGCGATATAGGTATAAATACATGGGCAACAACTAAAAAACAACTGTCATTTGGTACAGGTTTCTTTGTCGATTTAGGGCAACAATATGATTATTATGAGCCTAGAGATGAAGGTCGTTTTTTTAAAGAAGACCCGAATATTGGAATGAATGGATGGATTTCTACAGATTATAGCAAGACATTTGCAGTAGATGTACGTAGTTATTATGGTTTTCGTACAAATGACCCTAAAACGTACACCGCTTTTAGTATTTCTCCAAGGTATCGTATAAATAATTATATAACTTTGCTTTATGGGTTTGATTTTAATCAAGCAAAAAATGAAAGAGGTTATGTCAAATACTTAGACGATGGAACTATTGTTTTTGGGAATAGAAAGTTTAAAAGTATAGAAAACTCTTTTTCTACAAAATATAGTTTTAATACAAAATCATCTTTGGGTTTAAGTTTGAGACACTATTGGTCACCCGTTGATTATGACGATGCTTTTTATCAATTAAATTTTGATGGTAGTTTAAGTGATTATATTTATGAAGAGAATGCAGATATAAATTATAATATATGGAATTTTGATGTAAGCTATTCTTGGGAATTTGCACCAGGTAGTCAAGTGTCTTTATTGTATAGAAATTCAATATTTACAGAAGGTACTGAACCCGATTTATCTTTTGAGACCAATATAAAAAATGTTTTTGAGGAACCTTTGTATAACAATTTTTCTCTTAAATTAATCTACTATTTAGACTACAACAAAGTTAAAAATTGGCTATAAAAATCTTTTGATTTAAGTAATCTCTATAAATTTTTTTTGTAACTTTATCTTTTAAATAAAAGATTTAATAACTATTAAAATTATAGCATTATGCAGACGAAATTATTATATCTAAGTGACCTGAAATTTAACTTAGATGTATGGAAAAGAGAATTGAAATTTCACATGGCTGAAATGGATGAATTTGAGGAAAAATTAGAAAGTATTGCTTCTAGAAAGTTAGGGATGGAAGCGATGACACCCTTAGAAGGTTTTCAAAACAAAATTATCCGCGAAAGAGAAGTCATAGGTCAGTTAATACAACGCATACGCAGAAAAAGAAATTTAATAGAATCTGTTGATATGAATGAGAAGTTAGATGGCAGATTACGAAATGAACAAGGATTATTAAGAGATGATATGAAAACGTATATCAAGTTACATTATGATCTCAAAGAATCTATGATGGATTATTTTTTACAGTGGCTGTAAATAACCAAAACAATAAAATTTAAAAAGGCGGTAACTTTCAGTAGTTAATGCCTTTTTTTATTATTCTTTTACAATTTTGATTGTTTGTTGTTGATTATTTTGCTCCATTTTTAAGAAATAAATCCCTGAAATGAGACGTAAGTCTTCATTAGATAAATCCACTCTATTGTTTTCAGAAACACTTGTTATTTTTCCTTGAGTAATAGTGCGCCCTAGCAGATCATATATTGAATATTCAATAGGTTCATTTGAATCTAACGTATGAATTCGTATACTAAGTGTTTCAGAAAACGGATTAGGATAAGCAACTGTATTAAAACCATTTAGCTCTTCGCTTATTGCAATTGTTTCATCAAGATAAAACTTTGCTTCATGAAATCCATAACAACTTCCACCATAATTTGAAGTAGGTGTAATGAGCACATACCGAGCTGAAGCCGCATCAAAATTAGGTCCCCATTCACCTTCATAAGTTGATAAACCAGAAGCCTGATTTAAGGTAAAGTTACCTAAATTTGTCCATGTAGTTCCGTTGATGGAGTAATCAATTGAATAATCCATTAGGCCATAATTCAAATTAGCAGGATCATTTGAATTCCAAAACTGAGAACCATATAGTGTATAGGTAAATCCTAAATCATACATAATCCAATGGGTATTGCCATAAGAGGTATTTGGATTAGCGGAGGTTTCACAAGAAATCCATCCGTCAAACCAGTTTGTACTGTGTCTGTCAGGTAAACATTGCGAATATAGATTTTGTGCACCCAAGAAAATTGCGATTGAGATAACTAAAATATTTTTCATTTTGTGGTGTTTTTCAAGGTTTTTGTATACGTTAGATATTCATGAATCCTATCGGAGGAGTGCCCGAATTGGTATCATAAAAATTAGATAAATTAGGGAATATCATATCTAAGTCAGAATTAGGAACTCCAAACCATTGAGCCAATTCTGCAAAGTATAAATCAGTTGGTGTGGTGGGTATTAAAACACCTCTATTGTATAAACTCAAATCACTATTCAAATCTAGTGAAGGATAGTTGCCATACATATCTTTGCCGATTACAGATCCGCCCATCATAAAGGTATTTCCGCCCCAAGCATGGTCAGAACCATTTCCGTTGGATGTCAATGTTCTACCAAAATCAGAAACATTAAACGTGGTTACATTTTCATGCATATTCAACTCTTCCATAACACCATTAAAATAATGTAAGGCAACATCTACTTGACTTAATAATTCGCCATGGTTGTGTAGCAATTCTGCGTGATGATCCCATCCGCCAAGCCGTATAAAAAAGGTCTGTCTTTTAAAGCCAAAAGTATTTCTAGCTGCTATAATCTTACCGACCATTCTTAATTGTCGTGCTAGATAATTATCAGGATCTGGATATGGAGTCGTAAAGTCTGGTATTTGATCAATAACCGCTTGAAATTCTAAAGCAGCTTCATTAGAGGTTTGAACCGTGTTTTTAAAGGTGTTTTTGTAAATATCTTGATAATCATGATCCATCATAGAATTCATGGCAGTTGTACGAGCGGTATCATAAACACTTGCACCTTCATATCCTTCAATACTAATAGCACCTTCAGTGGTTATCACAAACGGAATCACTTCGTTTCCATATTGAAAGAAATTAATACCATTTAAAGATATATTCATGGATATATTTTCATTGGTATTCATCGATTGCACTAAATCGGCAATTCTGCCACCCCAACCTCTGTTAGTGCGTTCATGNGGTCTGCCCGTTTGCATGTGTTGTGCTTGGTCAGAATGAGAAAACAAACCTAAAGGCGTGTTGACAGCTCCACTTTGATAATCTGCCATACTAGTAGGTTCTATTAATGTTCCTACGTTACTGAGAAAGGCTAAATTATTAGATTCAAACAATTGTTGCATGTTTTGCATACTCGGGTTTAATCCAAATTCTCTACCATCTGTCGTAATGGGATTTATTCCTAAAATATCGGCTTGAGCTATGGCTAAATCAGATCGGGTTGTTGCATATTCTGCATATTCTGTAGTGCCGCTCGGAATTAGCATATTAAAAGAATCATTTCCACCATCTAGTGTTAAAAATACCAATGCTTTATAGTCACTCGCATCTCTAAGAGATGAATTATTCATGGCAGAAGCAGCAAAAGCTTTCATGTTTATGAGAGATGAAAATAAGGTGGTATAGCCTATGGTTGCACAAGATTGTCCTATAAATTTTCTCCTTGATATATTATTATGTGAATTGTTCATTTTTTCTAAATTTTGAATGGTTAAATCAGGTGGAATAGCTGGCTATTTTAGTATGGCGTAGTCAGGACTATTCATGATTAAGTACAAGGCCATTTTTGCTCGGTCAAGTTGTCCTGCTGTGTCAGTACCTGAAAAATTTGCTAAAGCTGTTTTGATAATTTGGCGTGTATCGTTTGATAACAAACCATGCGTCAAAAGTTTATCGAGATGATTGATTAACACTTCACTATCTTTTGCTAGATACTGTAAATACACCATATCTAACGTGCTGTCACTAATCCCGAGATGGCTGACACCATCATAAACAGCTGCTTGGTTAGAAGTATACGCATTCATTGCGTTTATAAAACCGATACTGGTGTTTGAATCATGGATTTGATATTCTGGACCGACTAAACCTGCGTCTGAAATGGGTCCGTTTGGAGAAAAGCTAGGTAGGTAAAAACTAAATACCGAATAGGAACTGAGTACTCTATGTGCAGTTCTGTTAAAGAAATTATCACTTAAATTCCAATCATATCCTGACGGATTTGATAGCCCAATTTGGCGAACTAAATTATAATAATTGATCATGGGTTCACGCATTTTTCCTTGATTAGGATTGTTTACTGCACCACAACTACGCGCTTCATCATGTAAGAGAATTGCTTTAATGATTCCTTTCATGTCGCCCCGCACACCATTCGTATTATTAAAAGCAGCTGAAACAGCGGCAATATATTGTGGGCTTGGATTTGATTTCACCAATCGTTGAATTAATCGTTTGGCGATAAACGGACCTACATTGGGATGATTAAAAAGATGATCAATGGCATCGTTGACATCTTCCATACCTGTTTGTCCAGACGGTACCGTATAACCGTTGAGTAAGTTCTTGACTCCTGTTTCATGTTCTGCATCATACATGGCCATAGGTACACTTAAATCAGCAAGTCTAAAATCAAGATTAAAACTAGGCGTAACACCCGATATATTAGAAGCACCAGCACTAAGTCCTGTAAAGATTTTTGCAAACTCCTTGACATCATCGGTGCCGTAAGTTGGTATTCTATCTGTTCCATCTAATACATAACTGCCATCTTGATTGAGTTCATCCAAACCAATTGTGAATAATTGCATGACTTCACGAGCATAATTTTCATCAGGAAATCTATTGGTTGCAGGGTCAGATTTAGGATTGNTNTAATGTGTTANATACCTNCCCATCATNGGNTGCAAACTAACACCTGTAATAATATCTTTGTAGTTACCAAAGGCATTATCTAGTAATATATCATAATAATAGCCCATTCCTTCACCAGAATGACTTTGAAAGTCAAGAGCAGAAGAGATTACTAATATTTCACTTAATGCAAGTGCTACTCGTTGGCGTAATAAATCGTCATTATTCATGTTGGTTTGCCACCATGCATAGGTATAATGTACATAAGATGGTCCCGAATAACTACCTTCACCACCATTAGCATAATATAGGTCTTTTGCTTCATCATAGATGTCATTGGTTAAATCACCCATTGATACTGGAGTTTCTGGAAGTAAAAATTGGGCATCGATCCATTCTTCAAATGTGCCTTCAGAAACAGTCTTAATATATGCTAAATCAGTTCCAAAAGTAGCTTGTGCCAAAAACCGAGAAGTTTCTAACAATCGGGCATCCATTCCTTGTCCATTTAGGGTGTTTTCTGCTGCGGCAACTTCAGTCCAATCAGTACGGCTTTGCTGGTTACTCGATGTTACAATTATCCCTGTATCGTGTCCTGCACCTAAATAATCTGTGTATTCTTGTGCGTTGCTGTACGTTGTGATAAACAACAAAAAGTAAATGGGGAAATACTTCATAATATAAAATTAAATTAATAGACAATCATTCTTTCAAACCCTATGTAACCTGTTTCACTTTCTATTCGTACAAAATAAATACCACTTGATAAATTAGGTATTGGGTAACTTTCTTGAACGCTAGGGTAGGATATAAGCAATTTAGACTTGACATCATATACTTCGACTTTTGTAACAACCTCAGAAGAATCAATACTAAAGACTTCTGTCGTAGGATTTGGGATAATGTTAAAAACAATATTATGTGCTGGATTAAATAAAATTGATTTTACAACACATCCATGAACATCTCTGACAAACAACTCATGTATTTCTTCTGAAAGATGATAAAAGGCATTTTCTGATTGATAGTTGGCATTGTCTAAGGCATATTCATAGTCAATCGATGTATCAGACATGACAATACTGATGTTTTGATCTTGTATGATAATATTTGCGGTAGTAAGCAAAAAGTCATTGATGGGATAAATAACTACCTCAAAAGTACTCTCGTTTGTGCAGTTTGGATTTGTCGCTGTTTCACTAAAAATATAAACGCTTTGTGTTGTAGTGATGGCATCACCAGCAAAATATGCCGTACCTGTTCCGCCAGTTTCTGAAAAGTAGTTTCCTGAGTTTAGAGGTGGTAATACATAACTACCACATTCACCTGGAACATCATCAAGAATATCAACTGTTGGAGTCGTGTTAATAGTTATGGTAAAACTACTTTCATTTGAACAAATATTTGAATCTAATTCATTTTCAGCATAAATATATACTGTCTGGGTAGTAGTAATAGAATTTATAGGATTTAGTGGTGTTCCTGATCCGCCAGTTTGAGTAAAATAATTACCGACATTTAATGTGGGTAGCGTATAAGAGTCACAGGCAGTCACATCATCAGGTATTGCAATAATAGGCATAGGAACAACGATGAGATCGAATGTGGTCTCATCGGTACAACCATAAGGATGTTCAATACTAACCGTTATAGTTTGTGTATTGGCTGTTATATTGGTATACGGATTGCTTAAGAAAATTTCAGTTCCATTTTCATCATAATAGTGAACAGTCAAGCCCGTTTGAGTACCTAATACTTGATTCTCAAGGTCTGTTGTGTCAATGGGAAATTCTGTAAAGCCGTCATTGTCGATTTCGTCACATACATAAATAGTAGAAACAAGTTCTGCTGTTGGAGTCGAGCCAATATTTATGGTAAAGCTACTTTCATCAGAGCAACTATTTGAATCAATACTATTTTCAGCATAGATATATATGGTTTGCGAGGTGGTAATCAAATCACCAGCATTGAGTTGTGTGCCAGTACCACCAGATGCTGTAAAATAATTGCCATTAGTTAAATTGGGTAATATAAAAGTACCACAGGTAGTAACATCTATTTGAGTATCAATAATTGGAGTTGGAATAACAATTAAATTAAAGGTCGTTTCATCATAACAGCCAAAAGGATGTGTAACTCTAACAGTAATGGTTTGGGTATTGATGCTTGTGTTGATGAAAGGATCAGTCAATAATAAATCATCACCATTTTCATCATAATAACTAACTTCTAAATTTAATGCTGTGTATGGACCAATTACTTGATTTTCTATATCGGTTAAATCAATAGGGAATTCAGCAAAACCATCATTGGGTAATTCGTCACAAACATATATATTCTCAATGGGTTCTGCTGAAAAAGATAAATCAAGTGTATTAGCAGTGACGGAAGCAATTGTAAAGTATGAATTACTATCTAGTGCCATATGCGTAGTTGATATGTTTGATATCGAAATTACATTTCCAGTAACTGAGAGTGTCAAACCATCATCACCATTTTGGTAAACTGTTGCATTCGTAAAATCGGTGTCATTATTAACTAATAATCGTAAATCAGCAGCTACTATTGAAGGAGTATCGACGCAGCTATTAAGCCGAATATCAATACTAAAATCATCTGAGAATCCGGTATTGGTCAATTTCCATTCACGCTCTAATCGAGAAAGAACAGAGGCAGGAGCTTCAGCATTTCCTATATCTTTAGATCTTACACTGACTAATCCGCCTTCATTTCCCATTATTGCGTATTGATTGTCTGTAGAAAAGTTTCCAGTATTAGAAGNATTATCTGGAGTTATGCTTGATACATAGATGCGTGATTGATCATAAAATTCGTGCGATTGTTTTTGTAGTAAAGAACCATTGTCATCTCTACCTATACCGATAATACCACGCCAGTAGTCACTTATTCCTTCATCTGAATATACCGTATTTCCAAGACTATTTACGTAAGCACCATCCATACCAATTCTGTCTAAAGTGATTCCATATTTTAAACCTAAATAAGAATTTACTTTTTTTCGATCATCATCAGATAAAGAGGTAGCATATATAATGACCTCAGAAATATGTCCTTTGTGATTAAATGAGGTTTCGTTCCCACCACCTAGGTGGGTAGATCCGTTATCACCAATCACCCCTGAATAATCATCGCTTCCTAGAAACCCAGCATCATTATATAATCGAATTTGATTTCCATCATACTCACCTTCAATTATTGCAGTAGGTTGTTCCATAAAATTAAAAGAAGCATAGTTTGAACCATGTTGATAAACCCAAAAACCAAACTCGGGTGAACCAGCGTCTAATCCACATAATCCATAGCCACCAGTTGACCAACCATTATTAGATTGTCCAAATACCATAGAATGCCAGTCATCGCCACCTGCTTCATTGGTTCCAACAGCAAAAACACTGATGCTAGTACTTTCAGCAGCTACTAAGTTATTAATATCAAGGTGTTCGTTGGTGCCATCAAAATAAACCCCAGGATTGTAATTTCTTAAAACTTGATCAAAGGATGGTCTGTCACTAAGTACAGCTTGTAATGCATCATTTCCATTGCCACTTTGGTCATTCCATGCATCAATAGGATCATTCGTAGAAAGAGTGGTTAAGTCATCTGCTTTGACCCAAAAAACGTTTGTGGCATTTACACCACCTGGTCCATTAGTGATTGATTTTATTCTATTGTCGCTAGGAGCTATTTCAGCAGTAGTCTTACTTAAAGCATTTTGCGCAAAGTTAGATAGGCTACTAAATAAAAGAATATATAAGGTAAAGTACTTCAAACTTTGGGGAGTTTTGGTTCGTTTATTAATACATGAAACTGTGCATTCTATATTTATTTAGGTTAAATAGAACTGTACATCTTTACACATCCAAATATATAAAAAAATAGGATTAATCCAAAAATGAAATAAAAACACCTTTGATATCCATGTAGAAAATGATCATATCTATCCTAAAAAGCAATATATAGGATGTTATTTTTTTGTTTACAGTTTATTAATTTATGAGGTAGAAATAAACATAACGAAGTCTATAGTAGTCACAATATAATTAGCATTTTATATTGTTTAACAGTATTTTAGGTTTGTATTTCATGACTTTATAGACTTTACACTTTATTCAAAAATCTATAAATAATCCTTTTTAAGCTATTGAAACATTTTTGAAACTTTTTCAGCTTTTCTGCTTTCAGAATAATCATAGAAACCTTCACCCGATTTTATGCCTAATTTCCCTGCTTTTACCATATTCACTAATAAAGGACATGGTGCATATTTTGGGTTTTTAAAGCCATCATACATTACATTAAGAATCGATAAGCATACATCTAAACCAATAAAGTCAGCAAGTTGTAATGGACCCATTGGGTGCGCCATGCCTAATTTCATAACGCTGTCAATTCCTTCAACACCAGCTACACCATTATAGAGTGTTTCAACACTTTCGTTAATCATTGGCATTAAGATACGATTGGCAACAAAACCAGGATAATCATTTACTTCAACAGGAATTTTTTTAAGATTCTGTGATAATTCCATAATTGTTTTAGTAACTGTATCAGATGTAGAATAACCTCTAATTATTTCTACTAATTTCATAATCGGTACAGGATTCATAAAATGCATTCCTATAACTTTATCTGGTTTTTTGGTAACGGCAGCAATTTCTGTGATTGAAATAGAAGAAGTATTGGTTGCCAAGATGCAAGAATCAGCCGTTTCTTCGTCAAGTTCTTTAAATATTTTGAGTTTTAAATTGACATTTTCAGTAGCTGCTTCAATCACTAAATCTACATTTTGTACACCTTGACTTATACTGGTAAAAGTTTTGATATTACTAAGCGTATTGTCTTTTGTTTCTTCTGTAATACGTTCTTTTGATAATAAACGCATCAAATTTTTAGTGATGGTATCAATACCACGATCAATAGCATTTTGTGAGATGTCAATTAAATTTACCTGATAGCCATTTTGCGCAAATACGTGTGCGATACCGTTACCCATTGTTCCAGCTCCAATTACTGCTATATTTTTCATGTTTTATATATTTTAAAAAGTGATTACAAGTTATCAAGCAAATTTACAAAATATACAAGCCTAAAAGCAGATTATTTGTTATTTTTATCCGATAAATAAATGAGTTTGAAAGACACACCAAAACATCAAGGTTTACGGAATCAATTGCTAGAGCTAATTGCTCAAAAAGGAATAAAATCGACAGAAGTTTTGATTGCCATGTCTAAAATTCCAAGACATTTATTTATGGATTCAGCTTTAGAATCGCATGCATATGATGATAAAGCTTTC
>JGI24023J19991_10002744_pt1 | contig 12645 bp, 12 predicted proteins | sample Cruoilmetagenom1_FD_19991 | JGI IMG/M metagenome (IMG submission 19991)
AGTGGATAGCTTCTATATTAGACAAATTACTATAAATCTTCAAGTCTAAATATATAAATCACACCAGTTCTTAATTGGAGATATTAATACTCCACCAATTCAACCCTTCTATTCTTGGCTCTTCCATCTTCTGAGCTGTTTGATGCAACCGGCGCTAGAAATGCGAGACCTTTTGGTGTGACTCTTGCGGACTCGATGCCATGTTCAGAGACTAAAACACCCACGACTGCTTCAGCCCTCTTTTGAGATAAGTTCGTATTATAGTCTAAACTGCCCTTATTATCCGTATGTCCGACGATAAAGAGTTTAAGATTCGGGTTGTCATTAAGAAGCGTTGCTATCTCTTTAATAGTTGCCGCGGATTCGGGTTTGATATCTGCTTTATCGAAATCAAATAGAATTCCGTAAATAGAAATACTTCCCGTTTCAAAGATTTCTTCTGCCATGGCATTTGCATCTACGGTTACCATTGCTTCCTGCATTGGTGCGAGTTCAATTACGTCAACCTGGGTATATATATGATTCCTGTCGGGTCCTCCTCCCCCAGTATTTTTAACAGTGTATAGAGAAACATAAACATCCCCTTCATCCCTAGCAAGTTTGGCTGCTAAGAATCTCTGTTCGGAATAATTATCTGCAAACCCGCCGCTATATTTGACTACTTTATGATTAAAAGCTCTCCCACCGCACTCGTTCTTGCTGCATGTAAACAATATTTCAAAACCTGCGGCTTTAAGAGCATCATCGTAATTTCTGAACACTTCTAAAGTGGAGCGGTCTTCAGGTAAGTAATAAGAAATCTTTGTCACTTTACCCTCTAGTATTTCGCTGCTTTCAACCTTTCGGTTATCGGGCTCTCCGGGGGCGTGAACAACTTTACCTAATAGTATTTCATACTCATCAAATTCTCTGAAGTCATAATCTGTTATCGATGATCCATCATATCTGGAAACCATGGGGTGATCCGAGCTTCCTGAGACATCCTGAGCGAATACGTTTTGGTTTATCAGACTTGAAGTAAAGACAAACAATAATAGAGTTGCAAATTGAGCTGCAAGTTTCATATTACCCTCCTATAGTGCTTTCAAGTTATTAATAATAATCGAAAAGAACTCAAGAACACAATAGATTTTATATATGTTTTGTGTTATCCCTCACTCCTTTGCTATAATTAGAGATAAGGCAAAGAACATATGGAATTCAAAGAGTTGGGGAATACTGGAGTATTAATAGCAGAGATTGGCCTTGGCACCTGGCGATATAGAGGTGAAGCCGCGACCCTAAGAAAAGGTATAGAGCATGGCGCTACTCTCATAGACACTGCGGAGGGATACTATACTGAAGATGTAGTAGGGGAAGCAATTAAGGGTATGCGAGATAAAGTTTTTATCGCCACTAAGGTTTCGGGAAGACATCTGGCATATGATGATATCCTACAATCAGCGGAAGAGAGTCTTTATAAATTGGAGACAGACTATATAGATCTATATCAAATCCACTGGCCAAACCCCTCCTACCCTATAAGGGAAACCATGAAGGCTATGAGCGAGCTTGTCGATAGAGGATTAGTACGATTTATTGGCGTGAGTAATTTTGATATTGACGAAATCGAAGAAGCCCAATCATATCTCAATAATTACGCCATAGTTTCTAACCAAGTCAGATATAACTTAAACGACAGGAGTATTGAGAGAGACCTGCTTCCATATTGTGATGATAGAGATATGACGATTCTTGCTTACACCCCTCTTGATGACGGGAACTTGACTAATATAGGAAATTCTATGAAGAGTAATAAGATGAAAATCCTAGAAGCTATTTCTATTGAAGTAGGCAAAACAATGGGGCAAGTTGCGCTTAACTGGTGCACATCAAGAAAGAATGTAGTTGCTATACCAAAATCAAATAGTCTTGAAAGAACAATTGAAAACTGCGGGGCTTCTGGTTGGCGTCTTAACTCGGACCAGATAGAAAGATTAGATGAAGCATACTCTTAAGAACACCAAACTAGAATCTTTTTCAGAACCAACTCATCTTAAAGCACGTATATTAAAATAAGATATAAAGTTCTTAGAATCAAAATGAAAAGAGGAATTGATGGAGCAGAATGTAAACAAGATTGGCATTATAATAATATTATCTACATTTCTAATATCTCTCCTCATACAACCATCTCAAAATTCTTTCACTATCATCTCTTATGGAATTGAAGAAGTGAAATCAGATAGTTTCGATCATTCATACTCAACTTATAATTCGCTATTAAATAAGTATGTCGATGATGCTAAGGTCAATTATGAGGGCTTTATAAATCAAAGAGCGGAATTTGAGAAATTTCTGAGAACTCTCGGATCTGTGAATGAGACTGATTTTCAAACCTGGACACAAGAGCAAAAACTTGCCTTTTGGATTAACGCCTATAACGCCTTTACTATAAAAGCAATAATTGATCATTATCCGATAAAAAGGAGTTTCTCTCTTGTAGGTATTTTCTATGCGCCATCTAACAGCATCTTGCAAATAAAAGGCGTATGGACCAAGCTTCAGTTCAGGGCAGTAGGCAAAATGGTTACTCTTGATGAGATTGAGCATCAAATACTGAGAAAGGAATTTAACGAACCAAGGATTCATATGGCTATTGTCTGCGCTTCCGTATCATGCCCTGATTTAAGCAGTCAAGCATATACGCCTTTAAAAATTGAAGAGCAATTGGCTGATGCTTCAATCAGTTTTGTGAACAATCCGAGCAAAGGTGTTCATATAGATGAGCAAAATGAGAAAGTGAAACTATCAAAGATCTTTAAGTGGTTCGGAGAAGACTTTATTAAAAATTACGGAAGCCAAAAGCTATTTAACAATTACAGTCTAAAAGAAAATGCGGTTCTCAACTTTACAGCCGACTATTTAGAATCTGAACAAACCAAACAGTACCTTATGACCAACAAATTAAAGATCGGCTACCTGGGTTATGATTGGCATTTAAACGAGCAGCAAGATCCGAATTCTCCGCCATCTTAATTGATAAGCTACTTTCTCTAGCTCACTCGGAGCTTTCGCTAAACCTTAACTCATCTGCACAGTATGCCTGAGCTGATGAGTATGCTGATACGCAAAATGGCACCAGGAAAGTTAGCATAAATTTGAAGTAAAGATGGTGACTAAACTCGAACTGGAGTAAAGAATCGTAATGATTTATGAGAATCAAAATTGGTCCGACAACCAGGGCTACTTTTATTGCTCTTAATACCGTCTCTCGTCTAAAAAAATTCTTAAAAAACAATCTCAAACCTTTCTCCATAACACGATCTAAAATATACAACTATACTTTAAACGCAACATCTATAAATACTATGATGATCTAACATAAGAAAAGGTTGCTGAGAAGGTAATTCAATAAACACTACAAGTAAATCAAACTACTACATTACTAATACATATGTTACTTTTATACCTCAAAATTTAGCACATTCGGAGGAAAGATGTCTCAAAATAATACGACAAGCAAAATGAACTGGGACCTTACAAGTTATTTCCCAAATTTTAATGGCCCAGAGATGAAAGAATTCAAAGAACTACTTAAAAATGATATAGAATCTATCAGAAAAAGAGCATCCTCGATTAATTCTTTAGAGGAAAATAATCAGGATGAATGGGAACAAATTTTCTTAGATTGTGAAGACTTAACTACAAGATATTCACATCTCAGATCCTATATAGGGTGTGTGGCCTCCGCTGACAGCAACAATGAAGATCATCTAAAAGAAGAGGCAGAAATGTCTGTATTGGGCGCTGAATTCTCAAAGTTATCATCTGAACTTCTAAACTCACTTAAAAATGCTGACGATGAATTATTCAAATCGTTCACGCAGAAACCAGCCCTTAATAATGCTTCTTATTATTTAAATAGAGTCAGAGAAGAATCTCAGAAGAGAATGGATCAGGAGAACGAAATTCTTGCAGCCGACCTTGGAGTTGATGGCATTGGAGCCTGGGGGAGACTTTACGATACAGTATCGAGTAAACTTGAATTCGATATGAAATACCCGGACGGTAAGAAAATGCGCCTTCCCATGTCTCAAAGACGGTCTTTAATGGAAAAACCTGATCGGGAAATAAGAAAAGCTGCTTTCGAGGGAGGTAATGAGGCGTGGCAGAGTATTGAAGATGTTACAGCTTCAGCTCTTAATTCTATAGCAGGAACAAGGCTTACCCTGAACAAACACAGGGGAATCAACCACTTTCTTGATGTAGCTTTATTTCAAGCCTCTATTAGTAAGAAGACCCTTGATGCAATGCTAGATGCCATATATAGCGAAATTGAGGTACCAAAAGATATTCTCCGGCTCAAAGCCAAAACAATGAATCGAGAAAGAATAGCATGGTATGATCTGGGAGCGCCGATGGATTTGGAATTTAAGAAAAAGCTAGACTGGCAAGAAGCCCAAAACCTTGTTCAAAATTCTTTTTCATCTTCTTATCCGGAACTAGGCAGCTTTGCAGGAAATGCTTTTGAGAAACAATGGGTCGACTGGGAGCCAAGAGAAGGTAAACGTCCAGGTGGATTTTGCACCGGTTCCCTCTTAACAAAAGAATCCAGAATTTTTATGACCTACAACGAAACTATAGGCGACGTGCTAACTCTCGCTCATGAAGCAGGGCATGCTTTCCACAGTCATGTTATGAGAGATATTCGCCCCTATGCTCACTTCTATCCTATGACTCTTGCAGAAACAGCATCAACATTTGGGGAGATGATTCTTACTGAGGGCATATTAGAAGACCCATCTATTAGCAAGTCTGAGAAAACTCTTATGCTGGATACTGAAATAAATCATGGGGCAATCTATTTAATGGACATACCTGTACGATTTGAATTTGAGAAGGCATTTTATGAGGAGAGGCAAAAGGGAGAAGTAAGTGTCAGCCGTCTTAAAGAACTGATGACTGAGACACAACAACGAATCTTCGGGGATATATTAGAAGAAGGGGGAGAGGATCCTTATTTCTGGGCTTCAAAACTTCATTTTTATATTACCGGAGTTACATTCTATAACTTCCCTTACACATTCGGGTATTTGCTGAGCCGTGGATTATTCGCAATGTTCAAAAAAGAGGGAAAGAATTTCTTGCCCAAATATGAAGAGTTTCTCCGCTTAACCGGTTCAGACACTGCAGAAAATGTAGCCAAGAGAAGTATTGGACATGACCTTGAATCTCCTGAGTTTTGGGCGCAATCAATCCATACTCTAAACGAGCCGCTTAAAAAACTTAAAGAGCTCTTGTAAAACATTCGGCTAAGATGGCTAGTAATAACCAAAGAATCAACAGTAATCACTTAGTTTTTAGGTAATTGTTATAGTTTCAATTGATCGTGTTAATAATATTCTGGCGAGAGTTTTGAAACCTTATATATATCCCCGGCGCCAACCGATACAGTATAATTCCAACTATTCCAGATAAATCCAAGAATGCCTATGACATCAGGCTCGGAAAGAACCCGGTTACGCCAGCGATAAGATGAAATTGTTAGGGGGGGGGTTACTTAAAACACTGCCCTTAATGTTTAAGGTAAAGACATTGCTGTCGCAATAGCAGTTCCGTGATTAAATGATAAATCCAATATTAAAGCCGCCATTATTCCTAACATATAAAAGATGGATGTTGCGAAAGCTTTTCCATAACCTGAATTAGTCATTGTGCTTTTTATAATTATATACTCAAAGTATCCGCCGAAAATAATAGCCAATATGGCAAAGTACGCTGATGTATAACCCAGAAACCAAAAGGATAAAGATAACGGCAGCAAAGATATTGAGTAAATCAAGATCATTATATTGGTAAACTTGGCTCCCTTGGCAACAGGCATGACAGGAACACCTGCTTTTTTATAGTCCAATTTATATTTCTGAGCAAGCGCCCAAAAATGTGGAGGCTGCCAGAGCATCATAAAAGCAAAGAGAATATAGCCGTCTAGACCAATGTTTGGCTGTATAGCCGCATACCCTATTAAAACAGGAAGAGCGCCAGGTATGCCTCCTAATATAGTTCCATATGGGGAGCTTCTCTTTAAGTATAGTGTGTAGAGCAAAGTATAGCTTAATATTGCAGCAATAATTAAGAGGGCGGCTACGTAATTCAAATAATAAAAAGAAATAACTAGAGATATAATTATGAAGAAGCTTGCTATGATTATAGCTGTTTTCTCTCCCACTACTTCTAGCGCTTTTGCCCGTTTACTCAGCCTGTTCATTAGTAAATCAATCTGCTTATCAAGAACATTATTAAGAATCGCTGATCCGGCAGCGCTTAATAGTAATGCAATAATCGTTAGAACAATTAGGCTTAATGAAGGCAGTCCCTTTGCGGCTACAACTATCCCTGCAAATCCCGTAAAAGCTACACTTACAATTATTCCGGGTTTAGACAAAAGAACTGTGGAAACTACTATATTTGAGGGTGAGCTCTCTACCTGTTCCATAACTTTATCTTTCATTTTGATGTTAATAAGATCCGCTTTTCAGATTATACACTACTTTCTTTCATTCCCTGAAACCAGGCATATAGTGCGGTAGTAAATATTAAGAGAGCTAGAAAAAGATGCAATGCTGTAACAGCAAAATTAAGCTTTGTAAGTACCACGCCCGCTCCAAGAAGGATTTGAAGTATGATCAATCCAATCAATAGAAATAGCTTACTTCGATATTTCTCTAATGCCGAAGCGGAATATGAGGCTATCAGCAGAATCGCAACTATGATGGTAATTGTGTAAGCCAGTCCTCTGTGAGCAAAGTGGTTTAATACTAATCCTGAAATCTCAGGTGGAATCCAATACCCAAGACATGTAGGAAAATCTGGACAAGCAAGACCTGAAGAAGAGTGTCTTACATAAGCCCCTAATACTGCCTGAATGAATATCAAAATACTAAGAAAAAAGAAAATTCCTTTATACCCAGCAATACTGAAAGTAGGTTTATTTTTGGCACCATCATAAGAAACCATATATACAACTAAGGCAAAAATTACTATGGCATTGGCAAAATGATACGTCGTAAGGTTGACCGGAAGCTCCATTAATACCACTATTCCACCAAGAACAATTTGGAGCAATAGCAAAATCACGACAATTAACGGTATTATTTTGATAGCACCCAGATACGATTTAACTCTTTGATAGCATAGGATAATGATAAATACAGAAGTTATGCCGCCTATGACGCGGTGAATAAACTCTACATATATATCCCATCTGAATGGCGGGAGGATCTGGCCATGGCAAAGAGGCCAATCCGGACATGCAAGCCCAGCTTTAAGACCCGCAACCAAATTTCCCCATACTAATAGAATAAAAAGTAAAACCAGGGCAATTTTGCCTATCATAAAAAGTTATCTCAACTACAGTAAAATTCTTGTGAAAGTGTCGACAATGGTCATACCTATTAATAAGAAGAGCAGCCCTAAAGGGAAAAGAGCAAATAGCCAAGTAATAGAGTCCTCAAATTTAAGATGCATAAAAAATAGCGCCACTGCCGTAGCTTTTATTGAGGCTACAACCATGGCAATTACAATATTGAAGGTTCCGAAATCTAGATATGACACGTATACAGTAACAGCTGTGAGTATCATAAGAACTACCCATACTATAAAGTAGGTTGTATAACTAGTTATATGTCGTCCTTCGCTATGTGAATGTTCGCTCATTTATTTCTGCCTCCCTTTATCCGACTAAATAAAGTAATGGGAAAAGATATATCCAAATTAAATCCACTAAATGCCAGTAAAGCCCCCCCAATTCTACAGGGGTGCTGTACTTTTCATTAAATTTACCCTTAAAGGTTAAAACCATTATTACTCCAAGAACCACAAGCCCGATAAAAACGTGCAGCATATGGAGACCTGTCATCATAAAGTAAAGAGAGAAAAATATACTTGTGTCAGGATAAATATGATGTGAGAACTTAGCTCCGTATTCAAAATACTTAACGACCCCAAATCCCAGGCCGCATATTATAGTAATAAGAATAAATATTCCGGCCATCATCTTCCTGCCTTTTTGCACGGCAGTAACTGCTGTAGCCATAGTCAAACTACTGAAAATTAATATACAGGTGTTCACAGCTCCCATTTCCCGGTTGAGTTCCTGGTGCTGTTCTAAAAACATTTCCGGGTACTTAGCTCTGAAAATTGCATAGGCGGCAAAAAGTCCGCCGAAAAGCATTATCTCAGTTCCCAGAAAAAGCCACATACCCAGCTTTGAGGAGCTGTATTCGACTTCAGGGTCCATAGGATGAAGGTGACCATGAGATTCTTCGATATTTGCCTGTTCCATTTTAAGCATCCACCTCTTTCTTTTTCCCGTAACCGTATGTCCAGTCGGTTACATGAGGTATTTCTTCAAAATTTTCATGTGGTGGGGGTGAAGGTACCTGCCATTCCAAGGAAAGCGAACCATATGGGTTTTGAGGCGCCTTTTCTCCACTAAAAAGTCCCTTTAAAAGATTTACTGTCATGATTAGAACACCGAGCCCCAATAACCAGGAACCATAAGTTGATAGAGCCATTAAGGACTGAAATTCCTCAGGATAAGTGGCATATCGTCTTGGCATACCCTGAATTCCTAAGAAGAATTGAGGGAAAAACGTAACGTTAAAACCAACGAAAACTAGGAACCACGAAAGTTTGGCTACAGACTCGTTAAACATCTTGCCAAACCATTTCGGATACCAAAAATGTATGGCTCCAAAGAACCCCATAACTGTTCCCCCGATCATAACATAGTGCATATGGGCAACTACAAAATAAGTGTCATGAAGATGAATATCCGCAGCTAATGCTCCCAAGAACACACCGGTAAGACCGCCTATAGTGAACAAGAATATAAATCCGAGCGCGTATAGCATAGCTGAATGAAGTTCAATTGAACCCTTGTAAAGAGTCGCAATCCAGTTAAAAACCTTAATCGCTGTTGGAATTGCCACAAGAAAAGTTAAGAATGAGAAAATCGTAGCAGCAACTTCAGAGATACCACTTGTAAACATATGATGCGCCCACACTAAGAAACTTATAAATGCTATACCAAGGCTTGAATAAGCTATAGCCTTATAACCAAAAATTGGCTTTCGTGAGAACACTGGAATGATTTCAGAAATTACACCCATAGCTGGAATAATCATGATATAAACTGCGGGGTGTGAATAGAACCAGAAGAAGTTCTGGAATAAAACAGGATCCCCGCCTTTTGCAGGATCAAAGAATCCCACTCCAAGGCTTCTTTCAGCAATTAGCAGAAGAAGCGTTATACCAACAACCGGTGTTGCAAGAAGCTGGAGAATCGCTGTAGCGTAAGATGCCCAAATAAAAAGCGGTAAACGGTGCCATGTCATACCAGGCGCTCTCATCTTATGAATAGTTACAATGAAATTAAGCCCTGTAAGAATTGAAGAGAACCCTAATACAAAAACACCAAACGTAATGAGTATCACGTCCGTGTCAGTAGTAGCGCTGTAAGGTGTATAGAATGTCCACCCTGTATCAGCCGGCTGTAAAAGAGCAAATAACACGATAATTGTCCCTGCTATATATATCCAATAACTTCCCAGATTAAGTTTGGGAAATGCTACATCAGGAGCGCCAATCATAAGGGGTATGAGGAAATTACCAAAGCTCGCCGCAAGTCCTGGAACAATGAAGAAAAATACCATCAATGAGCCGTGTAAAGTGAAGAGCACATTATAGGTATGCGGACTTACAAAATCTGCAGCCGGGGTCATGAGTTCAAACCTCATTAATAATGCAATAATCCCAGCTATTAGAAAGAATAGTGATATTGAAACCAGGTACAGAATTCCAATTCGTTTATGGTCTGTTGTTAGGAACCAGGACAAAAATCCCTTTTTCTCTAAAAACGGAACATATACATTTGTGGCAATAGTATGATTTGCCATTTAAATTTCCTCCTAAATTATTAAAACCTTATTTTAACGTCTTAATGTATGCAATTACTGCTGTAATCTCTCCCTCGCTTAGTATACCTTTAAAAGAAGGCATTACGGGTTGAAATCCTTCTACTAATTCTTCTTGAGGTTCTAAAATTGATTTCATAATGTAATTCTCATCGGCGGTATAGCTAGAACCGCCTTCTAATACACCAGTTCGGCCGTAAAGACCTTTAAACGATGGGCCTATTACAACACTGCCGTCTATACTGTGACATGCATTGCAGCCCTTTTCTTTATAAATCTTTTCTCCTAATTCAGCTGGTGGCAATGAGGCAACAGCTGCGCCGTCATCAACACCAATCCCCTTTTCCCAAATATCATAGGCCTCTGGGCTAAGTACTACTACCTTTCCTAGCATAGCAGAATGCCCCGTGCCGCAATACTCAGCGCAAAATATATCAAAAGTCCCTATTTTTGTAGGAGTAAACCATAGCTGTGTATATCTTCCCGGCAAAATATCTTGTTTTACTCTAAATGCAGGAATAAAGAAACTATGTAAAACATCATCAGCCCTCATTATCATTCTGACAGGTCTGTTTTGTTGAACATACAGCTCATTAAGCGTTTTTTTGCCATTGTAATAATCAAATGTCCAGAGCCACTGCTTACCTGTTACAGTAATGTCAACAGAATCCGCTGGAGGAGTTCTCATTTCTTTGTATACTACAAATCCATAAACAAACAGAAGTATGAGCAAAATAGAGGGTATTACAGTCCATATTATTTCTAGCGTTTCATTACCGGTTATATAAGGAGTTTCTTCATCTTCTCTTCTTCTTCTATATTTGACCGCAAAATAAATTAGTACTGCAGATATCAGAACAAAGAAGAATAAAGATATAAGAGTTATTACTAAGAGTACTCCATCTACTTTGCCCGCGAGATTTGATGCCGCCTCTGGAATCCAAGTCATCTGTTGTCTTTTAAACCTCCATCTCTATTCATCAGGTTCTATTTTCTCTCTTCTCCAAAAGTATGTTAATCCAACGCATAGGGATAACAATGTAATCACTCCGCCAGCTTTAACAACATTTAATGCTTTAAGAGCATATTTCTTTCCAACAGGGTCAAAACCATAACAAAATAACAAAACGCTATTAAGCAGTTTAGAAGTTCCTATCTCTCCCTTTGAAGCTTCGAGTAATGAAAGCCTAAAATCATTAGGCACATGCTGTATTCCGTGAAGGTACCTGGAAATCTTCCCCTCAGGGGTAAGCACAATTAAAGCTGAAGCGTGAGCGAACTCATCACCATCTATTTTGTATTTAAAACCGACTGATTGAGTTAATTCTTCTATATTTTTTTTATCACCTGTAAAAAATGGCCAACTATTTTGAGTTTGTTCCCCTGTTTTAACCCTGCTGCGATATTTAAGCGCTTTACCGGCGGCTAATTCAGATGAATCTTCAGGATCAAAACTGACGGTAAGCAATTTGTAATCTTCACCTATCTCAAGCGAGTCTGTTTCATTAACAACTTGAAGCAGACCGTCTGTAGCAAAGTTGCATAGCTTAGGGCAACTATAATAAACAAGATTTAAAACTGTAGGAGTATTACTAGATAAGAGATCTTTAAAAAGAACTGGGTTATTATTTTCATCTATAATGGTTATATCGTCTGGTATGACATCCCCTAACCTTTCATCAATGCCGATATCCTTTACATCTCTTGCATCAGTAATGGCTAAAACAAAGCCTGATGAACAGAGCATTAAAACTAGAACAATAGAAGATATTAATTTCAATTTATGCATCTTTTTAATAAGAATATCGTTAGATACCTTAAATTTATGTGTTTATTCACTCACCACATTAAAACTCTCATCCGCTACAAATAATCAATTTCCTATTTTAATTCAATTTATTGGGGTGAGTAAAGAGCTATAATACTTAAATATTAGTGGGTTACTAAAACTCAAATATTTAACCCCCGATAACCTTAAAACGTGGATGATTCTAGCTGATTCCTGTCTCCTGTCAAGTATGACGGCCTCGGATAAAACTAAGGTAATTTGGAAAACAGTGATATTAAATTTAGAATAGTACAAAATGGGATCAATTATTGACATTGAAGGTATAAAAGTAGGCCACTCTTCAGATTTTGATGCAATTACGGGCTGCAGTGTGATGCTATTTGAAAATCCGGTGACTGCTGCTGTAGATCTTAGGGGCGGTGGGACCAGCACTAGACAAATCGACTCTCTTCTTTCCCATAGTACATTTGGAAAAATCCATGCAATTCTTTTGACCGGGGGAAGCGGATACGGTCTTGATGCATCGAGCGGAGTTGTGAGATTTTTGGAAGAAAGAAATATAGGGCTTGAGGTAGGTCATGGGTTGGTAGTCCCTTCTGTCCCAACAGCCGTAATTTTTGATTTGGGAATAGGAAATGGGAAGATAAGACCTGATGCAAAAATGGGGTATGAAGCTTGTCTTTCAGCCACGTCGTCTGATGTTGAAGAAGGATCAATAGGTGTTGGTACTGGGGCAACCATAGGGAAATTAATGGGCGTAAAGCAAGCTACAAAAGGCGGTATCGGGACAGAAAGTTATAAGCTAAAAAGTGGAGTCACTGTAGCAGTCTTGGTAGTTGTAAACGCTTTTGGTGATATTGTTTCTCCTGAAAACGGAAAGATAATAGCTGGAGTAAG
>JGI24023J19991_10002746_pt1 | contig 12643 bp, 14 predicted proteins | sample Cruoilmetagenom1_FD_19991 | JGI IMG/M metagenome (IMG submission 19991)
CCAAACACTCAATTGTATTTTAATTGAGTGTTTGGGTCCGAGTTAGCGAGCGCCCTGGTTTTTCGAGGAACGGAAGGAACCGCGCGGTAGCGCGGCGAGGGCTCGGGTGCGCTTTCTTTGGCTACTTTCTTTGCGCACACAAAGAAAGTAGCCGGCCGTGCGGGGGCCGGTCCCCGCTATTATAAATAAAAGCCACCCGTCGCACGGGCGCGGAAGCCCGTTAGTAGAGAAGTTAATATCGCCGAAGGCGATCACATTAAACGACCACATCAGCGACCGTTCCCTCATTCCAGTTTCTTGAACAGTTTCATCAGTACCAAGTGTGTCGGCAGGTAAATCAACAGCGGCAAAAGGACCAGCAGCAGGATCAGGAAAAGCGGAGCCGGCATCCATGTCTGGCGCTCAGGTCCCAATCCAAGAACCCAGTTGATGTTCCGCCCGGGATCGGTCAGGAGATAACTCACGGGCAGCACAATCCAGGCGAGCGCTGTTTGTGCGAGGAACGCGCGGCGGTCGTACCCCAATCGCCACACGGCGTAGACAAGCACGGCCGGCAGGAACACATGAAACAACGACAACGTCCGCACTAGGCCAGGGATATCCCGGTCCCACATATAAGCGGTTGCGTTGAGCCCGAACACGTCTTTGCCAGCGGCAATTCTCGCAAAGAATTCGATATTCCAGGCAAGCTCGGGCAAGACGACCGCCACTGCCATCATGCTGGCGATCAGCCGGTTCTCCTGCCACAACGCGAACAGCATCAGGAACAGGGCAATGTCGGACATCCAAAGGAAATTGGCGGGACCACGACCCACCCAATAAACGGGCACGAGAACACAAACAAAGATTGTGTAGGGGATCTTGATCCAGAGGGAAATTATCTTAGGATTCGCGCCCATAAGCGTAGCGGCCCGCGATCACCTGGCAGCGGGCCTGGTCTGCTCCGCCTGCCAGTTCCGTTCGGGCAGGTTTTCTGAGAAACCTGCATTAGGGGCATGGACATCTGCAGTAAGCAATCGGGCGCCAGACATTCCACCTCCGCAGGACAGACTGACCATCATCCTGCATCCACGCGAACACTGTCTCCGAGGCGAATGATACCACCGCGCACCACACGCGCGGTGACGCCTCCATGGCCCCGCAGCGCGTTGAAACCGCCCTCTCCCAACATCTCCTCCATGCGCGAGCACGGGTGACAATGACCGGTCATCTCCATCAAGGCCTCGCCTATGCCGAATTGCTTGTCCTTTAATGCGAGCAGATTGATTCCTTTTACGACTATGTTACGACGCAGTAACGCCGGATCGATATCCATGCGCCCAAGGAAAGATGCGACAGCTTTTAGATGCTCATACTGCAGCAATGTGACCTGACGCCTGCCGGCACCGTTCCCCATAAAATGATCGCCTACCAGACCCTCGCCGACAACGGCCTGCACTTCTTCAATGGCCTGCACTGGCAGGCGCCGGCCTGGCCGCAGCCCCAGCCAGATGACCGCACCGACTTGTGGAAGTGTATTTTCCAGTGCTCTCATCACCGAGTTTTTCTCATCCACCACGCTCAAACTCCTGAGAACCTTCAGAACCTGCCTCAAACGCCCTGGAAGCAACGCAAAGTACGCCAAGACGCAGAGGACGCAGAGGACGCAGAGGACGCAGAGGACGCAAAGAATATTCTAAGATATAAAGCATTTTGTTGCTTTCTCCGTGTACTTTGCGTCTCCGCGACCTCTGCGTTCGTTCCGCAACGCCAGGGGGTGGAAGGTATTTTGAGATAAGTTCTAGTAAACCCCAAAGCTTAATACAGCCCATTCACGGAAGCCGCCCATAGCATACCAGCGTGTCATATTCGAAATTTACCTTACCGTTGACCTGGTGGGTCCGAAAAATCCGGCCAAGCTCATACAACATATCTTTGAGCCTTGCATCGCCTGGTTCCGGCGTATAGGATGACGAAAGCAGCCGGCCCTTGAGGCCATCGAAATCAAATAACTGCCTGTTATCGAATACCGTGACCTCGACTCCATGTGGACTGAAAAACGATTCAAGCATCGATTGATCACCATGCCCCTGCCGCACAATATCGTAATTGGTACCATAGGTCTGCAACAAGCTATGATATGCAGCGAGGAACGGGGTACTGGAGGTTCTTGTTCTATTCCACACCAGCACAACCCACCCCCCGGTTTTGAGAATGCGGGCGAATTCTAGTCGGGTTCTTTGCCTGTCGAACCAATGGAATGATTGTGCCGCCGTGATAAAATCCACACTGTGCTCTGCGAGCCGGGTTGATTCGGCGGTGGCTGCCACGCTGACAAACCGCGCGCAATTCTCGAAACGGCGTTCAGCGACCCGCCGCATCCCGGAATTTGGCTCGACCCCGAAAACGCGATTACCGTTTGCCAAGAGTAAAGATGAAAAGACCCCGGTTCCCGAACCGACATCAGCAATCATCGCATCGGGTGAAAGCCAGCACTTTTGCTTCATGAGCTCGACAACGGCCGGCGGGTAACCCGGCCTGTATCTCTTGTACATCTCTACCCTGCTGGAGAACCTGACTGTCGGATCGACCATAGCGCTCGCGGACCAGTGGAATTTATCCCAGTCTTTTACTACTCACTGCACGGTTGTGTATCGCCCGGAGACCAACCGCCATCCCCCTGCAAGACTATTTTAGTTTGACACTATTTTAGCTGGGGGTTCTCATAATTTTCGAAAATTATGCCCAGCTGTGTTAGTTTCCGCCGAAAACCTTCCTTTGTATTGAGCGTATGGACATAGGATCCATCCCGCTTCCTGTACGAAATCAGGCCACCATGGTCCAGCGGGGCAACGATGACAGGGTCACTCGCATTATCAACGTTAAATTCACATATGCCGACCTCTGTCCCGAGCAGATCCGCCGGCCTTAGATCCTGCATGCAGCCGGACAACACAAATCTTCCTGGACACGCCCGGATCGGCCTCCAATTCCATGCAGCCATCAAGTCTTCATGGGTCACAATAGCACTCAGTGCCGATCCAGCAGTACCGCCAACTGCTTGAGCGCTTTATTCCTCACCAATTCGCCATCATGAAACAATGCGACTAATCGAAGCGGTCCGCCGTTCAACGCTTTCAGCGCAACATGATCCGGACTGATCGTAGCGCGGCCCAACGCCTTTTCTGTCGGCCAATCAATTCCGGTATACGCAGCGTAGATCAGCTCCGAACACACGATCCTGTCCGTGGTCTCTACATCAAAATTGAAATCGTACGCCTTGCCTACCTGCCGCAGCGCCCGGATAATGATTTCGGCCGTGTCTTCCTTGTCTTGCCGGGAAACACGAAAGATCCCGACGTCATCGACATTAAGAAATTCCTCCAGGGTGCTCATCTCGACACCGGAACGCAGGGCCTCCACTATGAGCTGCCCGTTCCTGATCTGCCCACGGCGCTTCTTGACCAGTGGATGGTCCCAGATACCCAGCGACCTCAACTCCTCTTCTGTGCCTATCCAAACCGCCGCATGACCCCAGTGCCCGGGGATAAACTTATCAGTCAGCCGGAATGGCGTCTTCTCCAGCAGTATATCCCCGGCCTGAAGTCGATCTTTGATCAATCGCGACATCTGAGGCCGGCCGTAGAGTTTCCCCTTGCGCGTCTCGATGAGCCCAACAGAGTTCCCAAACAGCATGCTGAAGATATTAACGCCTTCACGGCCAAGATGATTCAGGCTGTCGCCGGTAACCGATCCAAAAAACTGCATCTGTCTTCCCAAGCCGTAAAGCGATGAGTGTTTCTTGGTCATATTGTACGTCGGGCTCTGGGATATGAGCATGTACAAATAGCTCGACCCGCTGTCTCTGAAAAACTCTCGCGGCGCCTGTTCAACCATTTTGTCGTAGAATTCCCTCGCTGATATGACGCGATGACGATTGCTGGGCGAATTGTACAACAGTGTCACCTTGGCCAGTTCGGCCCGACCGATCTTATACCCCGTGTCGCGGGCATTGAGTAAACGACGAAGTTTACGGTCTTCCTCGAAGATAGATATTGCAAGGAGATAGTTATCATAGAGCACCAAGGCCGCGGAAAGCGACAGCATGACCGCGGTCAGCCTATCCTGCGGGGAAATACGGAAATCACGCAGGGTGTCTTCAGACACCTCAACCCAGCATTCGTGGGCCTGGGCGACCGCATAAAGCTCGTCGCGGAGGCTCAAATGCGCGATCATACCCTGATTAAGCGTATCCAGATCGGCGCCTGACAGCGGCTTGTCCCGTGCGATTTTGCGCTTAAGCCGGTCGGCCACCCTTATGCTCTCAGCGCGGTACACCAAAGCCTTCTCGACCAACGCCTGATAGTCCTCGATCTCCCTGCGAATACCATCATCATTCATCTGCCGGGCAGTGCCGTGTACATCAGTCAAATGCTTCCAACAGTACCTGCTGGAATCCATTTCGCCTAATGCCAGCACCAAACCAGGGGCACCGTTGGCTGCACTGACGAGACAAACCATATGTGCAATCTGCGATACCGAAATCAGTATCACCGAGATCAACAATTTTTTACTGCTATGCCGTTTCATATATAGCGTACCCCCCGGCAAAACCATTATGCTCAAGTATATCAAATCGAAAGGATTTTGCTGTCATCTTCTGCCTGCGCCTGCAACACACGGAAAAGATTATTACCAATGACAGTGCTCCACACACTCTTTTCTACATCAAGCGTTTCAGGGATAACATTGCGAAAAGGTTTCCGGGCGGGCTCGCGTTAGAACCATCAGTCGGTAAACGGCTGATAGCTGACCTCCAGTATGGTATATTCCGCCTTGCCCTCGGGCAGCCCAACGATCACTTCATCACCTGCTGTTTTTTTCATTAGAGCCCGGCTGAGTGGCGAATCTACACTGATCCAACCCTTGCCAATATCAAACTCGTCCGGTCCGACGATTCGGTATATGAGAATTTTTCCCTGCTGATCCTCCAGACGCACCCACGCGCCGAAGAATACTTTGTCCTGATCTTCGGGAAGCCGATCGACTACCACAAGATCATCGAGGCGTTTTTGCAGGAAACGGATTCGACGGTCGATCTCGCGCAATTGCTTCTTACCGTAGATATACTCTGCGTTTTCAGAACGGTCCCCCATCGCCGCCGCTTCGGACACCGCCTGCGTAACCTCTGGCCTTTTGACTTTCCAAAGATACGCCAGTTCGTCACGCAGACGCTGCATCCCTGCCGACGTGATATATTTTGATCCCGATTTTTGTGGAAAGTGTTGCCGGCCCATGGGCACAATGATATTAAGGAACCTCCGGAAAAGTCCATACATGGACACTTTTCAACCCCGGTTTGCTGGGATTACGTCCGTACACCGCCCCTCCGGCCGCTTCGGCGCGGTGCATGGGCTCGCCGCCTCCCGCGACTTGTTCCCTATTTCAACCATTTGACGTGTCTGCAATATGGCAGTCACCCCCTGGANTAATCTCAGCGCTTCCTTAGATCAGGAATTTAGCGATCAATACTGGACCTGTTTTTCATGGAATGGTAAAGCTGCCTTCTAACGATCTATCACACTTTTCCAGTTTCGCCACCACCCCGAATACCAAAAGCATATAAAAACAATATTGAAAAAACGCGTTGAAAGAGACAGGGTGGCGTGACTGAGGGGTCCGCCAACTGGCGGCATAATCCTGGTTCCTGCGACCAGGCAAAATAATAAAAGACTTACAACAGAATTATCGCGAGGATCTGTTTACAGCGAAGAGTCTGCTGGGGTTCCAGGTTATTCCCGGGCAGATTCAGTCGTGGCTATTGCTATTGATACCTGTTTTCTGAGGCTCCCGCTGCCATGACAATGATAGCACGGACTGCTACCACTGCCGGCGCACATAATGCATCGCCCTAGTGACTCGTGAATCAGGATCCTGCCTTCCGTGCCGTAATCGTAGTGTGTCTCGTAACGCATACCCCTGCCCGCACAGATCGAGCAAGTTATGCTACCGGTCCCATTGCAGGCCCTGCACATTTGATAATGATTCGGATACTCAAGCCAGGAATCCATTGTAGTCCCCCCTTCATACAAGGCATGGATTGTTTGCGCTTGAATGGCTCACCAAAAAGCCCGGTCGCCCTCCCCCTTGTGCCGTATGTTAATTAAATCCAAAACGTATCGAAAAATCTGTGCAATAATTTACTTGTCAATTGTGTATTAATCACAAGACCAGGCGCCAAACTCCGGGTTCCCACACCTTGCCTACTCCCCATCCCCTCAACGCAACGACCTGAAATCAAGCAGCCTGGGGAGACAATGCCGCTACACAGCGGCGGGACGGATGGGAATGCATCTGACCATGCATCGCGCGCTGCCCACAAACGGCCGTTACCAGTCCAATGGCCCGGCGGCCGTACGACTTAACGCTCCGAATGCCCAAGGTTCTTATCCGGCGCCACGCGGTCGCGGACCAACTGTTTCAGCTCTTTTGACTCTGGAAAACGCCCCTGCTCCTTGCGGGACCAAACTGTCTCACCGTCGACGCGCACGTCGAATATACCGCCGGTTCCGGGAACCAACGCCACCTCACCAAGCTCTGTGTCAAACGTGGTCAGCAGCTCCTGTGCCATCCACGCCGCCCTCAGCAACCAACGGCACTGTGTGCAGTATTCAATCCGTACTCGCGGCCGGTCTGTCATGACACGTGTTCTCCTCAATCCGTGCAACTGCCAGCATGATGCCGACCGACTATAACAGTATTTTCTTTTCAGTGGTCCCGACGAATGTATTCAGGAACGCAACCGTACTTTGAGATCCATTGCACCGGTTAGCCAATCCGGCGCCCCATTTCCTCTGCGCTCGATCGATCAAACTCAACAGGTCTTCGCTGATAAGGACCGCATCCGGGGGGCTCGATCAACTGCCTGCCTGCAGCCATCCGCATGACGCTACCGGTCACTTGCAGGCGCGCCTAAGCGCTGAATTTCAGCGTCGCCGGCCCGATGGGGCATCACGTATGCAGCCAGCTATCACCCAAAAACACCGGGGAAATGAGGCGCCTGGCTGAAAATAGCGTTAAATCATATACATAGAGGAGGGAAAGGTATAAAACTTGCATAAAAATAGGTGAGCAGGGCTCGATTACCCTGCATAACGAACAGGCAAAGAGGGGTGGGACCCGTGCTTCGTCACGAGCCGGCCACCCATGTCAAGATGGCATGGGTGGCCGCAGCATGAACGCCGTCACCGAAAAGTCCGCACTGCAACGGCCGGGCGAGGAGCCCGCTATGCCCGAGACCCAGCCTAAAGCGGCACAGGCGGCCCGGCTGTACGCCGAGCAGATCAAGATCCTGTACACGAATCTTCCTGGCAGCCTGATGGCTACCGTCGCCAACGCCCTCATTTTAATTTTCTTGTTGCGGAACGTCATTCCTCATAAGGCCTTGCTCGTGTGGCTTGGGGTCATTGTGTTGATCACGGCCTGTCGCTATGTCCTCGTCCACGCCTATCGTCGCGCACCGATGACGCCCGCTGACGCACCCCGCTGGGGATTCTGGTTCACCGCTGGCGTATTCCTGGCCGGTTGCACCTGGGGCGCTGTTGCCATTTTTCTGTTTCCGGAAGATCTGCCCCACCGGCTTTTCGTCATCTTCATTCTCGCAGGTACAACAGCCGGCGGCGTGGTAAATCTTTCAGCCCTTATGCGAACGGCGAGCATTTTTATTCTCACCGTCCTGATACCGTTAATCCTGCACCTCCTGCTCGCCAGCAGTGAAATACTGCTTGCGATGGGCGCCATGTCGGTCGTGTTTATGGCACTTATGCTCGCTACCGCCCGACGCGTGTATGTCACGACGCTGACTTCATTAAACCTGCGCTTCAGGAATAGTGACCTCATTGCCTACCTGGCAAAAGAAAAAGAATCTACGGAGAAACTGAACAGGGATCTGAAACAAGAGATCAAGGAACGGGCACGGATTGCGGAAAACCTGCGGCAGAGTGAAGGCCGTATTCATGCACTCGTCGATAATGTCCTCGACGGTATCATCACAATGAATGATGACGGATTGATCGCGACGGTGAATCCGGCGGCGGTACGTATCTTCGGATATTCAGAGCCGGCAATGGTCGGAAAGCACTTCAAGATGCTGATGCTGGAATCCGAACAGGATGAATATGACAATTATTTCGATGCCTATAAAACCACAAGAAATGGGAAAATAACGGGGTTCGGTCTTGAGATCAGCGGCCGGCGCAATGATGGCTCCATATTTCCCATGGAAGTCGGTATCAGTGATATGTGGTTCGATGATTGGCACATGCATATCGGAATAATACGCGACATTACCGAACGCAAGAAGATTGATCGCATGAAGACGCAATTTATCGCCGCCGTCAGTCATGAGCTCAGGACACCGCTGGCATCGGTCGTGAACTCCCTTGAGCTCTTCGCAGATGGAGCTGCCGGAGAGTTGTCCGAGAGAGGCACCTCGCTCCTGACTATTGCGCGCAATAATATGGAGCGTCTTGTGTATCAGATTAACGATATCCTCGACATCGACGACATCCAGTCAGGAAAAATGAGGCTTGATTTGAGGCCGGTTGACCTCGCAGCACTTATCAGACAAATCATTGACAACAACCGCGTTCATCACGGAGGAACCGGCAGACAACTGGTGCTGGACCAAACCCTGCCGGGCGCCTGGGTTCATGCCGATCGAAGCCGCCTCACGCACGTGATTAATCACCTGCTCGCGAACGCCCTGAAATTTTCGCCGCCAAGAGGCAAGATCGAGGTCCAGCTGACACGCCATGAAGGGCTAATCAGAATATCGGTAACCGATCACGGCCCCGGCATCCCTGATTCGTTCCGCGATCAGATTTTCAAACCGTTCACCCAGGCTGACGTCTTTAATGACGGCGCCCGCAGCGGCGCTGGCTTGGGATTAAGCATCGCCAAGGCGATTATCGAGAAACATGGCGGGCAGATCAGTTTTGAAACCGGCCCAGGCAATGGTACGTGCTTTTATTTTGATCTGCCTGAATGGCATAGTGAATCCGGGCGACAGTCAAGCGGTCAACTCGCGCGCTAGCGCGCNCGGGCTATGCTATTTTTTTAAGACTCGATCCAGNAATTTCTTCATATCACTCCAAGATGCGCGATCGGCCCGTGCGCTGTATGCCAAGGGCATATTGAATTGTTTCCCATAGGTGTCGGCATCGGGATTCGTGAAACTGTGCTTGGCCCCTTTATAGGATTTAAACTTAAGATCAACGCCCGCGTCCTTCATCTCCTTCTTGAACTGCGCGACCTGTGCCTGCGAAACAAGGGTGTCATCCGCGCCGTTGCAGACCAGGACCTTTGCCTTGACAACGCCACGTTTTGCCGGATTTGACGTCGATAGACTCCCATGAAAGCTGACCGCACCGTCAAGATCCACACCCATGCGGGCCATATCCAGCACGACGCTCCCGCCAAAACAATAGCCGATCGCCGCGATGCGCTCGGGATCAACCGTTTTCTGTCCTTTTAAAAGGTCCATCGCCGCCACGAAGCGTGCTTTGGCATTCGCCATATTCCGTTTTACCTCGGTGGCGAACTTGCCCGCATCCTCGGGATGGGCGGCCTGTTTCCCGTCACCATACATATCTACAGCGAGTGCGGTATAACCCAACTCCGCCAGCATCCTGGCGCGCTTGCGGGCGTGCTCGTTGTGGCCCCACCATTCATGTACCACCAGCACACCGGGGCGTTTTTCCGCAACACCGTCATCGTAGGCCAGATAGCCTTTCAACATGGTCTGACCCGCGCGGTATTCAACAACTTTTCCCGTTACCGCTGCCTGGGCCGTGCCTAGACCGGTCACCAATAACAATGTCAACATACCCAACTGCCTCATGTCATTCTCCTCGATAGTCCTTACGCTGATTCAAGGTTATTACTGTTCCTAGACCAGATCATTAGGTAATGCTTTGATGAACCGATGCAAACGGACCCACTATTCTCCTTCTGCGGCCTTTCGATCAAACGCGCCCATCTTCTCGGCCAGGCTTGTCCAGTTGCAGGATCGCATCGGCCGCGCCAGTTTGTGCACCGCCCCGCTGTCGATGGCCTTGCGCCGCTGTAATTTGCCTTCCATACCATAGAACGGCAGCATGATGAAAAAGGCGTCATTGACATACTTTTTGATTGGAGTCAGCACATCGTGCCGCCGTGTGTAATAAGGATCCTCACCTTCGGCACAGGGCGTGTTGAAGACGTTGAACTGCCGGCAGGCGATCGGCCGCATCGGGTGCACCGAGCAGACGCCATCAACCAGAAACGGGCAGGCATCCGCGTCTTCATGGTTCTCCAACTGCCGTTTTAGCGTCTTCCTTTCGGGAGCGGTGATCTTTTCCGTGGCATACCAGGTCATGCCCACCAGTTCCAGAGGATACACGGGAATGGTCTTGTGGGTCCTGCAACAGCTCGAGCATCCCCTGGCGCAGGCGAGCATTTTACCCCGCTTTTCCTCCTGGGCCACTGCCTTGGCAACACCCTCGTCCACCAAATGATAGGCGTCCAGCAGGAGCGAAAGCCATGCTTGCGCGGTTTCGTCGTTTGGGAAGAAAAGTCTCGCCGGGGCGTCGTACCCTGTGTCGACCTTCTTTTGTTTTGTCCCTGCCATCTTTATGGTTACGAAATCGCTCCTGACCGCAATCTAACGCTGGCCTGACCATCTCCGCGCGGCGCCATTTGGCACGTTGCTAGTTAATTTTTTTTACACTCAGCACGCCAAAATCCGAGGTATTTTCCAGCGGATACAATGAAAAAACCAAATCACCATTATACCTGAACCATTTGGGCTTTGTAGAATTACTGAACCGGATCACCGCCATCTGATTTGCACCTTCACCGATGAACCATTTTTCTCTTACATAGTCCGGGGCCTTGACGATCTTCCGGACTGTCACGAAAACCTGGCCATCGTAACTGCCGCCATACCCGGGCGCGAAATCCTCATAGTGTATATCGACACAGTCGATTTCCCCGATAATGCTGACCTCGTCTCGTCCCAGCACTTGGGGTGCAAACGCCGCCGTAAGCAACGCAAGCACGATCGGTAATCGGATTCGGCTGATTCGCTGGATCTTGCCCATTGTTAGATATCCGGAATTTCCGCTGCGAAACCTCATGTTTTGTAGTGTCCAATACTTCGTATCCTAATGGTAGTTTATCATAGCATTACCGCATTCGAGTCCCGTCTGTTGATCTCTTAGCGACGGTTAAACCCAGGCATGGGATCTCGGGCAAACTATGCAGTCTATCTCCGGGCGCCCGCGTTGCGACGTATATGAAGGGTCTTGTCCACTGTCGCATGGACGGTCCCTTGTCTATCCGTCAGATCGGCGCGAAATATACGCTCGATCTTGGGTTCATGCTGAAGCTGCTCCCGAATGACCTCAAGCTCGCGTTGGTCCAGCGTGAACCGGGCATACAATGTGGTGCGGCCAGGCTTCCGGAAGTGAATGGTCGCGGCCTTGTCCCAGACAATATAGTCCGGTCCCAATAGTTTAATCAGCATCACCATGTAGACGGGATCGACGGCGCTGTACATGCTGCCGCCGAAGATCGTACCGACGTAATTGCGTGTCTTCCAGTTCAGGGGAAGCCTGATCCTGATCTCGTGCAAATCGTCGGCAATGTACGTAAAACGTGCGCCGGTTCTACGATAGGCAGGGAAGAAATTAAATCCCCAGCGCATGAGGCGGGTCTTGATGGATTCTGCCATACGTTCCCTCATTCAGCTTTAACGTGATATTGGCGCTTGCCAGCGCGAACCGCACGGGTCGAAATCTTATTATCCCATTTCCTGTGATCATTCCGCCCTGAGGCCGTCCATCGCCGCCTTCCTGGCCCGGGTACCCCTGCCCACGCTGACCCGGCCCAGCATGCTCGACCACCGTGGTGTACGGGAGCCCTTGACCCTGTAGTATGCTACAGGGTTTAGGCTTGGGTCCAACAATGGAGGGTCCATGGGACTGCTTACGATCGGCCAGGTGGCCAAACAAACCGGTGTAAAAGTGGAGACCGTCCGCTTTTATGAGCGTGAAGGACTGATCGGCACACCGCTGCGGTCCGATGCCGGCTATCGCCAGTACCGAAACGATGTCGTGCGCCGTATCCGTTTCATCAAGCGGGCCAAAGATCTCGGCTTTACCTTGAAGGAAGTGGCCGAGTTGTTATCGCTGCAGGCCGCCCCGGACGTGTCCTGCGCCGATATCAAGGCGCGCGCACAGGGTAAGATCACCGATATCGAGGAACGGATTCGGATTCTGGGCCGCATGAAGCGCGCGCTGGAACGCCTGGCGGCGGAATGCAGCGGCAATGGACCGGTGACGGAGTGTCCCATTCTTGGAGCCCTTGATCCTGATGAGGAAACCCAGCATGTCGAACGTTGAACTGATTTATGACCTCGATTGCCCCAACATCCGCGCGGCGCGCACGCAGCTGCTGCGCGCCTTCGCCGCGACCGGCCTGATACCCCGGTGGCGCGAGTGGGCCATCGGCCAGGCCGATCTGCCCGAGCACGCGCGGCAATACGGGTCACCGACCATTCTTGTTCAGGGCAAGGACGTGGCGGGCGGCGAGGCGCCCGGGACGGATGCCTGCTGCCGCATCT
>JGI24023J19991_10002747_pt1 | contig 12641 bp, 9 predicted proteins | sample Cruoilmetagenom1_FD_19991 | JGI IMG/M metagenome (IMG submission 19991)
GCGCCACGCGGGCCCGTTGCCCGCCGGAAAGGGTCGCCGGATCGCGATCGCCAAAGCCATCGAGGCCGGCGTCGGCCAGCGCCGCCTCAATCCGCTCCTGACGCGCCTTTCGGTCACGCAGCGCCGGCGGTAGGCCGAAAGCCAGATTCTCGGCGACACTGAGGTGCGGAAACAGCAGATCGTCCTGAAATAGAATGCCGATGCGCCGCCGCTCCGGCGGCAGCGCCGTCACGTCCTCGCCGTCCAGTATTATCTGCCCGCCGGCTTGCAGACCGGGATCGAGCGTGCCGCAGATATAGGCCAGCAGACTCGACTTGCCGCAGCCGCTGGGTCCCATCACGGTGGCGACCTGGCCGGGAGCCACAGTGAGGTCGAACGGGGCGATCAAGACCCGTCCGCCGGTCTGCAGTCCGACATGGCGCAATTCCAGCCGCCCGTCCGCCGTCATAAGGGCACCCCGGCTGGCGCCCCGGGCGGCGCAGCGCTGGCGCGGTGCCGGCGGGCGGGCAATGCCAGGACCGCGGCAAAGGCCAAGAGCGGAAGCAGGGCCTGCATGAACGCATAGACACCCAACACCCGGCGGTCGGCACCGCCGGCAAGCGCGACCGCCTCGGTCGTCAGGGTCACGAACCGGCCGGCCCCGGCGAAGAGGGTTGGCAGGTATTGCGCGACGCTAACGGCAAAACCCACCGCCGCGGCGAAAAGCACCGGGCGCATCAACATCGGCAGTTTGACCCGCCAGAACACCCGGTTCGGCGAGGCCCCAAGGCACAGCGCCGCGCGCGCATAGCGCGGGTCCAGACGGCGATACGAATCGGCCAGCGACAGGAAGACATAGGGCAAAACGAACAAAAGATGACTCCAGATCAAGGCGATCCAAGTTCCGTCGAAATCGAGGCGCACCAGCAAAACCTGCACGCCGAAGAGAAAGCCGACCTGCGGCACGAGCAGCGGCGCGTAGAGGAGCCATAGTCCCCGGCCCGAGGTGGTCAAGCCGCGGCGCTGCTCGTTCTCCAAACATCCGAGGGTCAGCGCCAAGGCGGCGGCCGCCGCGGCAACAGCGGTGAGCAATGTGGTGCCGCCGGCCCACCACAGGCCATATGCCTGGCGCACCCAGTTGTCGAGCGTCCAGGTGACCGGCAGCGCCTCGGGGTAGGGCCATCGCCTGGCCAAAGACCAGAGCGCCAGGCCCAACAGACTCGCCGCGGCGATGCCGTAAAGGCCGGTCATCGCCGACCCGGCAACCTCGCGCGCAAGTCGGCCGCTACCGCCCCGTCCGCCGGCGGTCAGCCAACGCCGGCCCAGCCGGTCGGCGCCCCATTCGGCCAACCGCCAGAGGCAGATCGCCGCCATCACCAGGGCCAGTTGCAAAACCGCGCCGGCGGCACCGACGAAGCGCATGGCCAGGTCCGGGTCGTTGAACCAGCGGAAGACCAGAATGGCTAGCGGCGGCGGCGTCTGCGGCGCCAGGAAGATCGCCATGTCCACCACCGACAGGGAGTAGGCGAGCACCGCATAGATCGGCAGGCGTATCTGCGGATAGATCGCCGGCAACACCGTCTTAATCCAGGCCGTGACCGGGCCATACCCCAGCGAGCGCGCCACCGCCAAGCGATCGCCCGCTCGGGCCTGATCAAGGGCGGCGATGGTCATCAGCAGCAGAAAAGGTGTCTCCTTGACCACCAGGGCGAAGGTCAAGGCCAGGCCATAGGGGTCTTGCACCAACGCCACGTCCGGCGGCACCTGCCAACCGGTGGCCCAGGGCGAAATCAATCGCAAAATCCAGCCGCTGGGCGCGATCAGGAAGGACAGGCCGACGGCAATCGCCAGATGTGGCACCGCCAGCAGGGGCGCGAGAAGTCGGCGCAGCCGCACAAACACCGGCGTGTTGTGGCAGGCGGCGACGAAGCCGATCGTCAGCCCCATCGAGATCGCGGTGGCCAGCACACCCGAACAAAGCGACAGCCAGACGGATGTTCCCAGACCCGGATACGAGAACAGCTCCCGCCACGGCGCCAAGCCGATGGCCGTGCCGCCGAGTGTCGGAAAATACCCGAACGCGGGCAGCCAGGTGCCGATCAGTCCGGCGCCCACCGGTGCCAGGAATAGGGCAAGGGTCAGCGCCGGAACCCAGCGCAGCCAGGCGCCGGCCAACACGGGCTTTAGCTGCCGAAGCGCCGTTGCCATTCCGTCTCGATGCGGGTCATCCACGAAGGATGCGGCTCGAGCAGCGTGGGGCCGAGCGCCGCCGGGGATAGCAGCGCCGGCGCGTCTTTCGGCGGGTCGAACTGGCGCCGCTCGTCCGTCGTTAGCTTTTCCATATCCAGCACTGTCTGATCACCCCAGGCTTCCAGGGTCTGCTTGCGCGCCTGCGCCTCCGGGCTCATGAGGAAGTTGGCCAGGACCATGGCGCCCTCCTTGGCCCGGGCATTGAACGGAATGGCGACGAAGTGGGTGTTGCCGATGGTCCCGTCCTTAAGCACGAAGACCCGGGCGCTTTCCGGCAGGCGGTCGTTGAGCATCATGGATGCCGCATCCGATGGGTAGAAGGAAATAGCGATATCCACCTCGCCGTCGTCGAGCAGTTGAATCTGCGCCGTGCCGGTCGCCGGATATGCCTTGCCGCCGCGCCACAGGTACGGGTGCAGGGCTTCCAAATACCGCCACAAGGGCTCTGTCGCCGCGGCGAAGGTCGCTGCAGCCTTCGGCGCCGGCTTCTGCAACGCCGCCGGGTCGGGGGTCAGCTCGATGAGCACCTGCTTGAGAAAGGTCGAGCCGATGAAGTCCGGCGGCGCCGGATAGGTGAAGCGGCCAGGGTTCGCCTTGGCCCAGTCGAGGAATTCGGGGATGCTCGCCGGTGTCTCGGTCACCCGCGCGCTGTCGTAGATGAAGTTGATCTTGGCCATGCCCCAGGGCGCTTCCAGGCCCTCCACCGGGACCGTGAAATCCACCCGCGTGCTTGGCTTGCCGGCGACATCGACCAGCTTGAAATTGGGTAGTTGCTCGGCGAACGGGCCGAACAGCAGGCCGTTCTCCTTCATGGCGGCGAAGTTCTCGCCGTTGATCCAAATCAGATCGACCGAGCCCCCGTCCGTCCGTCCGGCGGCCTTTTCGGCCAGGACGCGGGCGACCGCATCGGCCGTATCGGCTAGCTTCACGTGGCGCACGGTCACGCCGTAGTCTTCCCACACGCGCATGCCGGCCCAGGCGATATAGGCATTGATCCGCTCGTCGCCGCCCCAGGCGTTCCAAAAGACCTCCTGGTCGCGCGCCTTGGCCACCGTATCGTCCCAACTCGCGGCGCCGGCGCTACTGGTGGGCGACGCAGTCAGAAAGGCGAAAAGCAAGGCGGTGGCAAAAGGGAATAGGCGCATGGGCGGCGGGGCCTCCTCAGTGTAAACGGCGCCGGATGCGGCGCGGCGCAGACTAACCCGTAGGCCGGGCCCCTGTCAGCCGCAACCACGCCCCCTCGCGCAACCGTTATTGGCATTGGCCGTGCCTTGAACGCCCCCGGCCGCTGCCCTATAAATCGGGGCACGACCAGCGCGGGTGTAGCTCAATGGTAGAGCTCTTGCTTCCCAAGCAAGTGACGAGGGTTCGATTCCCTTCACCCGCTCCAAATTTTCCGGATACGAGCGCAGCCGCATGAGCGAGACCGCAACGCCGTCGTCGCCCACGACGTCATCAACGCTAGCGACCACGAAGTCGTCTTCATCGAGGTCGAATACAAATAGCCCGCCCTTTAGCAGGCTGCTGAAAAACATTTCTTGGTGCCCTGGGTCATTCTTCGAGACGCGCCCCTTCGGGTCGCTCCTCAGAATGAGGTCTGTTTACTGTCAACACATTCACCTCATGCTGAGGAGGCGCGAAGCGCCGTCTCGAAGCATCTTGCGGCCGGACTAGAGGTTCTTTTAGCAGCCCTCTAATGCGCGATCATCACGTGCCGGGCGACGGTGTAGTCTTCCAGGCCGTACATGGACATATCCTTGCCATAGCCGGACATCTTCATGCCGCCGTGCGGCATTTCGTTGCACAGCATGAAGTGGGTGTTGATCCAGGTGCAGCCGTACTGCAATCGCGCCGCTGTCTGCATGGCGCGGCTCACATCGCGGGTCCATACCGACGAGGCCAGGCCGTAGTCGGAATCGTTCGCCCAATCGACCGCCTGATCCACGTGGGTGAAGCGGGTGACCGAGACCACGGGCCCGAAGACCTCCTGGCGGACGATCTCGTCCTCCTGCAAGGCACCGGCGATCACAGTGGGCTCATAGAAAAAGCCGCTGCCGGCCGCCGGCTCGCCCCCGCAGGTAACCTCCATGTGCCGCTGCGCCTTGGCGCGCTCGACAAAGCCGCTGACGCGCTCGCGCTGGCGGGCGCTGATCAGCGGCCCGATCTCCACCCCTTCCGCGTCGGGCAGGCCATAGGCGATGTCGGAGACGGCGCTGGTCAAATCGGCGACTAGCTTGTCGTAGATCTTGTCACCCGCATAGATGCGACAGGCCGCCGTGCAATCCTGCCCGGCATTGTAAAAGCCAAAGGCACGTAGGCCGCTGACCACCGCGTCCAGATCGGCATCGTCATAGACGATGACCGGCGCCTTGCCGCCCAGCTCCAGATGCGTGCGCTTCAGGGTCTTGGCCGCGGCCGCCAGAACCTTGCGGCCGGTAGCGATGCTTCCCGTGAGCGAGAGCATGCGCACGCGCGGATGGTTGATCAGGGCCGAGCCGACGCTCTCGCCGCGCCCGGTGACGATGTTCAACACGCCCTCGGGCAATATCTCGGCGGCATACTTGGCGAACAGCAGGGTGGTCAGCGGCGTCTGCTCCGATGGCTTCAAGACCACGGTATTGCCGGCGGCAATCGCCGGGGCGATCTTCCAGGCGGCCATCATCAGCGGATAATTCCACGGCGCGATGGAGCCGACCACGCCGATGGGATCGCGCCGGATGGTGCTGGTAAAGCCGGTCAGGTATTCACCGCTGGCACTCCCTGGCATGCAGCGCACGGCGCCGGCGAAAAAGCGAAAGACATCGGCGATCGCCGGCATCTCGTCGTTTAGGGCGGCGCCCCGCGGCTTGCCGCAATTCAGGGACTCCAGGCCGGCGATGTCCTTGGCATGTCGGTCGATGGCATCGGCCAGCTTCAGCAGCATGGCCGAGCGCTCTCCCGGCGTCGTCCGCGACCAGGTGGCGAAGGCTTTTTCCGCCGCCTGTACCGCTTCGTCGACTTGCTCGGTGGAGGCCTCGGGGACATCGACGATGGGCTCGCCGTTGGCCGGGTTCAGCACTTGTTCGGCGGGGCCTTTGCCGGCGGTGAATTTGCCGTTGATGAACAGTTCGGTTTGCATGTCGTGGTCCTCCTTACGGTTTTGTCCGGCGCCGACTTATTTTCCGCCGCCATGGGCCTCGGTCCCACGGGTCAGGTAATAGGCCGCCAGGATCGGGATAAAGGTCGTCAAAATAACGAATACGGCGACCACGTTGGTCACCGGCCGTTGCCGGGGGCGCACCAACTCGGTGAGCATCCAGATCGGCAGGGTGCTTTGCTGCCCGGCGGTGAAAGTGGTGACGATGACTTCGTCGAAGGATAAGGCGAAGGCCAGCATGCCGCCGGCCAGCAACGCCGTGCCCAGGCTGGGCAGGATGACGTAACGAAAGGTCTGAAATCCGTCCGCCCCAAGGTCCATGGACGCCTCGATCAGCGACGCGGAGGTGCGGCGGAACCGCGCCAGCACGTTGTTGTAGACAACCACCACACAGAATGTGGCGTGGCCGACGACGATCGTCCAGAAGCTGAACGGAATATCGACCAGATTAAAGGCGGCGCGCAGCGAAATGCCCGTGACGATACCGGGCAAGGCGATGGGCAGGATGATCAGCAAGGTGATGGTCTCGCGGCCGAAAAAGCGGCTGCGCGACATGGCCGCCGCCGCGAAGCTGCCCAGGACCATGGCCAACAGGGTCGCCGTTGCCGCCACCCGCAGGGACAGACCGAGCGCATCCCAAATATCCTGCCGTGCAAAGGCCACCGCGAACCACTTGCCGGTCAGATCCGGCGGCGGAAACTGATACGACTTATCCTCGGTCGTAAAAGCGTACAGCAGAATGAAGGCCATCGGCAGATGCAGGAACAGCAGCCCGCCGATGGCTGCCAGCTTCAAGCTGATGGGGGCCGGCCGCCGGCTAGAGCGCATTGAAAGCTCCCAGCCGTTTGGCGATGGTCAGATAGATGGCCATGATGACGATCGGCACCACGGAAAAGGCGGCGGCCAGCGGAATGTTCCCGGCGGTGCCCTGCTGCAGGAACACCACCTGGCCGATGAAGAATCGCGACGAGCCGATGATGTACGGAATGATGTAGTCGCCCAGCGTCAGGGAGAAGGTGAAGATCGAACCGGCGACCATCCCGGGAAAGGCCAGCGGCAGGATGACTTGGCGAAAGGTCTGCCGTGGCCGCGCGCCCAGATCGCCCGAGGCCTCGATCAGCGATGGCGGCACCCGCTCCAGCGCCGCCTGGGTCGGCAGGATCATGTAGGGCAGCCACATGTACGTGAACACCAGGAACATGCCGATGTACGAGACCGACAACGACGGCCCGCCGATCACCGGGGTGGCCAGGATGCCATCCAACAGCCAGGCGAGCTTGAGGTGCTCGAAAGTCCAGCCGATAACCCCTTCCTTGGCCAGGATCAGCTTCCAGGCATAGATCTTGACCAGGTAACTCGACCACAAGGGCAACATGACGCCCAGGTAGAACAGCGCCTTGGTGCGCCCCGTGGCATACCGCGCCATGTAATAGGCGATGGGAAAGCCGATCACGGCGGAGGCCAAGGTCACCGACGCCGCCATGCCGCTGGTGCGCAGGATGACATCCAGATTGGCGCGGCTGGAGAGCATCTCCGCATAGGTGCGCAACGATAGCTCGTGCACGATCTGCCCGGTGAAGCCGTCGATATAGAAAAAGCTCTGGGCCAGCAGGGAAAACAGTGAACCCAGGTAAATGATGCCCAGCCACAGGAGCGGCGGTGCCAGCAACAGCAGCAGCAACATATGCGAATGCGTATAAAGCGTCGTCGACACTCGCCGCAAAAGTCGGGAGGAGGGGACCGTGCCGGCTGTTTCGGTGATTGCCATGGCCCTGGACTCAGCCTCGGGCGCGCGCATCGGATGAATCGCCGCGCGCTCGAAGGCCAGGCGCACGGAATCCCCCGGCCGTGGTCCGCCGGCGCCACCGGCGTTCTGCTGCATGACCGTCAGCCGCCCGCCGCCGGTAATCGCCACATCGATGCGCGTGGATGCGCCCAGGTACTGCACGTCGTCCACCGTGCCCTCGGCCTGGCACATGCCGTGACCTGCCGGCGTATCCCCACCGATGATGCGAATCCGCTCCGGGCGGATGGCAAAGCCCTGCGCCGTGCCGGAAATGCGTTCCGCCAGATCGGCATCCACCAGGTTCGAGGTGCCGACGAACCCGGCGACGAACGGCGTTGCCGGTTGCTCATAGATTTCGCCCGGCGGTCCCATCTGCTCGATACGGCCGCTGTCGAAGACCGCCAGCCGGTCGCTCATGGACAGCGCCTCCTGCTGGTCGTGGGTCACGTAGATGAAGGTGATGCCGATTTTACGCTGGAGCGCCTTTAATTCGATCTGCATCTGCTCGCGCAGCTTGAGGTCGAGGGCGCCAAGCGGCTCGTCGAGTAGCAGCACCCGCGGACGATTGATCAAGGCCCGCGCCAAGGCGACGCGCTGGCGCTGGCCGCCGGATAACGCCGCCGGTCGCCGGTCACCCAGACCCTGCAGGCGGACCAGCTCCAGCATCTCCTCGGCGCGGTCGCGCCGGTCCCGCTCCGGCACTTTACGGACCATCAGGCCGTAAGCCACGTTGTCGCGCACCGACATGTGCGGAAACAGGGCGTAGTCCTGGAAAACCGTGTTTACATCCCGGTCATAGGGTGGCACTCGGTCGACGTTTTCGCCGTGCACGTAAATATGACCGGCATCGGGCTGCTCGAACCCGGCGATGAGGCGCAGGCAGGTGGTCTTGCCCGAGCCGGACGGCCCGAGCATGGCGAAGAACTCGCCGTCCTCGACCTCGAAGGAGACATCGTCGACCGCTCGGACATCGCCGAAGTGCCGGCTGACCGAGGCAAAACGAACCACTGCGACCATGCGCTACCCCGGCGTGACAGTCTTGGCGGCGTGACAGTTTTGGCGGCGTGACAGTNTTGCCGGGCCGGCACCGTGATCGCGGCGCCGGCCCGAGAGTCACCGTCCGCCGAGGACCGCGATGTAGCTGGTCACCCAGCGGTAGTAGGGAACGCAGCTTTGTTCCGCCGCGCATTCGGCGCGCGGCGTCCGCCAGAACGCGATCTTCTCGAAGTCACCCATGCCGTTGGTCTGGCAGCCCTCGTCACCGAGNANCTCGTTACCTTTGCAGGCNGCGGGTACGACCGGAACGGACCCGAACCAAGCCGCCAGGTCGCCCTGNAACTTCTTGTTCACCGACCATTCCAGCCATTGATAGGCGCAGTTCGGATGCGGCGCATCCACGTGCATCATGGTGGTATCCGCCCAGCCGGTCGCCCCTTCCTCGGGGACCACGCTGGCGATCGGCTGATCCTTGCCCTTCAGCAGATTGACCTGGAATGGCCAAGCCGAGGAAGCGACCACACCCTCATTGGTGAAGTCGTCAATCTGAATGAACGGGTCATGCCAGTAGCGGTTGACGATCTTGCGCTGCCCGCGCAGCAGATCGAGGGCGGCATTGAACTGATCCTCGGTCAGCTCATACGGATCGTCGATACCCAGGTCCGGCTTGTGTGCCTTGAGGTAGAGGGCGGCATCGGCGATGTAGATCGGCCCGTCGAACGCCTGCACCCGGCCGACATTCGATTTGCCGTCGGGTAGGGTCATCTCCTCGAAGACGACGTTCCAGCTTGTCGGCGCTTTCGAGAACACATCGGTGTTGTACATCAGAACGTTGGAGCCCCATTGGTACGGGACGCCATAGTGCTTGCCGTCGACCGTATGCCACGCGGCTTTTTGCAGGCGCGGATCGACCGACTTGAAGCTCGGAATCAGATCGAGGTTTATCTCTTGCACCCGCTTGCCGTAGATGAGGCGCAGGCTGGCATCGCCCGAGGCGGTCACCAGATCGAAGCCGCCCTCGTTCATCAGGGCGACCATCTCGTCCGAGGTACCCGCGGTCTTAACCCGGACCTTGCACCCGCTCTGTTTCTCGAAGCCGGTAACCCAGTCAAAGGCGGCATCGGTCTCGCCGCGCTCGATGTATCCGGGCCAGGCGACGATATCAACAGCACCCTCGCCGGCGCCGAGCTTGTCCAGCGGCGCCGCCGCCAAGCCGCTCACCGCGGCAAGCGCGACGACCGCCCCAAGCGCCCCAAGCGCCCCAAGCGCCCCAAGCGCCGAAGCACCTACATGGAATTTTGTCATGCGCATTATTCATCCCTCCCTGTGCAGCGGTTTCTTGCGTGCAATCGCAACCGTTTCGTTAGGATAGCCTAACCTGAACGGCATTCTTGGGGAATTCGAAAAGCGAGGCGGGCGGCTGCTAGTGCGTCGCTGGCGGCCGCAGCAGTCGCAAGGCGAATAGGCTCAACCCCAGTAGCACAAACGCGCCTGCTTGATGTAACGCGCCAAGCCAGACTGGAACGACCAGCACCAAGGCCGCGACACCAAGCGCGAATTGCCCGGCCGTCACGGCTAGAATCAGCACGCAGGCGGTGCGCGCCCGTGGGGCTAGATCCAATCGGCGGCTGTGCAGCCAAAGCCCGATGGCGGCGCCGGCGGTGAGGATGGCCAGGATTCGGTGGTTGAACTGCACCGCGGCGACGTTCTCGAACAGGTTTGCGATCCAGGGCCGCAGGTCGCCGTAGTCCGTCGGCACGAGCCGGCCGTCCATGAGCGGGAAGGTGTTGTAGATGAAGCCGGCATCGAGCCCCGCGACAAAGCCGCCGGCGGCCATGGTCAAGGCCACCAGCCCGGCAAACCCGGCCAAAAGGCGGCGCAGGCCCAGGGTGCGCGGGTCCTGGCTGAGTGCTGCCCGGCTCGGCACCGGTTCCGGGTTCAGCAGGCCGATAGCCACCCAAAGAATGTACGCATAGATGGCGGTCGCCGCGGCCAGATGCGCGACCAGGCGGTACTGGCTGACATCCGTGCGCGCGGCAAATCCGCTGGCCACCATGTACCAACCCAGCGCCCCCTGCAGGCCGCCGAAGACGAACATGGCCACCAGGTGGGGGATAAGGTCCGGGCGCAGGCGGCCGCGCAGCAGAAACCAGACAAAGGGTAGCGCGAAGACCAAACCGATCAGCCGACCCCACAGGCGGTGGATATATTCCCACCAGAAGATCGTCTTGAACTCGGCCAGGCTCATGCCCCGGTTGATCTCCTGGTATTCGGGAATCTGTTGATAGAGCGCGAAGACCCGTTGCCATTCGCTCTCGCTCAGCGGGGGCAGGGCACCGGCAAGCGGCGCCCACTCCATGATCGACAGGCCCGATTCGGTCAGCCGGGTAATGGCGCCGATGACCGCCATGGCCAGGATCATGGCGGCACAAATCAGGAGCCACAGGCCAACCGCGCGGTCGGCCCGGACCTGGGATGCGGGCGCGGCGGTGGCCGTCATCATTGTCATTGGGGGTCGGGTCTCCGGCGTTCTGTCGCGGTCCGGAAACCCTAGCAGACTGGTGCGCCAACTAAAGCCCGGGGACGGTCAAAGTCGGCAATCCCCAGAGGAGGCTCGTGTCATCCCGGACGTTACATGAGCCCAAGAACCAAGGGTTCTTGGCGGGCGAATGCTAGATCCGGGATCCAGGGCCGCGCGCGCTGCCGTGGATCCCAGATAGCTCGATTTCGTTGCGAAACCATAGGTTCCGACGAAATCGGCTTCTGGGATGACGGCTTGGTAAGCCGGGGCTTAGTTCAAACACAAAATTGCGTCGGCAAAGCGGGCTTTGGGCGCCTTGATAAGCTCCAGGTTGGCGACCTTAACCGAATGCAGCTTGCCGTCCAGGTTGTGGCTCCAGAAGTCGAGGAACTTGTGCAAGGCCGGAAAATGCGGGGCCANGTCGTATTCCTGCCAGAGATACGTCTGCAGCAAGTTCGGATGATCCGGCAAGTGGTACAGGATTTCGGCGGTGGTNAGCCGGTAATCGCGGACCTGCATTTCAAAGGCGCCCATGGCTCGCCTCGCTTCTTCTGGTTCCTCTCGGGTCAGCCGGCTACATGGTGCCGTGACCATCTCTAGGTTGCAACAGTATTGGTAAAGAAAACAACAACATAGCACTCATCACCCGAGACTGCTGCCAGGCCGCCGTTTTGTGCCCGTCACGCGGCGGGCGGCCTCTTGACACTCCAGGGCCGACGGCGTACATCCTTGGCACTCAACGAGAGAGAGTGCTAACAATCGCCTGTCAGGCGGGGCACAGCCTGGAATCAGGCCTGGAATCAGTTAGATAGTGGATATGGAGGATTAGTCATGCGTTTTCGCCCCTTGCACGACCGTGTGGTCATCAAGCGGATCGAACAGGAAGAGAAGTCGGCCGGCGGGATCATCATCCCGGATACGGCCAAGGAAAAGCCCATGGAGGGCGAGGTTGTCTCGGTTGGCCCCGGCGCCCGCGGCGAGGATGGCAAGCTGCACCCGCTCGACGTGAAGGCCGGCGATCGCGTCCTCTTCGGCAAGTGGTCCGGGACCGAGGTCAAGATCGGCGCCGAGGATTTCCTGATCGTCAAAGAGTCCGACGTCATGGGCATCATCGAGGGCAGCGTTGCCAAGAAGCGCAAGAAGGCTGCCTAAATCGGCGCACTGCCCTAGTTTGGAGAATTAAAGATGGCTGCTAAAGAAGTTAGGTTTTCCACCGATGCGCGCGATCGCATGCTGCGCGGAGTAAACATTCTCGCTGATACGGTAAAGGTGACCTTGGGGCCGAAGGGCCGCAACGTGGTCCTCGACAAGTCCTTCGGCGCACCGCGCATCAGCAAGGACGGCGTCACCGTCGCCAAGGAAATCGAGCTTTCAGATAAGTTCGAGAATATGGGCGCCCAGATGGTCCGCGAGGTTGCCTCGAAGACCAGTGATATCGTCGGCGACGGCACCACCACCGCGACCGTGCTGGCCCAGGCCATCGTGCGCGAAGGTGCCAAGGCGGTTGCCGCCGGCATGAACCCGATGGACCTCAAGCGCGGCATCGATCTGGCGGTCGAGAACGTGGTGGCCCAGCTCAAGAAGCGCTCGCGTAAGGTTTCGACCTCGGAAGAAGTCAGCCAGGTCGGGACGATCTCGGCCAACGGCGACCGCGAAATCGGCGAGATGATCGCCGAGGCCATGCGCCGGGTCGGCAACGAGGGTGTGATCACCGTCGAGGAGGCCAAGTCCCTGGCCACCGAGCTGGACGTGGTCGAGGGCATGCAGTTCGACCGTGGCTACTTGTCGCCGTACTTCATCACCAATGCCGACAAGATGCTCACCGAGCTGGAGGAGCCCTACATCCTTCTGCACGAAAAGAAGCTCTCCAGCCTGCAGCCGCTGCTTCCGGTCCTCGAGACCGTGGTGCAGTCGGGCCGGCCGCTTCTGATCATTGCCGAGGACGTCGAGGGCGAGGCCCTGGCGACCCTGGT
>JGI24023J19991_10002755_pt1 | contig 12623 bp, 12 predicted proteins | sample Cruoilmetagenom1_FD_19991 | JGI IMG/M metagenome (IMG submission 19991)
GGACTGGACAATAAAGAGGCGGCGGTTCGGGTACTGATGAACCCGTTCGGCGCAGGGCCTAAACAATTTGAGCTTAAGACGGTAGACAGCTCAGCCAACCCGTACATCGCTCTCACAGGCATAATCGCAGCCGGGCTTGAGGGTGTATCAAAAAACATGAAACTCGGTGAGCCTCTTCAGAGAGATCCGGGGAACCTTACGAATGAGGAAAGAAAGGAGCTTGGTGTAGAGCTTTTACCGACAGATCTTGAAAAGGCACTAGCCGCGCTTAGAAAAGACGATGTGTTGAGAGCCGCATTGGGTGAGCATTATTATAAGGTTTACGACGCTGTTAAGAGGTTTGAACATGAGGAACGCGGGGACTATGACCTTGAGAAAGAGCGTTCAATGCTCCTTACGCGGTATTAAGCCTTGAGGCTGAAAATGTTATTTTTTAACTCAAATCCGACAGACCAAGCAGGATAGCTGAGCACAAATCTATACAGGGCTTTGAGGGGCTGTGGAATATTCCTCTGACAGCTTTAAGCCGAACCGCCTAACGCTACGCTCTAACAGACAGTTCTAAGCCTTTCGTACAAATTCTGAAATTTAGGCAGTCTAATGGGTCGTGAGCATGAGAGTTGTCTCTATAGTGCAGTGCTAGTGCCGCTATTGCTATTGGTAATATGCTTCGTATGTTTCTATTACATCGTTAGAGGTTAAAAAAAGAGCTTTACAAGCGAAAATATTAGGTATAATTGTATTTAGGGTTGAAATATAAGTAATGATTAGTAGTGATTAGATGGCGACTTTAGCCATTTACATGATGGGGAATCATAAAACACTTGAGGGCGGAATAATACCTAAATTATATAAATTTAGTCCTCCCCCCTACTTGACTCCAAGCCAATAGGCTTCTTGTCATTAGATCCGGGTCCTTCCCGATCCCCACTCCAACACCCTCCGGGAAGGATATGGGGGAGGGCTGAACTACTTCTTTTAATGCCTCTCGTAAAATCAATCCTAAATCTTTTATTCCCTTCGGTATACTTTTAACCAAATCAGATTTGAAAGGAGTAAAGATATGACTACATTGAGGTTAACTCTAGCTATAATAATTTCTGTTTTTATTATTTCCTGGGCTTCTCAGAACTCACAGGCTGCAAAGCTGGTGACGGGCTCGGAGGCGCCGGACTTCGAATACACAGACCTAGAGGGAAATACCGGGAAGCTTTCGGACTTAAGAGGAAAGTACGTAATCGTTGAGTGGTTTAACCACGGGTGCCCTTTTGTCGCTAAGCACTACAACAGTAAAAAGATGCAGAGTCTTCAGTCGGAATATACCGGGAAAGATGTGGTCTGGATCGCCGTGAACTCGACCTCGGACGGACATGGGGATTACAGAAACCCGGAAGAATCTAAGAGTGATGCACAGAAGCACGGTACCTCTGCAACGAAAATAGTAATTGACGGACAGGGAGAGATCGGACAGCTCTATGGAGCTAAGACGACTCCTCATATCTTTATTATAAACCCTGAGGGCACGCTCATATATCAGGGCGCGGCAGATGATATAAAGTCAACTGATACGGAAGACATTCCCAAAGCTACGAACTATATAGACCTGGCCATGACTGAGGCGCTTACGGAAAAGGAGCTGACAAATCCTGAGACCAAGCCTTACGGGTGCAGCGTTAAGTACTGAACCAAGGCGCAGTTTGATTGAGCCGCGCAGTCTGTTCTATGAATCTTCAGTAAATATAGTATGTTATTTGACGCGGGGGTTTACACCGCGGTAAAAAACGACGCTGAGGTTTATAACAATGACAAATACAGAAGCTGTCGACATGCTCGACAGGCACATTAAAGAAAACACCGTCAACGGAAACATGCACCCTGGTGAGAACTGGTACGAGCGGGACTACCGTGATGCTGAGGATATGATCGTCGGGTTCTCAGACCTCAACTGGCAGGGTCTTAAGAATATTTTCGGTGAAAGGCCGCACATATGGCAGGAAGCGTGCGTATTTGTTCTTGGTGAAGCGCGCACGGAGGGGTCTATCTCCATGCTGGGCGATATATTCGTGCGAGGGACGGACGGCATAGCCTGCTATGCGGCGATATTCATCTCGCAAGAGGATTTGAGCAAACTTAGCGACACTGAGCAGCAGCAGATCGGGCTTAGAGTACAAGAGCTATTGGTAGACGACGTATATAAAAACTACGGCGATCACTACCATGTATCGCTTGAAAAGATGCACGAAAAGCTAGGGAAATAGCGTATTTATTCTCTAGAAGAAGAAATATTCAGGAAGAGTGAAATTAAGTATTTTAAATTCCAGAATATCGGTTATAATCTTTTCAACCTTATAGAGAAGGCGAACCGTTTTAGAAATAACATTATGAATACAACAAATTATAAACTAAGTTAATCCCACATCCTTATCCTGGGTCCTTTCCCTCCACCTACCGCCATCTAGGAGCTGGGATAGGGTGTTGGGACTTTTTCTTTCAGCTTAGTTATTCCTTAGTAGTTTCACTATAAATCACCCCGGTTTTTGCAATAAATTAATCCGTTCGATACCTACTTTGAAAATGTTTTACCCTACGGCTGCACACTATGTGTGCGCTCAGGGTGAGTGGGATTATGTAGTATCTAGATTGTGGGAGATTGCTAGCCTTGCTGCTTACTTCTTTTGATAAAGCGGAGCCAGTTGGGGGGGAGCTCTTCCTCAATGAGCACAGCGTCGTGGGTACAGTGCTCGCAAGCGCCGCACTCAATGCACTCGTCTATGCCTGCGGGGCAGTCGGCGGCGCACTGTGGATCTTTTGTATGCTCGGGTTTGTATTTAATGTCTGTCATTTTACTTGCTTTATTTTAACATATACTTTTCCTAGTTTGTCACTTTCAATTATGGAAATAAGTAGCTTCTATGATTAACAGAATATTTTTTAATCTCTTCTTTTGACTGATCACACACAAAGTGTGAATTACTAAAAGATTGCAAAAAATCACCGCCTTCACATAAATTACGCGAAAACTGGTTGTAGTTGTATGAACCTTATAATTCCACCCACAGCCCGTGTGAAGTTTTTAACGCTACCAGGATTATTTTTCTTTACGCTATTTATGCATGCCGGAAATTACTCACCCTTCGTAAACTTCGGGTGATATGGTTCTGGCAATGATGCGTGATTGTTCCTACACACCGGTAATTTTTTCTACCAGGGATTTGCGCTCGTCTATGTCGTATTTGCGCATGATTTCGAGCCTGGTGGCTTCAGGGGAGCCTCCGCCGGAGATACTTATTACTGAGTACCATCCGCCCTGATAGGAGGCCACGATGTCCTCGAGCAGTCTCGCGATGGAGATCCTGTAGTCTGCGGGGATGTCTTCACGGCCTTGCAGGTAGCGGTTTAACCTCTCGCCGATATCGGGGGATTCCATGTCTTCGGGGTAGGGGGACGCCACCAGTATTCCGCCCGATGTGTCCTGGGCTATTCTATACATATCGTATATATGAGTGCCCTGCATAAGTTTTCCGATGTTTGAGTATATAGGGTCGGGGAGAAAGTTGCCCGCACGGGTTTCGCTGCCGAACACAGAAGAGGTGACACCGCATGCGTAGAAGGATTCTACATATTTAATGAGGTCTGCGATCTTGTCGCGCACATGCCCGGTCTTTTGTGTGTCGAGCCCGTTCGCCTCGGCAAGTGAGCACGTGGCTCCGATGAGCATATCCCCAAGACCAGCGCGCGCTCCGATGCAGCTCAGCCTGTGGTGTGTGGCGAAGGATTCCGTGAGCGAGCCCGCAAGCTGCCATTCCCCTGCGAGGAATACCCTGTCCCAGGGTACGAGCACGTCGTCAAACAGTATCTGTGCTGTTGCCTGTCCGTAACGCGAGGAGAGCGGCGCGCCCGACTGACCCGGACGGCCTGCCTCTCTTGAGACGAGCTCCACACCAGGAGTGTCTATGGGAATAGCGAAAGAGACCGCGTAATCTCTGTCTTCTTGGGTCATGTTGCGGGTGGGAAGGACTATGATCTCGTGTGTATACGGGGCGCCGGTGACGATGGCTTTTATGCCTCTGACGACAATGCCCTGAGCGTTTCTGTCCACTATCCTCAGGTATAGATCGGGGTCGTGCTGCTCGTGGGGGCGCTTGGTCCTATCGCCCTTGGCATCTGTCATGGCGACGCAAGTGGTGAGGTCTTTTTCTTGTACGCTTTCAAGATAGTTCAGAAATTTTATGTGATAGTCCGTGCCGAACTCAAGGTCGATGTTGTGAGTACATTCGTAAAGCGCGTTTAACGCATCGTGGCATAGATAGCGCTGGGCGCAGCCTGTTTCCCTGCAGAGGAGCCTCACCATCTCCAGTTTCTTAAGCAGATCGTCCTGAGAAGTGTTGATGTGCAGGAGGCGGTTTACGGTTTTCCCGGTAATGTGGGAAGTAGCCGTCATAGTTTCTTTATGCTCTGGCAATAGGGCGTATTCGTAGGTGAGAGAGATTGCGTTTATACCCGGCTCAAGGAGGGGCTCGTCTGCGATGCTTTCTACTTTGTTGCCCCTGATGTAGACAGTAGGGTTGAGCTCCCTCAAGCTCTCGACGAATTCTTCAGGTGTTTTCAGCATGAGCTACCTCTCTAAAAAAGATAGTCTCACATGGGGGAGGGGATGTCAATTGAATAATTTGGTGAATCGCAGACAATACTATAAAATCAGGGAACATCTCTCCCCCCACCTTTAATCCTCCCCCGCGCAGGGGGGAGGAGATGTAAAAAGGAGAATGCAAAATAACATAAATTCATTTTTTCCAGATGGGAATTAAAATATAGACGAATCGTATATAATAGTCTGTCGATCGAAACTACGGAGGTTGGTAATCAAATGCTGCATTGGTTGAATAGATTCTTCAAAAAGAAGCCGCGGACTGTGGAAATGATGGAAGAGAGAGTTTTTCTCGAAGGACCTCATTCGAGGCTAAGTGAGCTTTGGTTCCTGATCCGTGTGATGTGGGGATTCCTTTACGGGTTCAGGTCATTACATTTTGTAGGTCCCTTGGTAACTGTGTTCGGCTCTGCAAGGACGGAGGAGGATAACCCTCATTATAAAAATGCCGTCAAAGTCGGAAGTGAGCTTGTAAAGATGGGGTTTGGGGTAATGACCGGCGGCGGTCCGGGGATAATGGAGGCCGCAAACCGTGGAGCGAGAGAGGCCGGTGGAAAATCGATCGGCTGCAACATCAGACTCCCCTTCGAGCAGGAGCCTAATCCGTACCTGGACGTGATGCTTGATTTCAATTATTTCTTTGTAAGAAAGGTGATGCTGCTTAAATATTCTTACGCCTTTGTGGTTATGCCCGGAGGGGCGGGTACCATGGACGAGCTCTTTGAAACCATAACCTTGATCCAGACAAAGAAGATATTTAACTTCCCTGTAATTCTGATAGGGAAAAAGTATTTTGCAGAGCTTATGGATTTTTTAGAGCTCATGGTAAAAGAGGGCACTATAAGCCCTGAAGACCTCAACCTTTTTATGGTTACAGATTCAATTGAGGAAGCTATGGCTCACATAAAAGTCAATATTGTAGATAAGTACGATCTGAAACTTAAAAAAGTACCTAAACCTTCAAGAGTGCTGTTCGAGCGTTGATAATATACTAATCGAGATGTATTAACAAAGATGTTTAGCTATTAATCGCTCAAGGCAGTGAACACTTATTTAATATGTATTGCTATCACCCTTCGACTGCGCACTACATGTATGCTCAGGGTAGGCGGGGAATTGATGCCTAGATTGAAGGGGATTGCCGCGGTCACTTCACTCCCTCGCAATGACGGAAATGAAATACTATATTGTCGGGCGGCGGCCAAATGTTGTATATTGGTTTTAAGAACTTTTATAACCCAAGAAGGCAGTCCCCGGAGGTTATCCAATGCGATATATAAAAGACCTGAGGGAGTATTTAAAGGCGCTCGATGAGCTGGGCGAGCTTCAGGAAATAGATGAGGAGGTCGATTGGAACCTAGAGATTGGAGCTGTCATAAGAAGAGCTTATGACCTGCGCGCTCCGGCCCCTCTGTTCAATAAAATAAAAGATATAGAAAAGGGGTTCAGAGTGCTCGGTGGCTCGGGCGGTGTGAGCAGGCAGGAAGGGCTTAAGTTCTGCCGGATCGCGACATCGCTCGGATTTGATCCTTGTGCCGGGGCTAAGGAAATAGTAAATACGCTTGCGGACTCCTTTGCCAGGGAGGGGGTTAAACCAAAGTTAGTTCAGAGCGCGGTATGCCAGGAGAATGTAATGGCCGGAGAGGATGTTGATTTAATGCGCCTACCGGCGCCTTTTATACACAGCGGAGACGGCGGGCGATATTTAAACACATGGGGAACAATAGTTGTACAGACCCCTGATAAATCGTGGACTAACTGGTCCATAGCGAGGATCATGCTCCTTGATGATAAACGCATGACCGGGCTTATCCCGCCGCAGCAGCACCTGGGCATTATTCACCGGATGTGGAAGGAAAAAGGAGAGCCTACGCCGTTCGCGCTCGTCTTGGGCGCGCCGCCCGCAGTGCCGTTTTTCTCGGGAACACCTTTGCCTACCTATGTGAGCGAAGGGGAGGTGTTGGGCGCACATTTAGGGGAGCCCGTTGAGGTCGTTCAGTGTAATAGTGTGGACCTGCAAGTGCCTGCGGGGGCTGAAATTGTAATTGAAGGAACTATCTCTGATAAGGAGACTGCCGAGGAAGGGCCGATGGGTGAGTTCGCCGGGTACATGGGCGAGCACGATACGCCTCAGCCTGTGTATAACGTGAGCGCAATAACTTATAGGGATGCTCCTATCTTGCCTGTAGTAAACGCGGGCGCGCCTGTCGAGGACACGCAGACGTGCTGCGGCACGATGTATTCAGCAGCAGTGCTCGCCGAGCTAAGAAAGCATAATTTTCCGGTGGATACGTGCTTTCTTACCTTTGAGAGCGCTGTTCATTTTATGGTGGTTACAGTGGAGGAGATGGAGCACACGCATGCAAGCGCAAAGAAGCTTGCCCGCGAAGCAAAGGATTTAATATTCAACAGTAAGCCCGGGGTCGATTTCCCAAAGATAATGATTGTTGATAACGATATTGATCCGAGCGACATAACCCAGGTAATGTGGGCGTTTGCCACAAGGGTGCACCCGCAGAACGACGCGCATTTCTTTGAGCATCAGAAGACATTGCCGCTTCTTCACTATTTAAACGCGGCTGAGAAAAAGGATATGAGCAGCACTAAGGTGATATTTGATGCGCTGCTTCCTTCCTTTGATAGAAACAAGATATCGAGCTTTGAGTATAGTTATCCAAAAGAGCTACAGGAGAAAGTTCTCAAAAACTGGGGGAAGTACGGGTACGGGAAATAGACAGATCTTTTAATATTTTAACCGAAATATTAAAAAGGGAGCCGAAACTCCCTTTTTTAATTCAATCTCACTTTTAAGCGGTTAACTTTCTTCTTTTTAATACTATATAGGCTATTATCCCAAGAATTCCAGACAATGCCATGAGTCCCCAGAGCGAAAGTGCCGGGATGGGTCTCGGAATGCCCTGCCATATTTTTATAGCTGTGTCTGAGGGGATCTCGATTTCAAAACCATCTTCAGACATTGAGCCAAAGGCGATTATTGAGTCTATGCCAACTATCTCACTAGTGTAGGTCCAGGATACCTGGCCGAGCTCGTTTGTTCTGCAGCTGTCGGGAACACATTCGCCGTTGAATGGAAGGCTCTCTCTGCCTTCGTTGGGTCCTTCTACTACCCTGAAAGATATTAACTCATTGATTATTGGAGTACCGTCTTCCTCCTCAACAGTGGCTGTAAGCGTATGCGGCTGACCCAACATATTAACCGCGCTATCCGGCTCCAGATCTATACAGGCGCTGACTGTAAACAAAAGAACAATCAGACTAAAAATCTTAGTTAATTGTAATCCCATATACTGAAAATTCTCCTTTATCTAACGCTGCGGTTGCCTCTCCGGCGCTTATAATAAAGGAATTTTAGAGGAAGTTCAAAGGCGCGCGAAACCTATTTATTTAAAGGCACTTAAATATGTGGCGCTTTGAGGGTGTGAAAGGTGAGGTTCAATACAGTCTCGCAATTGATGACGTCTGAGTTAGTTAATACGAGTCTTTTACGTTTCTCGGCATACTGAAGTAGCCCTTTTCTATCTCGGGGTTTATTTCTATCGACGTTACCTTGAATATTTCATTTTGGGACACGCCTTCGAGCTCGAACTCGTAAAAATACGCGACTTTTATGTCGCCGGTTTGAAGGAAGTCGCCTATGCGCGTAGTTGATTTAATGCTCTTATTTTTTATCGAAGTCGTTCCTACTACCATAAACGGCAGATATGTTTCCTTGTTCAGATAATAAGTGTCTACCGAGCCGTTATCGAATGTGACTTTGATCTTGTAGCCCGTTTTGCCTTCTATCTCTTCTTCTCCCTCATACTCTAAATCGATACCTTTTTCTTTAGAGTCTACGAGAGGGCCGTCGAAATCGCAGGTATGTTTGAGCTCCTCGGCCCTTTTGCCTTTGAGCTCTGTAGGCTCTTTCATTCTGGCTGCAATTCCTTCTTGCCACGATGTGGTTCCGTCATATGATTCTACGAAATTCATGTTCTCTGCCCTAAAGTCCAATCTGCACAAATCGGGCCTCTTATAAACTATAGTGGTTTTAAAAACAGTGCCAAGTGACTGCATGTTCCCGGAAACTTTAAAACTGTCCATGCTGTCCCACGCTTCTTTGCCGCCGATTGCGTTTCTGTAGTTTTTAAGAATTGTGTTGAGCTTCTTGGTGTTCTCGGAATTTTTGCCATCGTCCGTACTGCTCTGGGCAATCTCAAAGGGCGCACCCTCAGCATATGCATCTTTTATCAATTCCGGTGTTGCAAGGGTCGATGCCGCGAGTATTAGAAATAAAGCTGTTTTTAGATATATGTTCATTGAGAGTCGCTCCAGAGAGGAATTATGTATATAGCTCAGATTAACATTATTTAGATTATAGGATAAAGTGGGAAATACAAGCGAAATTGCAGATCATTGAAGTAAAAAATTTAATCGGGTTTTTTGAAAGAAGATTCATTGAGGCGCGGGTTTATCTGCACGGTCTTGAATATCACCTCTTCAGTACCCGGTGAGCCTGTAATATCGAAATCTAGTTTATATGGGATTACTAGTTTGCCGGCCTTCTTATAGTCAAAATAAGATGTCGTGACTTTGTGCTCCAATCCGTCGAGCTGATAGACTCCATCGAGTCTAACCGGAAGGAATGTTTTAGAGTCCAGGAAATATGTCTGCACGTTACCCGTTTTGTAGCTGATCTTTAATTTGTAGGTGTCATTCCCATAGAGGGTTTCAGTACCCAGGAGCTCTATCTTGTTACCCTTTTTCTTATAATCTATTAGGGGACCGTCAATGTCACATGTGTCGTGCAGGTAATTGGACTTCCCCGTGCTCATTGGTTGAGGTAGTACGACCTCGCCGTGTGGGTTGTGCTGCCAGGCCATTTTACCGTCGTAAGCCTGTACAATGACCGCGTCCTTGACCTTGTATTCTACCTTGCATTTGTTGGGACGCATGTATATAGCCCTTATCGGTACCGGCTGGCCCATGGAGACCATAACCCCACCCATTCTCATTGTATTTACATCTCGCCAGTTCTGAAGGCCGCCTATGGCTTTGTAATAGTTCTCAAGCACCTGCTCTAGACTCAGCTTCGGGGCAGCGCTCTTTTTAGTAGGTGTGCTTTTACTTTCTTGTTTCTTAGAATCAGTTGCCTGATCTGTGCTCTCTTGAGAGTGGGACGACGGGGCACCAATAAGGATTAGTAACGCTGTGATTATAAATAAATTACGGAACATTGCGGTTGTCTCCTTTGCTTATGTGTAAAGGGAATTAGGTTATAGCAGAAATATGGTGATTTCAAAGGATATTTTCACTCGCCCGAGTCGCGCAGATTTTCATAGGCGCGCTCAATGTGTATCTTCCAGGGCGTAAGCTCTTCGTGCGCGTCAACGAGACGCTCGAGCTCCTTGATTTTCTCTTCGTTTCCCTGATAGCTCCAGAGTCTTGCTCCGAGCTCTATAGACGGAATTGTATGTATATCGAATTCGCCGTAGTTCTTTATTGTTTCCTCAATGAGTAGCGGAACTAGCGGGAGGCTCATATCGCAGTACTTGAGCACCATGTCGTCATAGCCGTTACGTACGTTCTCAGTGATCATATTTAAATAGTAATAGTATTTGTCGAGGTCCTGTGTGCTGTCTGTTTCCTTGGTCATGGGGAATATATAGTACCTAAGTATTGTGGAAGAGGGGAATAATTTACTGTGAATGGAGATGAAGTGATGCGTGATATAATATGCAGAATAAATAAGGCAAAGATAAAAGATGAGATCCCGGCTCGGGGGCCGGGATGACAGTAATGTTGAGTCGGAGATGAATTGGAGGAGATTGCCACGGTCACAATGTTCCCTCGCAATGACTAACTTGTTTTTTCAATCCGAGCTTGGCCGCGGGTGAGGTTCATGATCTCGTTTTTGATAAGCTCGGCTTTATCCTCAGGGAGATTGGCTCTGAGTGTGACTTCATCTGTATACACGGGGTCGTTAAACCCTATGCCGTATTTCTCGAACAAGTGTCTTAGAGGGCTCTCAAATTGATAGGGAAACTCAATACTAAGAGTTATCATCGGGACACGTTCTATAAGCCTCAGTTTGTCGAGCGCGAGCATGAGCGTGCCGGAGTAGGCTCTGACAAGCCCACCGGTGCCGAGCTTTGTGCCGCCGTAGTAGCGCGTGACGACTGCGGCTACGTCACCGACGGCTTTATGCTGAAGTATGCTTAGTATGGGTTTTCCGGCGCAGCCGCTTACCTCTCCGTCGTCAGAATAACCTGTGTCAGAAGATCCTTCGGGGCTGCCGATGATGAAAGCGTAAGTGTTGTGGTGAGCGCCGGGGTGTGATGCGGATATTCTTTTTATGAAGCTCATCGCCTCGTTTTTGTCTCCCGCATGCGAAACAGCAGCGATGAAACGGCTCTTGCTGATGAGCTGCTCTGAGGAGGCTGTGCCTGAGGGAATTTGATATGAAGATTTTTTATCGGACAAAGTGTATCCCTGATTAAGAGCGTGATTGTTTAGAGAATATATGCTATATAATGTATGGTATTATCAGATTTTTGTAAAAGCCACTAACGGAGGATAGTAAATTATGATGAGAATATTCAAGGTATTTGGTATTATGGCTTTTCTGCTCTCTATAGGGTGTGCCGGGCAGCAGGCCGGGGACGATGGGTTTGACGCTAGTGTGTGCAACAACATTCCTGTTGGAGTTGAGGCTTTAGCCGCGGCTGACCCTGAAGATAAGGCGTTTAAGATTAGCTGCGCTGACTTGGCCAGATGTACGGAGCTTAATGCGTGGGATGCCCCGCCTGACGTGCCGTGCACGGGGCCGTAGTTCTAAAGGTATGAATCTTTGTGTATGTCGGAATCTTGAAAGGCAAAAGATAAATAATCCCCCTTTAATCCCCCTTTGAGAAAGGGGGATATAAAAAGGCAAAGACAAAAGATGAGGTTCTGATTAGATTGCGTATCAAATCCCGGACATGGTTCAGGACCATTAAAGACAAATACCTCTCAGTCTCCCTTTTTCAAAGGGAGGCTGATAAAGTTATACCCTTCGACGGGATCAGGGTGAGTGGGTTTGGTTATGTGTAAAAATGTAGAGATTGCCACGGTCGCTGCGTTCCCTCGCAATGACGGGAATGTTTCATCCTTCGACATGCTTAGGATGAACGGATTTTATCCCCCCACCTTTAATCCTCCCCCGCGCTGGGGGGAGGAAAGAAAAAGGGCTCAGGGTGCATGGGTTATTTTGTAGAAGGTGTGCTCTGGAGAGCAATCATATAAATAGCCCTTTTGATTGTTTTCATTCTAATCCTTCTTTGTAAATGTGCCGATGGACTCGGTGATGAATTCCGTTACTTTCCCCTCTGAGTTTATAACAAAAGTGGTATCATCGGGAAGGCTAATGAATATAGGCCATTTGAGGTGGAAGGTGTCGAAATTCACGTGACTCAAAGTGCCGGTATACTGCGCCGGGCCAGCAAGGACGCTCAGGTTTCCTTCCTTAAGTACGATTATAAACTTGCCGTATACATCGTTTTCATAGGTTCCGGTATAACCCCTCAGATCCAGACTCGGAGGGTTGGGGCTTTTGATTGCAGGCTCTGGATCAAAGCTAAGCATTTCCGCAATTTTTTTAGACCTCTCTTTAATCACAGCCTGCATGTCGTAATCGGCTTCTCCGAGATACTGCTCTAGCACATAGGCCCGTACTGCTTCCGGCAGGACGGTTAAATTCATATTGGCGAGCACCGTGATACCGAGCTTTAGCTCTGGCACAAGCACAGTGACTGAGCGCATACCGTCAAGGGCGCCGCCTTTTTCCAGAATCTTGTGGTTTTTCCAATTATAAATACCCCAGGCAAGTCCGTAGTTAAATCCCGTTTCGGCGGATATGGGCGGGAGCTCCGCGAACCCCGGCGTGTCGACCATGGTTGGTTTGTATATCTCCCCGACTGTCTCGGGCGAGAGTATCTGC
>JGI24023J19991_10002756_pt1 | contig 12616 bp, 5 predicted proteins | sample Cruoilmetagenom1_FD_19991 | JGI IMG/M metagenome (IMG submission 19991)
CACCTAAATAGTGCCTGACGAAAACTTAAAAAAAATTTACAGTTTTTCTTCGGACACAAAACATCTTCACTACATTGCAGGTCAAAACCTCCGGTCAATATACTACCAGTTAAAACTAAAGAGGCAAATAATAATTACATTACACCATAAAGATATCGTAAGGCTGGTGTTTAAAAAAAAGCCACGTAGTTATGCGATCTTAACGATAATCCTAAATCTCCTACATTCTGACTTTCATAAAATTGGTGGTGGGGGGAGGATTTGAACCTCCGAAGGCGTCGCCGACAGATTTACAGTCTGTTCCCTTTGACCACTCGGGAACCCCACCAATACTTGATCTTAGAAACGAGGACGAATTAACTTCCTCAACTATGCATCACAGCTTCAGGCCATCTTTGCTCAATATAATGGAGCCAGTATAATGGAGCCAGAGACAGGAGTTGAACCCGCGACATCCTCATTACAAGTGAGGCGCTCTACCAACTGAGCTACTCTGGCATATCCAGAAGACATTTAAGCAATATTCATGAGACTATCCGAAAATTCCCTTTTTCCCCAACTATGCATCACAGCTTCAGGCCAGCTATGCGCCTATTTGTTGTAGAAGTTATTTCGTCCCGGTTCCTTATTTTAAAAAATAATCCTCGAATATCAACTATTCGCCTCCGGTTATTTTTTAAAATACCTATTTTCGGATAACCTCATTCCTTGATTTTTAAAAGTCGTATAACAAAAAAATGAATGTTAATAAACAATTTCTATTTTATCAAGAAAAAAATAACAAAAACTATAATTATTTTTTTAATAACATTTTTTTTTATTTTCAATACCGAATACAAATGATTACGCTGAAATAAAGCCATTATATAATATATATTTAGCCCTTATCTCTTATTTTCAACCTTTTCCTATTGTTTTTAGTAAATTTTTAAAATCATTCCAGCAAGCCGGCAAAATAGTTTGGAAATAATTTTATCCCCGTTCCCAAAAATTCTTATTATAATATCTTGACAATTATATTCATTATACGATAGGGGAACAACGATTAAAGATATAGTATTTTAACAATATTCACTTTATGGCACACATATTGCGTGTTATATTATTTTATTTACAGGTATCCCAATGATTAAATTTTATGGCTTTCCAAAACTTGAGAATCAATTAAAGATACGTTTTTTCACCCTTCTCAGTATCATTATCACCATTTTATGTGGATGCGGCAAAAACCTTCATAACGATACAACCAATATAAAAAATACCAAAAATGTACATCCATGCATTAATTCCGATAATCACAACGCACAATCTTTTTATCCGAAAACTGCTGAAACTGCCCCACAAATTGCTCCAAAAGTTACACCAAAAGTTACACCAGACAATAATAACAATCAAAAAGCTTGTCCGATATTAAGCGAAAAAAAAATATTTACCAATACCGACAATATTAATCAACAAAAAAATATACAAATATCTTTGGATGAAGCGCTTGATTATTGTCAGGTATCCCAGGATTTCTGGCAAAAAGGCGAGCTCGAGAATGCCATCGAATCCCTGGATCAAGCTTATTCTTTAATTCTAAAAATAGATACTTACAAAAATTCCAAACTTATCCAGCAAAAAGACGATCTTCGCTTTATGATTTCAAAACGAATTCTTGAAATTTATGCTTCCCGTAATATTATTGTAAACGGAAATCATAACGAGATCCCCATAGTTCTGAATAAATATGTACAGGCAGAAATTGATAAATTTACCAAAAAAAATGAAAAAAAATTCTTTATAAAATCATATCAGCGTTCAGGTAAATACCGTCCTTATATCACTGCGGAACTTAAAAAAGCCGGACTGCCAGTTGAATTGTCCTGGCTGCCCCTGATAGAAAGTGGATTCAAAGTAAAGGCCCTCTCAAAGGCAAGGGCTCTTGGACTTTGGCAATTTATTCCTTCAACAGGCTATAAATTTGGCTTAAAACGTACTATATATATTGACGAACGGCTTAATCCGAAAAAATCGACAAAAGCTGCTATTCAATATTTAACAGAATTACATAATATTTTTGGTGACTGGGCTACTGTTCTTGCTGCCTATAATTGTGGTGAAGGGAGGGTCCTGCGCATAATAAGAAACCAAAACGTTAACTATCTTGACAATTTTTGGGACCTTTACGAACGTCTTCCAAGAGAAACGGCAAGATATGTTCCAAGATTTCTGGCCACTCTTCATATACTTGATAACATGGAAAAATATGGACTGGATTCCATCATTCAGGACAAGCCTCTGGAGAAAGAAAGTATTATAGTATCGAAACAAATGCATCTTGCAAGTATAGCAAAAGCGATTGATGTCCCTGCAAAAAAGCTCAAAGAACTCAATCCGGAATTGCGTTACAATATATTACCCGATGAAAAATACTCACTGAAAATTCCTGTCGGAAAAAATGAAATTTTTCTCTCAAAAATAGACGATATACCAATTGCGTCCATACCACGCAGAGCCTTTATTAATCACAAAATAAAATCAGGAGAGTCACTATCAACCATTGCCAGGCGATATCATACAAGCTCCAGCAGAATTGCAAGAGCAAACAATCTCTACAAACGAAATTTTATTGTAGCTGGCAAAATTCTAAAAATCCCACAAAAAGGAACTGTTATTCAAAAAAGAAAAAGGTACCAGACACAAAAATATGGCAAAGCCACTACACATATTGTAAAAAGAGGGAATTCTTTATGGATTATTGCCAGTAAATATGGCATCAGTACAAAAGATATAAGCTCCTTGAACAATCTTAAATCTTCCAAACTGCACATAGGCCAAATTTTAAAAATTCCCGTGCGTAAAAAGAAGATCTTGATTAATAAAGAAAAATTAGGAAAATATCTTGTCAAAAATGGCGACAGCCCTTATACTATTGCCCAAGCACATAATATACCTCTGGAACGTTTCCTGCGCATTAACAACCTGGTGCCAAGAAGCACAATATACCCAAAGCAGTATCTTTTCATAGAATAAATCTTTAGAAAACCTTATGCCCCCGTAGCTCAGTGGATAGAGCAATGGATTCCTAATCCATGTGCCGCATGTTCGATTCATGCCGGGGGCACCAATAATTATATCATAAAGATAAAGGGGTCACATCTTAAATATTTGCTTTTTTATTTTATTCAGCTTGCCCTTAACCCGCTTATTTTTCGTTATTTCCTTTTCAACACGATTATAGGCCATTGTTGTTGTCGTACCGACACATTACCGAAATACATACAAGCTCTTTACATGTAATGCCGCTGTGATTTCTGGAGAGATAGATAGCTCTATATCCCTTGTTTTATTTCTTTTCATTCCCTTTTTTATCACAGCTTCTTTCTCTATTGCAAAGTCTTTACATACTTCCAGCACAACGGCTTCCGGTGTAAGACTGGACATTATTTTTTTTTAATTGTGGGATCTCTTTGTCTTCTTTCCTGGATGATAAAAATGTTTCTTTTATCCAGTTAACAAAATCCGGCTCTTCTAAAATAAAGCTACCAATTAGATTTTTATGTGGATTCTCTACATGCATCATTAAATTAGATAAAATTTAATATCAATATTGATTATTTAAGATGTGACCCCTTTTCTTATTCTTTTCTTATTTTTAATCGCTGCTTGCTAATAGTGTGAATTTGATCAACAGCAATTTCTGCCTTTTTATTCAAACATTTAATCTGGATCCGAGTTCTCCATTGTGGATGCAATTTTGAGGTTAACGGACATACGACAACAGTTTCCAATTGACTAATTATGATAACGGGACGTACTTTTTTTATTTCATCCCCGTTCCTAAGCTTTGGGATCTTTTATGTATGTATTGTAATTACATATTGAGACAATGTCAAAACCTGTTCCCTACTCGTCACCTCACCAAAATCCGATATAATCAAAATTTTTCTACCTGGTGAAGATTATAATCCAAAAACGAGACAAGAAAGATCTTGACTGCATGATATTTGACATGCATATTGGCAATAATCATGGTACCTGGCGGTATTCATGGCAATTATCATAGAGGTTGGCAATGTATGTCAAAAGACAATTGGATCTATTAAAGATTCTACAAAAAAAATCTTATTTTTTATTCGGACCTCGTCAAACAGGAAAAACGTCCTTAATTAAACATACGTTAAATAAATACAGGTATTATAATCTGCTTCAAACGGATGTGTATCTAAAATTAAGCAGAGCGCCTCAAAGGCTTCGCCAGGAAATAACAGCCGATGACAAAATTGTTATCATTGATGAGATTCAGAAGCTGCCGATTCTGCTTGATGAAGTACATAACCTGATTGAAGAAAAAGGGATTCATTTCCTTCTTACAGGGTCCAGCGCCAGGAAGTTAAGAAATAAGGGTGTGAATCTGCTGGGTGGCCGGGCCAGAACCAGGAGGCTGCATCCTTTTATTTTCAAAGAATTAAAGGGGAATTTCCAATTACTGAAAGCTCTGGATACAGGCCTGATCCCTTCCATTTATTTTTCCGATGCACCATTTGAAGATCTGGAGGCATATGCGGGAAATTATTTAAGGGAGGAGATTGCAGCGGAAGCCATCGTTCGGAATGTGCCTGCATTTAGCAGATTTCTCACCATAGCCGGACTGTGCAATGGTAAAATCATTAATTATACGAACATAGCAAGCGATGCACAGGTTCCAAGATCAACTGTGCAGGAATATTTTCAGATTCTACGCGACACGCTGCTTGGCGATGATCTGCCTGCATGGCGGAAATCCGTCAAACGAAAACCGGTTTCCACTTCAAAATTTTATTTTTTCGATATAGGAGTCGCCAGATTTCTGCAGGGTCGCAGGGGCCTTGCGATGAGATCCCCTGAATTTGGGGAGGCATTTGAAGCTTATATTCATCATGAGATAAAAACCTGGTGCGATTTTAAAGGGGGTTCTGATCTGTCTTACTGGAGATCAACTTCAGGCTTTGAAGTTGATTTTGTCATCAACGGAAAAACAGCAATTGAAGTAAAAGGAAAGGTAAATACCACAAAAAAAGACCGCAAAGGATTGACTGCGATAAAGGAAGAAGAACTTTTAGAGAATTATATATTAGTCACTCTTGAAGAAACCCCCAGAAAAGATGGCGATATATTTATTCTCCCCTGGAAAGATTTTATTGCGAACCTGTGGCAGGATGCGTATGTATGATAGAAAAAGCAACAGCTCATTATTGTTTAAAGGGGGTTTGTTGAATATAAAACGCAACCAACACAATATTAACCCATCTTTTTCATTGTTATGAGTATCTGCTCATAACAATGAAAAAGATGGGTTGAGAAAAATCTTTATTTGTTTTGTCAAGTAAAAAATGAACATTTTTCTAATTTTTTTATCCCACTTAATATGCAAAAATCTAACCGGACACTACTGGCTAAGGAACGAGAACGAATTAACTTCCCTAACTATGCATCACAGCTTCAGGCCATCTTTGCCCGATTTCAAAGTACAAACATCTTGAAATAGCTTGCTATTCCTGCAACTTTTGTACTTTGAAATCGAACAAAGCTGACCTAAATCTGTGCGCCTGCTTGGGGAAGTTATTTCGTCCCCGTTCCTAAAATGGGAGATTTTTTTATAGCGTTATGCCTTATTGAATTTTTCCAGCAATAGATCGTATTCATCTTCATATTCCAGAAGATCCATCATAACAGGTGGCTTGACAGAGTGTGCGGGAAGGCGTGCCCTGGTTTCCTTGATCAGGATTTCAAGTGCTTTCATTCTTTTTTTTATATCATCAATTTTATTTTCCATATTAATATCTTGCTCCGTTCCCAAAATCAGCTCAAGAGATAAAGGGAGCACATCTTAAATAATCAATATTTGCTTTTTTTATTTTATTCAGCTTGCCCTTAATCCGCTTATTTTGCGTTATTTCCTTTTCAACACGATTATAGGCCATTGTTGTTGTCGTACCGGACACATTGCCCAAGCTCTTTACATGTAATGCCGCTGTGATTTCTGAAGAGATAGATAGCCATATCCTTTGTTTTATTTCTTTTCATTCCCTTTTTTATCACAGCTTCCTTCTCTATTGCAAATTTTTTACATACTTCCAGCACAATGGCTTCCGGTGTAAGATTGGGCATTATTTTTTTTAATTGTGGAATCTCTTTGTCTTCTTTCCTGAATGATAAAAATGTTTCTTTTATCCAGTTAACAAAATCAGGCTCTTCTAAAAAGTATAGCCAATTGAAAAATGAATCCGGCCGGCATCTTCACATGTTTCAGGATTCAGTTTGTATCCGTAAAGAAAACTGATGGGGCCTATGGGAGTTATATAACTCAGGCCACAGCCGACAGAAGAGCGAAACCCGTCAAAGTGATTGCTGTTTTTTATATTTTGCAATTTTCCTGTATCAAAAAAAGTAGTCAGCTCAAAGTGAAATCCAATGTCAATCCGAGCTTCGAGACTGGTAATGATGGCTGTCCGTCCGCCCAGAGGGCTCTCCTGGGCATCATAATAGAGCATGTTTTCATCAAAGCCGCGGATAGTGGTAGTGCCGCCCAGAAAAAAAAGCTGATCATCAGGAATATTACTGTCAGCTTTAAATGGATCAATATGACCGATCCTGCCCGTCCAGGCAAGCGTAACTCTTTCATGGACGGCTTTGTAGAAACGCAGATCAAACCGATATTTCAAAAAATCATCCATAGAATTTTCTATTCCTTTGGATAGATCCAGCACAAAATTTGCCAGGATTCCTTGATGCGGACGAATAAACGAATCACGCGAATCATAACGAATTGAAGGCGTTATAACTAAAATGCTGCGAGAATCAAAGGCATCTCCATTTTCTTTCTTTTGACCGGTTGCATACTGGTTGCGGTTTTCAAAACAAAAATCCAGGCCTGTATGGAAATGCTTGTACATTCGGCGCGAAAAACCTAAAGATGTTCCAAAAGTACGGATGCCGAAATCCTGGTTAAACTCCTCTTTTTGATCAATAAAAATAGATAGATCAGATCTGATCCTGGAGCCAAGAAACCCGGTGTCTGTAATTTCGGTTTCAACCCGAAAACCTGTCTCACTTACCTCGCCTGCAATCCAGCCATCCTTATTCAATCCCAGCAGGTTATGATCTCCATTTTTAATTCTGCCAAAGCAGCCACTATCACTTTCATAGCCGCCTGAAAGTTCACAAAAAAAGGGTTTACGCTCTTCGACTGCTGCACATAAACTAACTTCATCAGCATTTTCTTTTAATCCGATGGTCTGAAATTGAACTGAATTAAAAATATCCATATTACGGATATGGCGCAGGCCTTCGTGGACTTTTTTTAATGAAAATGCCTCACCCGGAGCAACCTTGAACGTCTTGCGAATAACTTTATCACGGGTTCTAAGGTTGCCGCTTATAAAAAGTTCACCAAATGTAACCGGGCGCCCCTCTATGATCTGATATTGCACCTCCGCAGAGGAATCATCCTGAGAAAACATTACATGGCTTTTTACCTTAACATGTGGATAACCTTTTTCAGATATCAAAGCCATCAGATCATTTTCATCGCTTTTGAGCATATATTCCCGAAAAGGAGCGCCTTGCTTTAAATTTAACACTGCCCTGGCTTTTTTGGTGGAAACTGCACTTAAACCGGTTATCTTAAGTGAGGAGATTAAAGTTTTAACTCCTTCGTAAATCCTAATCCGGATGAAAACTTTTTTTTTATCTTCACTGAATTTAATCTCTTTTTGGATAGATGATTTTAAAAAACCCTGTTCTAAATAAAGCGATTTAATGGCCAACAGGTCTTTATTCAGGATCTCAGATACAAAGATTCCCTTATGCAAAAGACTTGGAGATCTGGTCAATATCTGGGCGGTTATTATTTTTTGATCAAGCTGCCTGTTGCCGTCAACCTTTACAGAAGCCACAATAGAGCATGGCCCCTCCTCAATCAGAAAACAGATCCGGCGTACTCCTCGCTGCAATTTTTTTATTTCTTCATCATCTTTTTCTTCATCATCTTTTTCTTCATCAAGCATGATCCTGATTGACAAATATCCAGCCTGCCGGTAACGTTCTTTTATATTTTCAATACTTTTTTTAAGGCCCCTGTCATTACGGTTACCAGCTTTAAAAAGTGTCAGATCTTTTTTCAAGGTCATATCCCAAAACTTCTGATTCCCCTTAAAGCTGATCTCATAGCGGTCACCTTCGTTTATTAAAAGGCTGACTGATAAATCTTTTTCAGATGGGCTCTTTTTAACTTTATGGCTGATGGTCACATCCGGATAATGCTTTTTTCGATAAAAGGTGACCAGGCGTTTAATATCGCGTTTTAAAAGCAATTCGCTGAATCGGCCGAATACTCCGCCAGGATATGGGCGGCGGATATTCATTTTGCGTTTTAAGGCAGCAGTGGAAAAAGCCTTATTCCCTTTTATTTCCAGTTTTTTAAGAGCAAGATGGCTGCCCTTGTCAATTTTAATATAAACATTATAATTTCCATCTTCAGAGTCCTGTTCTGCTTTCACAGAAACTTGAGGAGCAAGATAACCCTCTTGTAAATAACGCGCGGATATCAGATCAGCCTGTTGTAAGAGAACATCTTTTACATAACCATCACCTGCATAAATGGTCATTACATCCAGAACTTCATGCTTAAAAAGAGGATAATTGCCTCGAATCCTGATATCTTTAATTCGTTGAAAAGGAGTCAAAGTAAAAGTCAGGATAAGACCATTGGGGCATTTTTGACTTTCAACCCGAATAGTATGAAACTGCCTGGAGGCTTTTAAGGCTTTTATGGAGGTTTCTAATTTTTTGGCTGTAAAAACCCGGCCTTCCTGTAAAAAGATCAGATGCTTTACTATATTTTTATAATAGGCTTTCCCATATGCTTGTTTACTGCGGTCGTCTTTTATTATCACCCTGATTTGTGAAAGAATTGCAGGGGAACTATTGTTTATCTTAACGCCTGATTCAGAAAAAGCCGAATCTCTTGATCCCCAAAAAAGAAAAATTAAAAAACAGCAAAAACCAATATAGAAGTACGTTTTAAAATTCATTATCTGAATTCAATCCTGAATATCAGGCCTCCGCCATGAATTCCCCGATCATCCTGAAATCCGTTGACGAAGATCTTATCAAAAAATTGATACTCCGCAATCGCCCTCTGGTTCAACTCGTCATTTTTTGATTCCACAGCATATTTAACAATCAAACGTCTGGATAATTTTTTCCCAACAATGACTTTAACCCTGTCTGAATCAAACTCCTGCTCTTTCTCTTCAACGCCATCAGTAGTTTCTACTTCCAGAATGTCAATACCTGTAATTTTTTTAATATCCTCGCCAAGAGTTCCGGAAATTAATTCAGCCAGCAGTTGTCTCGTTGACTGAGAAACCTTTCCTTTTTCAGCTATCAGCTCACGGGAAGTCTTGCCAAACAGCAGTAAGGATAAAACATCTCCATCCTCTTCAGGAGGGTCAGATCTCAGGGTAAGAAGCAAATCTTCAGGCGTACCGGAAATTTTCAGATAAATTTTCCAGGTTCGAACATTGACTTCACTTAAAATATCCAGCTCAGGATTCAATTTGTAAGGGTTAACAAAATCAATCACTCCTTTGCGCACAATAAAATCTTTTTTCTGATATTTTATTTTCCCTGAATTAACCTTGGCACGACCGCTGATTAACGGCCGTTTTAAAGTACCCGTCAAATGAAAATCAGGGGTAAGACTCAACTTTGCCAGATTATTCTCTACTTTAAATGGGCTGCGGGATTTTAAGGCTATATCCAGTTTTAAATTATTTAATATAGCTTGATCATAGTTTTGGAAAGGCGGTTTAATTTTTCGTTTTTTTTGACCGACATCTTGCAAAAGGTTAAACTTTACGTCTTTATAATAAGTCCCATCCAAAAGAACCACATCCCCTTTAATTTCCGAATTCTCTTTTGTTCCCTTGATAAAAAGGGAGGTGTTAAAATTTAGATCCAGCAAGTCAGGAAGCTCTATCGGTATATTATGCGCGGTCAAAAAAAAATCGGCCTTTTGAGGCTGCCATTTTTCCAGACCAAGTGAACCTGTCAGTTCAAAACGCCCCTCATCCATTTGCCCGGAAATAGATTTTTTTATTTCAAGCTGCCCGGGTGTCAACAAAATAGTACCGTTTATACTCCCAATTTGCTGCTCTATAACCGGTATAAGCATCCCAATATTTTCGAGTTCAATAACCGCTCTGATTTCAGGCTGAGGCAGCCGGCCACGGAGTGTGGCTGAAATACGCAGATTGCCTTCAAGCTCCTCCGGTTCATTAATAAAAAGATAAGCAGCCTTTAATGGAATCAAGCCATCTAAAAAAAATGTCAGATTCTCCTGAAGCTTGCCAGAGCCACTCAGGTTCAGGCAGCCATTTTGTAGAAAGGAAAATTTACCCTGTGAGATTGAAAATGTTTTGTTCTGAAAATTTGCTTTAAAGCCATTGGAATTCAGCAGGAGCTTGCTGTTCAAAAACAGCTTGATATCAGACAAATCGACATTGGCCATTATAGCGTCAAGCTGCCTGGCATTACCTGCTGCTCCTATTTTACCGGTAAGCCGGCCGCTTAACTTTTTTTGGCCTGCTGCCGCGAGATAGCCGCCAATATCTGTATCCTGAAACAGCAAAGCAACTTTAAAATCTTTTGTTTTAAGATTATAAAAGCCATTAAGATTAAAATCCAGGCCCCCATCAATCTTGATCTGATGGTTATTCAAAGCAAAAGAGAAAATAAAATCATCCAGGGCTTTTCCATGAACCCGGATCTGCTTCAAGCCGGCCTTGCCTGTAATCTGTGGGTTGTCAATTGAACCATATCCATTTGCCTGTAAAAAAAGGCACGCTTTATCAATACCGGATTTTTTTTGGGGATCAATTGTTTTTAAAAAAATCCCATCAGATGCCAGATTAAAAGCAAACTGCTTGTCAGTTGTAATCCAGCCCGATCCCAGAATTTTTTCCTGCGCTGAAAAATCAGCCTGCAGTCGCTCAATTTTAATTTTTTTATCAATCAGGGCTGCATCTATCTGCAAACTGGATAGCTTTCGATTTTTATAAACAAGATTGCTGCCTTTTATTAATAAATTTGCGCCTAACTGCTGCAGGGAGCCAAAAAGTTTTGCCGTTACCTGACATTCTCCGGTAATTTCCTTTGTGCTTAACAAGCGGTCTACTTGAAGGTTTTCCGCTTTAAGATCAAACTGACAGGCAATCTTGTTCAGATCCAAAGATAAGTTAGAAAATTTAGATAATTTTTGGTCATGTTCGGCCATGGCAGCATTCAAATCTATCTCCCCTGCTAAATCAATTTTCCCGCCGGCTATAGCGGCATTAAACCGGTCTACAGATAGCAGCCGGTTATCCAGCGCCAGATTCACAACAGTTTTTCCCACAGAAAAAATACCAAGTTTTCCGCCGGAATAATAAAATTGAAGTCTTCCTGCCGGATTTTCAAACGGACCCTTTAATACTCCATGCATAATAGCCTGACCACTACAATTTACGGGCAAATGCAAATTTTTTTGAATTTCAGCCAGATTACCACCTGAAATTTCCGCAGCAAGATCGAATTCCGGCATGGAAAAAATTCTGGCAATCGTTCCTTTTAAAGCAAAACAGGTTCTCCCAAGGCATGCTTCTAAGGAAAGGGGAGCTAAACAATTTTTATCAAATTTGGCATTTAACTGAATTTTTTCTAAAAGAGGAGTAACCTGAGGAGTATCTATTTTTGCGCTGTTTATTTTTAACAACAGCTCTCCATGCCGTAAAAGGAAATTTGCATTGCCTGACAGGCTGATTCCCAAAAGTTTTACTTGTATGGAGTTTGGTACGATTGTGACATAAAAACTTCCACTACTGAGCTTCAGATCGTCAATTATAATATTCCAGGGATTTTCTTTTGTAACTCCTGTTTCAGCTTTTTTTGCCTGGAAAGTGGTGGCTTGCAAAGCCTCTGCAAGGTCAAGTTTACCCTTTTTGTCGATTTTTACCTTAATCCAGGGCTCTTTGATAATAATCGTATTCAAAAAGATTGTTCTGCCTAAAATTTTTTTCCAGGACCATTGCACCCTCAAAAGTTTAAAACCTGCAAGCTGCCTGGCATCAGCTCCTTTAAGCAGACACTTTTGCAGCTCAAGCCTGCCCTTGAAAAATGCCAGACGGTGTTGCTGAATGCTGATTTCACCATTGATTTCCCGGTTAATCCGGGCCTCAATAAAATCCAGAGCATATCGGCTCTTTAAATAGAGCAGCCCTGAACCGAGCAATATAAAACTCAGAACAATAGTCACCCCAAAGGCAATGACAAATTTTTTTAATAAATTTTGCATATTTAAAATATTGAGTATATTCTGTTTTTCCATTCCTTTTTAACCTGATATTTATTTAAATCACAAGAGATAGTAAAAATTCCTTTCTTGTTCTCATTTTTTCTCACAAAAAAAAAGGGGTCACATCTTAAATAATCAATATTGGCATTAAATCCTGTTTGATTTAGGAACGGGGACGAAATAACTTCCCCAAGTAGGCGCACAGATTTAGGTCAGGTTTGTTCGATCTAAAAGTAGAAAAGTTGCAGGAATAGCAAG
>JGI24023J19991_10002758_pt1 | contig 12608 bp, 12 predicted proteins | sample Cruoilmetagenom1_FD_19991 | JGI IMG/M metagenome (IMG submission 19991)
TATGCGCAAGTACTACGAATTGCATGACAATTCGATTGCCGCAATGATCAAGGGCAAGCGTGTCCGCTATGTGAAGGCGAACGAGAGCATCAGCTTCGTAGCGCACGAGAGCGAGACCGTGGCGATCGTTGGCGAGTCGGGATGTGGCAAATCAACGTTCGCCAAGGTGCTGATGGGTCTGGAGACGGCGACCGACGGTGAGGTTCTATTCAATGGTGACGACGTATCAAGCCAGCCGGTGCAGAAACGCTCGCCTAAGCAAGTCGGCTCCATGCAAATGGTCTTCCAAAATCCGTTCGATACGCTCAATCCAAGTCATTCCGTGGGGTCGCAGCTCGCCCGTGTGATCAAGAAATTCGGCGTGGAGACGGACAAGGATCGGATCGAAAATCGGGTGATGGAGCTTCTCGATCTGGTCAAGCTGCCTCGGGATTTCGCCCGCCGCCGGCCACGCCAGCTTTCCGGCGGGCAAAAGCAGCGTGTCGGTATTGCTCGGGCCTTTGCCGGCAATCCGGCCATGGTGGTGGCGGACGAACCGGTTTCGGCGCTCGATGTCTCCGTGCAGGCGGCAGTCACGGGACTGCTGATGGATATCCAGCGGGAGTTCCGCACGACCTTGCTGTTCATCAGCCATGATCTAAGCCTGGTCCGCTATTTGGCGGACCGCGTGGTGGTGATGTATCTGGGCAGCATCATGGAGCAGGGGACGACCGACGAGGTCTTCGCGCCACCTTATCACCCCTATACCGAGGCCCTCTTGTCCGCCGTGCCGATCGCGGATACCTCGATCGTGAAGAAGCGCATTATCCTTGAGGGGAATCTGCCGAGCGTCATGAACCCGCCCAAGGGATGTCCGTTCCACACCCGCTGTCCGCGCAAGATCGGCCGCATCTGCGAGACCGAGGCACCGCCGTTTGCGGAAGACGGGGAGGGGCATATCATTTCCTGCCACATCCCAATGGATGAGCTGCGCAAGGTCGATCCGGTGATCGTACAGACCGGTGCCAAGTCCGATCAGCCGGCAGCGGAGTAGCGTAGGCCATCGGTCCATCGCCGATAGCCGACCGGCAGAGGAATAGGACGCCCGTGGCCCGCTCCCGAATTTGGCCTGTTCGCCTGTTGCTTCTAATGCTGGTCCTGGCGATAGCTCCGGCCGAACAGGCCGCCGCGGCCGAGCCGGTGGAATGCTGGCGTGGCTGGGGCTATCGGATCGATCCGCAGACCCGGACCTACAAGAGCGAGGAGCTCCTTCTGGTCACCAAGGGGCCGGCCGGCTGGCAGCCGGGGCAAGAGGTCGCCCTCTACCTGCTGGACCGGGCCAGCGGCCAAATCGACCCGAAGGCACCGCCCATCACCGTCGTTCCCTTCAACCCGAGGTCGTACTACCGGAACAACCTCAATTACGTGGATGGCGAAGGGCAGATCGTGGGAAGCGAAGACAACCTGGTCTTCGGCCTGAGCCACGTCCCGAAACCGACGGCGGCGATCGAGAAGCTCTATAAATACAACGTTTGGGCGTGTGGCTTAGAGGGATCCGTCGAGTAGCCGGACCGTCGGCGGCCACACGTGAGTCAGGAATGGGCGCTGTCTTAGCCCCATTTTAAGACCTGTCATGCTTGGATGAATTGTTAGTCATCGCAGTGCCGAAATGCCTATGCAGAAACGGTGCGGCCAGGAAAGGCCAAGCAAGATGGAAATGATCTACCTTCTCACCGGGCTCTGCACTGTCGCAGCCGCGATCGGCGGTCTCATTCTTACCTGCCATCTTGAGCGCCGTGCCCTGGCCGCCCGCCGTGGTCAGAACGGAAAGCAAGCGGCGGCACGAAGCGCTGACAACCGGCCGATCGCCACCTGAAAGATTTCGGTTCCCGGTAATCCGGCCTGCGGCGCTACTCTCAGTCGAATAACGCGTTGATATCCGCTTGGGAAATTCCCAAGCCGGATAGTTGCGGCCCGTTCATCAGCGCCTTGTCGTCCGAAGCCGCGTCGTCCTGGGGGACCGGTAACTCGGCGAAGGCTTCGAGGCCCCAGATGTCGATCATGGCCAGAACGCGCTCTTCTATGAACTTGATCGTTTTGACGACCTTGGTCATGCGTTGGCCGGTTATGTCCTGGAAATTACAGGCTTCGAACATCTTGATGATCTCATTGGCGACATGCTCGGTTATCGCCTGCAGATCCTCATCGTCCGGAAAGCGGCCGGAAATGGTCCGAATCTGGCCCTCGATGGCCTCGGCGGCGGCCAGGACATCGTTGGTGGCGGTTTCCGTTGCGAGGACGATGGCGTCTAGTTCGTTGGCGGCGGACAGCATCCGGTCATCGTCGGACATCGGATGTTTGATCGAGGCAATCTCTTCCTTGGCCTGGGTAATGATGCGAACCATCTGGGCGATCTCGATACGGACCTCCATGCCCTCGCGAGTCCCGTCAGGGCCTGGCCGATCCTCCGCTTCCATTTCACCGCGTAGCTGGGCGACGTCATCCTTGACGTCTTGAATGGCTGCTAAGAGGTCAACCATGCTGATGTCCGGCTGGCCATTGATTGTTTTAGCCCCGGAGCGACGCAAGCGGCCCTGCCTCTCGGCACTAAATTCCCGGACCGGCTCTTGTCTCGGCATGACATCCCTTTCGTGCTGCGTTATCCAATGACGCAACTATTGCGGGTGTAATTGTGATGTAAATACACGGAAAAAATTAACAACCGGTAACCTAGCGCTAGCCGACAGCGCCGAGGGACAGTAAGAGCTAAGAACGCTGCCAGAGGCTGTATACACGGCCCCTGGCAGCGCCTTTTGCTGGGCTAGTTGATCTCCCAGGCGCCGTCGCTGGCCTTGCAGGCGCGCAGCTCTGCCCGGGCGCGCTGGCCGCTGCCCGTGACCACGTCGTAGGCCAGATTGCGGCACGGGGTTGCGGCCAAGATGGTGTCAACGGCGGGTTTTTCCTTGCCGATCGGCTGCGAAATCCTGGTTTCGCGCAGCTCCGGTGCTGGGCCACCGGAGGACGCGGGGGCCACCAGAGGCTCATAGACATAGCCCACCATATTGCCGCCCTTGGCCACCAGGATCCAAGCTCGGCTATGTGAACGGCCAACCGCCGTGAACCGCTCGCCGGGTTTTAGCCGGCCTACGAGCGGGTTCTCAATGCCTGGCGCGCTCCGCAGGTTGGAGTTGTATCGGGATTCGTAGGTCCCGCCGATAACCTCCAGGTCACGAGGCTGGGCGACGCCCTTTTTTAGGTTTGCGGTCATCTTCCGCTTCTCGAGCACCGGATCGCCGGGGATGAAAACGGCTTGTACGCCGGTCTCCGCATTACGCCACTCGACGGCTTCTCCCGCGGTGCCGTGGTCCAGGGCTTTTGCGCCTTCGCGGCCAATGGCCTCGGCATCGTCCGCGGCCAGGTCAGCGCCGACTTCGCGCGCAAAATAACCTTGCCCAGTTCCCGCCTGTTGGTCCGAACTGGAGAAGGCTTCCTTGGCCGACTGGAACCAAGAGCCAACGGTATCGGAAGTGGATGTGGCCGCGCTGTCGATTGTCTCGCATGCGGTAAAAGTGCCGGCGACAAATGCCAGCGCCAAAATCTTAAATGTCATTCGTGCCATCGAGAGGCCTCCCGTCATATGGACCCGTAGGAAATATATGCCCCGTTGCCGGCGCGTTGAGGGCGATTCTTCGAGGTGCCGTTGAACAATTCGTTAAGTGCGGTGGGCCTGCCTGAACAGAAACACGCAGATCACAGGCCGGATGCTTAGCCACTCATGCGCAGATAAGCAGCAAATACATCAAATATATATCGGAATTCAGACGGAGTATTGTTTACAAAACGTAAATATGTACCTCTGTGATAACTTTATGTCACGAGTACACAGTATGTCATCGGGTGCCTGCACTGTGATATTATCTCTTGTCGATTGAGCCTCAATACATAAAAGGCAAGATAACGACAAGGCGGTGCCATGCAGAATACGCAATTCATTACGGCGGGCTTCGGTCCGAACCGGCGAATATTCCGGCGTCGGGAAAGATCGCGTCGTCGCCGTATCGTCGCGGCGGTGTTAGCCGGCGCCTGCGTGATGGCCTGGGCGGCTCTGTCCAATTCGACATACACGGCATTTTAGAGGCCGACGTGGTGCAGATCAGTAGGGAGACATATGCATGTTTGAGGGATTGCGCGACCGGCGGCCAAACCGCGACCGGGAGGCCCAGGACGCGGCAGTAGCGACCGCGGCCAGCCTGTTGGCGCGTCGGCAAATGCGGCCCGCCGGCCGGCCGCACGAGACGGCAGAAGCGGCCACCGAGATAGGCGCGGCTAAGCCCAAGGCGACGGTGGCAGACCAGCTCGGCATGGTGGCGCGAAATGCGTCGAGCGTATACGACCCGGTCAAACCCGATGAGCCCGAAAACCGTGAAGCGCCGAGTATGTCCGAAGCCGGCCAGACATTGACGGTCGGTGCCGGGATTCAACTCAAAGGCGAGATCACGAATTGCCAAACGCTGATTGTCGAAGGCCATGTCGAAGGATCGGCCAAAAGCGGCGTCCTGCAGATTGCGGACGGCGGCGCCTTCGTCGGCGAGGCGGGAATCGACACCGCCGTCGTCAGCGGTAAATTCGAGGGCACATTGACGGCGGCCGAGCGCCTTGTGATTCGGGCAAGCGGCCGGGTCTCGGGTAACATCCGCTACGCCGCCATTGCCATAGAGGCGGGCGGGCAGATTTCCGGCGATATCGAGGTCATCGAGGGCAAGGTCCTCTCATCGGCAGACCCCGTGCAGGTGGAAACAGCATCGACGAACCATCCGCCGCGGAGTGGCCACGACGACCGGGCGGAGATCGCCTCATAATTCGGTACGGAGCGGCCCCGCGGTTACCGTTTCGCGTAAGGCCCGGTGGTGAAGTGGAAGTAGGCCAGTAGCATATCGACGGTTTCGCCGTCGCTCGACAACGGTAACAACAACCGCCTGCCTTTATACGTCATTTTATTCGAGTGATTGATGAAGGGCTCCGAGGATAGGTGCGGCACGGCACTGTCGGCAATCGACATGTAGTCTTTGATCACGCTTGGGTTGTCCTTGAAGAAAGCGACCTCGTCGAAGAACTGCCCGGTACGATTCTCGGCGCTGGCGTCGACAACGCGGGAGCCGATCAAGCGGTAGCGGAACCGTCTCGGTTCATTCAAAACATCGATGAGCATAAGATTGGGCAAATGCCGTGGTAGCTGCTCTGGGTTCACGTCCTTACGCGCCGGCATGCTCCGCCCAGCGCGCAGGGAATTCCAATAGTCATAAATCTGTAGCAGCAGCGGCTCGGTAAGCTGCTGTCGAAATTCGGACATCTGCCGGCCCACTTCATTCAGGCCGGACTATATTCTAATCTTTGGTCGCCAGGTAGGATTCCATGGAATCGTCCATAGCCTCTATCCACGGCGTATGATGCTTGGGCGACTTCGTCCCGGTCATTAAGGAGGGGTAGGCGTTGTCGCGGAAACCCATGATGTCTTCGTGTTTGTGGTGCTCCCACGCCATGAATGTCTTGTTCACGCCCTCGATATCGAAGCTCGGATAGTCGGTCGCATCGATCAATTCCTGGGTGTAGTCGCCCTGGAAGTAGATCATATCCTCGTCCGTCTCCAGCTTCTCCTCGCGCGCCCGCCAGGCCAGGCTGTTCTTCGTCATCTCACTCTTTGATGGCAGGTCAATTCGCCCAAGAATGACGTCGCGGGCGTACCAGGCCTGGGCGTCGAACATGTTGAACGTGTAAAACTGATCTTGCATGCCGAGATACATCAGCTTCGGATTGCCCTCCCAGACGACGCCCTTGTAGAGGTCCAGCGGCCACAGACGGTTTGTGGTCTTCAGGCGCAGATCGTCCGGCAGGAACGGGAAGTGGTGCAGATAGCCCGTGCACAGGATGATGGCGTCCGCATCCTTCGACGAGCCATCCTTGAAATGCACGGTGCTGCCCTCGACCTTGGTGATCAAGGGGACTTCCTGAAAACTGGCTGGCCAGTGGAAGCCGATCGGGTTGGTTCGGTGGCTGATAGTCACCGACTTGCATCCGTATTTGTAGCACTGTGAGCCGATATCCTCGGCCGAATAGCTGGTGCCGACGATGACGATGTCCTTGCCTTTGAATTCCAGCGCGTCGCGGAAATCGTGGGCATGCATGACCCGGCCGCCGAAGGTATCCAGGCCCTCGAAGAATGGCACGTTGGGCGTCGAGAAATGTCCGGAGGCGACGATCACGTAGTCGAACTCCTCCGCGTACACGTGATCCTTCACCAGATCGTGGGCGGTGACAGTGAACTTTCCGCTGTCGTTAGAGTATTCCACATGACGCACCGGCGTTCTGAAACGGCATTTGCTGCGCACGCCGGCCTTCTCGACGCGGCCCTTGATGTAGTCCCACAACACCTCGCGCGGCGGGTAAGAGGCGATGGGGCGGCCGAAATGTTCTTCGAACGTATAGTCGGCGAACTCCAGGCACTCCTTCGGTCCGTTCGACCAAAGATAGCGGTACATGCTGCAATGGACGGGTTCACCGAACTCGTCTGTCCCGGTGCGCCAGGTATAGTTCCAGATGCCGCCCCAGTCGTCCTGTCGTTCGAAACAGACCACCTCGGGGATGTCGGCGCCCTTTTCCGCGGCCGATTGAAAGGCTCTGAGCTGGGCTAGACCCGACGGGCCCGCTCCAATTATTGCAACACGTTGAGTCATTACATCCTCCCCGATAACGGCTGCCCGATAATGGCTAATTGAATCCGCCGGACACGCTTGTTTTGTTTCGTGCAAAGTTAAGCTGATCGGTGACCAGTGTCCACCCAATTGCAACCAATTACCGTGATTCCTTGATCTCATCCGAAAATAGGGGGAATATGTTCGAGGAAACAAGCTGTGTGCTGGCGCTATTTGGTCCTAAATGGTTTGGCGTCTATGCAAGAACGGCGGCGAGTGGCGGCAATAGCGGCCACCAAGGGAGGAAAGAATGAAATCTAAAAATCTCAAACAGCGACTCTCGAGCGGCGTATCGAGACGGCGGTTTCTAAGTACGACGGCGGCGACCGGCGCGGTTGCCGCGATGGCGCAGTCGGCGATGCCGCGGTTTGCATTGGCGGCGGAGAAGGTTGTGAAGATCGGCTTCCTCGCACCGTTGACCGGCGACGTAGCGGCCTGGGGTAAGCCCGGGCTGGATGGTTGCCGGATTTGGGGCGATTGGGTCAACGCCGCGGGCGGGGTCAAAGTCGGTGGCGATGCTTACAAGGTAGAGTTCGTTGCATATGACAACGAGTATGACGCCGGCAAAGCCCGCACCGGTGCTACCAAATTGATCAAGGAAGACGGCGTCAAATTCATCATGATGCTCGGCGGCGATACCTGGCCGGGCGTGCAGAAGGTGGCGGAGAAGGAGGGCATGCTCTTCTCGACGTTGCTGCCCAGCGATTTGACCCCGGACACCAAGACCTTGGTAGCACCGTGCGAGGTGCATCCGATTTATAACGTGACCGGTGTCGAATGGCTGGCGGAAAACAAGCCGGAGCTGAAGACGGCGGTCATCTGTGCCCAGGACGACGCGCTGGGCAAGCCATCGGTGGCGACCTACGTGGCGGCATTCGATGCGGCCGGCATCGAGGTGGTGGAGGAGCCGACGTTCTTCGATCCGGCGACCACCGACTTCGCGCCGGTCATGACCAAGCTGCTGGCCAACAAGCCGGATATCCTGTGCCTCGACACGGCTTATGCCGACTACGTCCATCCGCTTTGCGAACAGGCGTACCAGCAAGGCTTCAAGGGCCAGATCATCTCCTGTACGGCGGATTTCTATCCGAAGATCATCGAGAAGACGTCGAAGGAGTTCATGGAAGGCTTTATCTTCCAGTTCCCGGATTTCGACGATCCGGCCCTCAATAGCGATGGCGTGAATTTCCCAAAGCCGAATGACTTCTACGCCGAATACGCCAAACGGTACGGCGAAAGCGAGTGGGGCGCGGTTTCATGGGAGTACGCCTCGATCATGGATCTGTGGGCGGATGCCGCGACAAAGGCCGGTAGTATCGAACCCGCCGATGTCCTGGTTGCCATGAAGGCCGGCGGCACGGGCAAGCATGCCTTTGGCGACGCCAAATGGTGGGGCACCGAGTTGTTCGGAATCGACAATGCCTTGGTCGGCGATTGGCCGGTCGTCGCCATCGAGAATGGCAAAGCGGTGATCAAGGAATTCCGGTCTATCCCCGCTTGGTGGGATAAGCATGGCGATATCTTGGTCAAACACATGACGGCGCTGGGCCAGATGTGGAATCAGCGCGGCTAATGCGATCTCAAGTACCGGCACAAGAATCGGTACTGTAGGGTCATGTTAGAAGCCGGGACCGGAGCATGCTTCCGGTCCCGGTTTTAATGGGGGCGCCGGGCCGTGGCCGACTTGCTTTTGCAGACCCTGGTCAATGCCACCTACGCGGCCAGCTATATGGCTTTGATCGCGGTGGGCTTGGTGTTGATTTTCGGCGTCATGGGGGTGATCAATTTCGCCCATGGCGAACTCTACATGGCCGGCGCCTATACGGTCGTCTACCTGTATGCGAAACAAGACCTGCCGTTTTTTCTGGCCGTCGCCGTCGGTCTGATTTTCGTCGGCCTGCTCGGCCTGGTGATGGAGCGCGGCTTGTTCCGGCCGTTGCGCAACAATCCGCTTGGCGGTTTGATCGCCTCGATCGGGTTCCTGTTGATCCTGCAAACGCTTGCGGTTCTCGGCTTCGGCGTGCGCATGGAACACATTCCGCCGCCGACCCAGGAGAAAATCATCTTCGGCGAGGCAATTGTGCTGACTTATCAGCGCCTCTACGTGATTGTCGCGGCCATCGGGTTGCTGGGCGGGTTATGGATCTTTCTGCGTAAAACGCGCTTCGGCTGGGCCTTGCGGGCCTGTGCGCAAGACCCGGAAGCGGCGCAGTTGCAAGGTATATCGCTCAACCGGACGGCGCAGTTGGCCATGTTCATCGGTGCCGCCCTGGCCGGCGTTGCCGGGGCGCTGACAGCGCCGCTCGTAAGCCCCACGCCACTCATGGGCCATTCGGTCATCGTGACGGCGTTCATTATCATCATCGTCGGCGGCATCGGGCATCTGGAGGGGGCGGTGGTAGCCGCGATTCTGTATGCCTTCGTCCATACCTTCGTCACAACGCTCTTTGACGGGGTGGTCGCGAATATCGTTGGCCTGTCGCTGATGCTCTTCGTTCTGGTCGTCAAGCCGACCGGGCTGTTCGGGGCCAAAGAGCGTGCCTGAGCGCCTGCGAACCGGCTGGGTCATGGCCGCCGGTGCTGTGCTGGCGGGGCTCATCCTGCTGCCGCATGTGTTGAGCTTCTCGCAGCAAGAAATCCTGGTGCTGCTGGTCATCAACGTCTTGCTGGTCGTCAGCTACCGGATGCAGACGCTGACCGGCGAATGGTCCCTGGGCCATGTGGTCATCATGGGCGTGGGCGGCTATGCCAGTGCCCTGTTTGCCAAAAAACTCGGTATTCCGGTGCCCATCTCCATGCTGCTCGGCGCGGCGACCGCCGCGGCTGTTGCCTATGTGCTCAGCTTTCCCCTGCTGCGCATGAAGGGCTTCTATTTTCTTATCGGATCGTTCGCGGCCGGGGAGATCATTCGCCTGATTTGGAAACGCTTTACGAATCCCTTCGGCGGACCGAAAGGCCTGAAGCGCATTCCCGAGTTTCCCAATATCGAAATCGGCACGCTCAACGTGGATTTCTATGAGCCGGTCAACTACTACTACCTCTGCGCTATCGTCGTGGCGGTGTCGCTGTTCATCCTTTATCGGATCGAGCGGTCGCGGCTGGGCCTGACGTTTCACGCGATTCACTGGCAGGACAAGCTGGCGGAATCGGTGGCGATCGATACCACGCGGTACCGGACTCTGGCGTTCGTGATCGCCTCGTTCTTTGCAGGCCTCGCGGGGGCGCTGTATGCGCACTACGTGGGCACGGTCAACCCGACCCGGTTCGACGTGGCGGAAATGGTTTTTGTCTTGATCTGGGCCATCGTCGGCGGAACGGCGACGTTTTATGGCCCGATCTTGGGGGTGACCGTGCTGACCATCATCAATGAAGTGGTCTTGCGCGAACTAGGGGTCGATCAGATGCGCCCCTTATTTTACGGGGCGATACTGATCGCATCTATTCTTTTTCTCCCCAATGGCTTGGAGAGCCTGGTTACGAAGGCGGTCGAGCGATTCCGCCGCCGCTCAATCCGCCAAGCGACCCGATGAGTTCTCGGGCGCGGCGGTCAGGATCACCGCCGCCAGAAGCTTGCGGCTGTCGTTGAGCAGGGCAGGGCACTCGCGCCGCCATTGTTTCAACCGTGGTTCCGCCGCCGGCGGCGCGTCACCACGAGCAAGACCGGCAACACATCGGCAGCCCTCATCGGCAAGCTCGCGCCACTTGACCGCCCAACGCTCGCGGTAAGTGTCGCGGTGCAGCGCTTCCATGCGCAGATGAAACAGGGATGACCGGGCGCTCCGCGGGGCGGTCATGGCCTCGATCCATGGCGTGCAGGAGGCCCAAACCCGTCCGGCCTCCGCCAGCAGGCTGGCGCTGTTCTCGTCGCCGGGCCCAAGGGCGACCGCTAAGTTGGCAAGTGACGTGGCAAGCCGCGGGTCGTCGCCGGCAAAGTTCTCTCGCGCCAGGCCGACCGCCGCGCCGGCACTGTGGCGCACTTGGGCGGCGTCACCCTTGGCCAGGGCCTCCAGCGTTGCGGCGGCATGCTGCTCCCACGCCAGGTCGGACTCCGACCATCCGGCTTGCAGCAGCTCGGCGACGCTCCACGTCTCCTCAGCCACCGAGGTAGGCCTGCCTGACGTGATCGTTCTCGCGCAGTTCAACCGCCGGCCCTTGCAAGGCCAGCGACCCGGTTTCCAGCACGTAGGCGAACTCAGCCAGGCGCAAGGCCAGCGCCGCGTTTTGCTCCACCAGTACGACCGGCACGCCTTGTGCCGCGATCTTGGCGATGATGCCGGTGATTTCCTGCACCAGGACCGGCGAGAGCCCCATGGACGGTTCGTCATCGAGGAGCAGAAGCTTCGGCTTGGACATCAGGGCGCGGCCGATGGCCAGCATCTGCTGCTCGCCGCCGGACAGGGTCTTGGCCCACTGTTTGCGCCGTTCCTTGAGCCGTGGAAAGTGTTCATAGACGTCTTCGAGATCGCCCTCAATCTCACCCGCGTCCCGGCGCAGGAAGGCGCCGGTGCGCAGATTCTCCTCGACGGTCAAATCGGGAAAGACGCGCCGGCCCTCGGGAACATGGGCGATGCCGCGCGCGACGATATCTTCCGGCATCAGGTGATCGATGCGCTCGCCGGCAAACCAAATCTCACCTTCGGTCACGCGCTCGAGGCCGGAGATGGTGCGCAATGTGGTGGTCTTGCCGGCCCCGTTGGCGCCGATGATGGTGACGATGCTGCCCTCGGGTACGGCCAGGCTGACGCCCTTGAGGGCCTCTACCTTGTTGTAGTGGACGCGGATGTCGCGCACCTCAAGCAGCATAGTCGGCGCTTCCCAGATAGGCCTCGATAACGGCGGGATTGGCGCGAACGTCATCCGGTGTTCCCTCGGCAAGCAAGGCGCCGAAATTCATGACAGTAATGGTATCGCACAGGCCCATGACCGCCTGCATGTCATGCTCGACCAGCATGACGGTCATCGCGTGCTCGGCGCGCAGTTGCCGGACATGATTCATCATTTGCCGGGTCTCTTCCGCGTTCATGCCGGTGAACGGTTCGTCCAGAAGCATGACCTTCGGTTCGGCGGCCAGGGCCACCGCCATGCCGAGCGCACGCTGATAGCCGTGCGGTAAATTGGACGCCAACTCCGCCGACAGATCCCGTAAACCGAAAAACTCAAGGATTTCGTCGGCCTTTTCGTCCGCCGCCGCCTCGCTATTCCGGTCGGTGCCGAAAAGGCGGCTGAGAAAGCCGGCCCGCGCATGCCGGTGGCAGCCGACGCGGACATTGTCGCGAACGGTCATCTCTTGAAACAGCGTCGTGCCTTGGAACGTCCGAATCAAACCGATCTCGGCCAAAGCGCTGGTCTTGCGCCCGGAGACATCCTCGCCCTGATACACGACCTGGCCGCTGGTCGGTGGATAGAATCCGGAAATGACATTGAATGTGGTCGTCTTACCGGCACCGTTCGGACCGATCAGGCCGTGGACGGTGGCCGGATAGACCTCGAAGCTCAATCCACCGATGGCCGTCAGGCCGCCAAAACGGCGCACCAGATTGCGCACTTCCAGTATGGGTTTGTCGTGTTCGGTCATTCGAACATCCTAACTTATCGAAGGCTGATGTCACGTCTTGAATAATTCTCGACTAGGCCGTTAGCGCTTTGACTGGTAAGAATAAAGGCTCACCGCTAAGGCCGAAAAGATGGGTACACAGATTGTTGCCGGGAGAGATGGGCAACCCACACGACAGGGGCCGCGTGTACTAACGCCCGGCATTCGCACTCTGCCGCTGGGGACCGAACGCTACATCGTCGCCGGGTGTGGCACGTTAGTGCTGACCGCCAGCGCCGGCGACCGCTTAATTCTGGTCGACCGCGAGGGGCGGCAGCGTTGCGAGG
>JGI24023J19991_10002759_pt1 | contig 12608 bp, 8 predicted proteins | sample Cruoilmetagenom1_FD_19991 | JGI IMG/M metagenome (IMG submission 19991)
ATTTTTTCCATGGATCTTGACATTCGAACGGCAAAAGTAAACAGTGACGGGGAAAAAATAACCGGCGTTTTTTATGTGCGGGATTCGGGCGGGCAGAAGATATACGAACCGGATGTGATCGAGGAAACAAGGAGCCGCCTGCTGGCGGTGTTGTGATTATGTGATCAAGAAAATTTGGAAATAAGTGAGTTGCATATGAATAAATCAGAGTTAGAAAAACTTGTGGAAATCAGGGATATTAGCATGGCTAAAGAAATATTGGTAACAGAACTGCTCTCTGAGCAGATGGTTTCGGCAGGGGCTGATTTATTAAAAAAGTTAGACGATTTTTCTTGTCGTGTTAAAGCTGCTTTTTGGATGTTTTTGCCTGAGGAAAAAACCTGGAAATATATTTTAGCTTCGCCTCTCGTAAAAGAAGAAGGGCCTAGAAAGTATTACAAACGTATAGTTGATGTTAGCAAGGATGCAAGGACTGATGATAATATTATTTCTTTAAATGATATTAGCGTATTAAATGTCGATGATCAACTCATTCAGTTACTCAAATTTGCTATATCAACTGGTGATTCGGTTTCTAACATAAGGTTTACAAAAAATACTATAAATGGAGTCTTTATCGACGACACTCACATTTACAGAATGAACGTCAACACATAACAAAATAATTGAGCAGATGCCTAAAGCNGTGGCATTTTGAAATGTTTTACTATTTACAAATTTTTTAATNTTTTAATCATTTGTGCCATTCAACCGGCACTGCTCATTATTGGCGTTATAGTNGGCTGTAACATAGTGGTTAAAGGATATTAAAATGCTCTATAAATTTGACGGAAAGCAACCGGTAGTAGGAAAAACCTCATATATCAGTGACATTGCAAGAGTCATCGGAGATGTCGTCATCGGAGAAAACTGCTATATTGGGCATGGCGCCATTTTACGGGGTGATTACGGAAGAATTGAAATAGGAGACGGGACAGCGGTAGAAGAAGGGGCAATCATCCACGCTCCACCTAACGAGTTGAACAGCATCGGGAAAAAGGTAACTATTGGTCACGCTGCTGTGGTGCATAGTAAATACATTGGCGATCAAGCCGTTGTCGGTATGGGGGCCATAATCAGTATTTGGGCGGAAATTGGAGAATGGACAATTGTAGCGGAAGGAAGTGTTGTAAAGCTTAAACAAATCATTCCACCGAAAGTAGTCGTTGCTGGAAATCCAGCCAAAATCATGCGAGAGCTATCTGAAAAAGATCAAGAGCGTTGGAATTGGGGCAAGCAGCTTTATATTGATTTGGCTAAAAAATATCTGGATATTGGGATGGAGCCTATCGAATAAGCAACGTTTCAGCAAAAACAGATGTTTGTTTAAAATGGTTGAAAATTATAATTTCGAGTGGGATCCCAGGAAATCAGGAAAAAGAACTCAAATGAAAGTAATGCTGGCATTGGAAGATGGAACGTTCTTTACGGGGCGGTCCTTTACGGGTCATGGTGAAACCGAAGGGGAAGTGGTTTTTAACACCAGTATGAGCGGGTATCAGGAGATCCTGACGGACCCCTCTTACTGCGGCCAGATGGTCGTCATGACTTATCCCCTTATCGGCAACTATGGCGTTAATGAGGTGGATGTAGAATCGGATCGCATCCAGGTGAACGCCCTTCTGGTAAAAGAGCACCAACCTTACCCCAGCAACTTCAGATCGCAAAAAAGTCTTGGGGAATATCTGGAAGAAAACGGCATTCCCGGGATCGAGGGGATTGATACCCGGGCTTTGACAAGACACATCCGCCTTTCCGGGGCCATGAGGGGGGTATTGTCTACCCGTGATTTGGATCCGGAGTCTCTGATCCAAAAAACGAAGCAGTCGCCGCTGATGGTGGGGCGGGACCTGGTCCAAGAGGTGTCCTGCCGGGAACCGCTCTTGTGGTGTAATGGCGTTCCAATGCCGATCCGGGGAGGGCTGGAAAAGTTTGTCTGGCCTGAGAAAAATGGTTCCTTCCGTGTTGTGGCCATGGATTTCGGCATTAAATACAACATTCTTCGATCCCTGGAAGCGAGGGGATGCCAAGTGCTGCTGGTTCCTGCAAAAACCGATACGGCTGCCATCGACCGGCTGAATCCGGACGGTCTTTTTTTGAGCAACGGCCCGGGAGACCCGGCGGCTGTCGACTACGGGATCGAGACCATTCGAAAACAGATCGGCCGTCGGCCCATTTTCGGCATCTGCCTGGGACATCAACTGCTGGGGTTGGCTCTGGGAGGCAAGTCCTTTAAACTGAAGTTCGGCCACCGGGGCGGCAATCAACCCGTGAAGGATTTGAAAACAGGCAAAGTGGAAATTACGTCGCAAAACCACGGGTTTTGCGTGGATCATAATAGCTTAAAAGATCCAGATATTGAAACCAGCCATCTAAACCTGAACGACAATACCCTGGAAGGCATGGTCCACAAAAAATTGCCCCTTTTCTCGGTCCAGTATCATCCCGAGGCATCTCCCGGACCCCATGACGCCGCGTATCTGTTTGACCGATTTGTTAATATGATGGAAGCGGTTTCAAATACCTAAAACCCTAACACCTTTAAAATATTATGCCTAAACGCACCGACATTAAAAAAATTCTTATCATCGGCTCCGGTCCCATCGTCATCGGCCAGGCCTGTGAATTTGATTACTCCGGCACCCAGGCCTGCAAGGCCCTGATGGAGGAAGGGTTTGAGATTGTCCTTATCAACAGCAATCCCGCCACCATTATGACCGACCCGGAAACGGCGCATCGCACCTATATCGAACCCATTACCGCCGAGGTGGTGACCAAAATTATCGAGCGGGAGCGGCCCCAGGCCATCCTGCCCACCCTGGGAGGGCAAACCGGTCTTAACACGGCCGTAAAAGTGGCCGAGTCGGGGATTCTGGAAAAACTGGGTGTGGAGATGCTGGGGGCGTCTTTGCCTGTGATCCAAAAGGCGGAGGACCGTGAACTGTTTCGAAACGCCATAGAAAAGATCGGTCTCAGCGTCGCTGAAAGCGTCATTGTCAGGAACATGGATGAGGCTAAGAATGCGGCGGAACAGATCGGCTACCCGGTTATTATCCGTGCCAGTTTTACTCTGGGAGGCATTGGCAGCGGCGTGGCCTACAACCGGGAAGAGATGGAGGAGATCGCCAAGGGTGGCCTTGATGCCAGCATGATTTCCGAGGTGATTATGGAAAAATCACTCCTCGGATGGAAAGAATACGAGCTGGAAGTCATGCGGGATTTCAAGGACAATGTGGTGATTATCTGCTCCATTGAAAATTTTGATCCCATGGGCGTTCATACGGGCGACAGCATCACCGTGGCGCCGGCCCAAACCCTGTCTGACCGTGAGTACCAGGTCATGCGGGATGCTTCTCTTGACATTATCCGAGAGATTGGTGTGGAAACGGGGGGCAGCAACATTCAGTTTGCTATTCATCCTGAAACTGGAGAAATGGTGGTCATCGAAATGAACCCCCGGGTGTCAAGAAGTTCGGCCCTGGCCTCCAAGGCCACCGGGTTTCCCATCGCCAAGATCGCCGCCAAGCTGGCCGTGGGGTACACCCTGGATGAAATCCCCAACGATATCACCCGGGAGACCCTTGCTTCTTTTGAGCCCACCATAGATTATTGCGTGGTCAAAGTGCCCCGATGGACCTTTGAAAAATTTCCGGGCACAAAGGATTCCCTAACCACTTCCATGAAATCCGTGGGAGAAACCATGGCCATCGGCCGGACCTTCAAGGAATCCCTTCAAAAGGCGGTGCGCTCCCTGGAGATCGGGCGATTCGGCATGGGGACCGATACCCCCGATTGCGCCCTTTCAAAAACAGATGTCTATGAGCTGGAAAGGGGTCTCATTCAGCCCAATTCTCACCGGCTTTTTTATCTCTACGAAGCTTTCAACCGGGGCATGAGCATTGAGAAGATTTATGAGCTCTCAAACATTGACCCCTGGTTTCTTTATCATATTCAGCAGATTCAGGCCTTTGAAAGCCGCTTGAACCAAATGGCGCATGAGGGGGACGGACCTGAACAGTGGGACAAGGATTTCCTGAAACAGGTCAAGGAATACGGTTTTTCCGATGTTCAACTGGCCGGTATTTTTGATGCCGGCGAGGAAACAATTCGCCGGATCCGAAAATCAAAGGGTGTGGAACCGGTCTACAAGCTGGTGGATACCTGTGCTGCCGAGTTCGAGGCCTACACCCCGTACTACTATTCCACCTACGAGCAGGAAAACGAGATTCGAACATCCCAAAAGAAAAAGGTGGTCATCCTGGGCGGTGGGCCCAACCGCATCGGCCAGGGCATCGAGTTTGATTACTGCTGCGTGCATGCCTCTCTGGCACTTCGGGAGATGGGCATTGAAAGCATCATGGTGAACAGCAATCCGGAAACCGTGAGCACCGATTATGATACGTCTGATCGGCTCTATTTCGAGCCGCTCACCCGGGAAGACGTGCTGAACATCGTGGAGCAGGAAAAACCCGAAGGGATTATCGTGCAATTCGGCGGACAGACACCCCTGAACCTTTCCGTTCCCCTTTCGGATGCGGGCGTCAAAATTCTGGGCACCGGTCCGGACAGCATCGACCGGGCTGAGGACCGGGAGCGGTTCCAGGTGATGCTCAAGAAACTCCGGATTCTTCAGCCTGAAAACGGCATTGCCACAAACAAACAGAAAGCTGTTCATATCGCGGACCGGATCGGCTACCCCGTGGTGGTGCGGCCCTCATTTGTGCTGGGGGGGCGGGCCATGGAAATCGTCTATGACCGGAAAGATCTGGAATACTACATGGAGAACGCGGTCCAGGTGTCCCCCGGCAAACCCGTACTCATCGACCGGTTCCTGGACGGGGCCGTTGAAATTGATGTGGATGCTATTTCCGATGGTCAGGATACCGTCATCGGCGGCATTATGGAACATATTGAAGAAGCGGGTATTCACAGTGGGGACAGCGCCTGTGTGCTGCCTCCCGTTTCACTGGAACCGGAAATTATTGAGACCATCATGAGTCATACTCGGGCGTTGGCCAAAGAGTTGTCGGTGGTGGGTCTCATGAACATCCAGTACGCGGTAAGAGATGGTATTATCTATGTAATCGAGGTGAATCCGCGGGCCTCGAGAACCGTTCCCTTTGTGAGTAAAGCCACCGGTGTGCCGCTGGCCAATATGGCGACCCGGGTAATTATGGGTAAAACCCTTCATGAACTGGGCTTGGCCCGGGAAGTGGTCCCCGATTATGTTTCCGTGAAAGAAGCGGTTTTTCCCTTCAACCGTTTCCCGGGGGTGGATACCATCCTGGGGCCGGAGATGAAATCCACCGGCGAGGTCATGGGTATCGACCGCAATTTCGGCCTGGCCTTCGGAAAGTCCCAACTGGCCGCCGGTCAGCGAATTCCTTTGTCGGGGACCGTGTTCATCAGTGTGAAGGATACGGACAAGGCGGCCGCGCTCCCCGTTGCCATGGGGCTTTTCAACCTGGGCTTCAAGATTCTGGCGACAAGGGGCACTTCACGGTTTCTTTTGGAGAGGGGTGTGATCAACGAGTCGGTAAACAAGGTGCGGGAAGGGCGCCCTCACGTGGTGGACATGATCAAAAACGGAGAGATTCATCTGGTAATCAATACCACCAGCGGCAAAAAAGCCATCGGTGAATCGTACTCCATTCGCAGGGCCTCATTAACCCTCAATGTCCCTTACACCACCACGCTGGCCGGTGCAAAAGCGACCCTGGCCGCCATCCGGTCCATGTCGAAAGAGGATATGAAGGTCAGAACCATACAAGAATACCATGGGGATTGATGATTGATAAATGTTTTATGAAGACGGGATGATCAATGAGCGAAACAGAATCCAGACGACCCAAAGATGAATGCGGTATTTTTGCTGTTTACGGCCATGAGGATGCGGCCAAATTGGCCTATTTCGGTCTCTATGCTCTCCAACACCGTGGCCAGGAGAGTGCGGGCATTGTAGCTTCCGACGGGAAACAGGTCGTTGAGCACAAGGCCATGGGTCTGGTTCCGGAGATATTTAATGAACGGATCTTAAATGGACTGAAGGGCGATATGGCCCTGGGGCATGTGCGGTATTCCACCACCGGATCTTCCCTGTTGGCCAACGCTCAGCCCTTTCGGGTGCGCCATTCGGGCCGCTCCATGTCCATCGCCCATAACGGCAACATCGTCAATGCCCACCAGATCCGTTCGGAACTGGAACAAAACGGGTCTATTTTTCAAACCACCATGGACAGCGAGGTGGTGTTGCACTTGATGGCCCAGCGCCTGAACCTCGGCGTGGAACAGGCCACGATTGAGGCCCTGGATCAGCTTCGGGGTGCCTACTCGGTGGTGGTGATGACCGAGGACAGCCTCATTGCCGCCAAGGATCCCAACGGTTTTCGGCCCCTGTGTATTGGGAAACTCAATGGTGGTTATGTGCTGGCCTCCGAGACCTGTGCCTTTGATTTGGTAGAAGCGGAACTTATTCGGTTTATCGAGCCCGGCGAGATTGTAATAATCAATAAAGAGGGCATTAAGAGCATCCGTTCGGGTATTTCATCCCGCCGAAGTCAGTGTATTTTTGAATTGATCTATTTTGCCAGGCCGGACAGCAATGTATTCGGCGAAAATGTCTATCTCTTTCGAAAGCGGCAGGGAGCGCTTCTGGCCGAAGAATACCCATTGGATGTAGATTTTGTGATGCCCTTCCCCGATTCCGGGAATTACGCAGCCATTGGTTACGCCCAGGCATCAGGAATCCCCCTTGAAATGGGCATGATTCGAAACCACTACATCGGAAGGACCTTTATTCAGCCGTCCCAGAGCATGCGGGATTTCGGGGTGAAGGTGAAACTGAACCCGGTGAAAGAATTACTGAAGGACAAACGGGTACTGATCATGGAGGATTCCATCATTCGCGGTACCACGGCCAAGACCCGGGTAAAGACCCTTCGCGAGATCGGCGCCAAGGAAGTGCATATGGTGGTGAGCTGCCCCCCCCATGCCTATCCCTGCCATTACGGTATTGATTTTTCCACCCGAGGTGAATTGATTGCGGCCCAGAAATCTGTGGAAGAGATTCGGGATTTCGTGGGTCTGGACAGCCTGGGCTACCTATCCATCGACAACCTCAAAAAGGCCACTGCCATTCCCGATCAAAACCTCTGTTTCGCCTGCTTTAACGGGGAATACCCCGTCCCCATCGAAAAGGAAACCTCCAAGTTCTGTCTTGAGTAAGTTTGAGTCTTCTCTCATTCCCTCGCGCTCGAGTGGGAACTTCGAAGTCAAATGCCATTTTACGGATGAGGTCCGGAATGTTTTCCGAGATACCAGGTATTAAATAGCACCCATTTTTTTAAGCTGTTTGATAATATCCGCTTCCGCCATGAAGCCCATGTGGTGATGGACTTTCTTCCCTTCCTTGTCAAAAAACACCTGCACCGGCACGGCCTGCACGCTAAACCGTTTTGCCAGCATCTGGTTTTCCCTGACGGGGATGGAGACGACATTGATGGTATCGGCGTATTTTTTCTTGAGTTTCTTGACAATGGGTTTCATCATTTCGCATGGTGTACACCCGGCATCGCTGAACTGGATCATGGTGGGTTTACCTGAAAGCCGTGCGCGGTCCAGGGGATTGTCCCTGGCCATTTCCACCTGCTTTTTGACCCAGCCTTTATTGATGCGCATTTGCGCTTTTCCGGCAAGGCCCTGGATGTGAGCTTGCAGGGTTTCCTGCTTTTTTTGCTGGAGTAAAAGCCCTTGAATGCTCTCCTTTACCTGGTCAAAAGGCATTCCAGCAACCATTTCCCGGTTCTCGTCGTAAAAGGTCTGGGCGCCCTTTTCCGGAACCGTCACCCCTTTGGTAACGCGGTCGATATAGGCTTGGAACATTTGTTCACTTGGGGGCTCTGTTGCAATGCCCATGGATTTCGCGTCATCTTTGATCAATTGCTCCATTACTTCCTGATCCAGGAGAAAAAGCATGTTTTTCTCCAGCTCCTTTCGAATTGCAGGCGTAACTCGACCAAACATGTCTTCAGCAAAGGAGTCCCTAATTTCAAACCCTTTGGCTTTTAAGAGCAGGCTTTTATCCATTTTTTCCAATTTAGCGGATTTTAAGATCCCTTCAGAAAAATCGGGATAGGCCTCCCCCATGGTGGGTACCTCTGTAGACAGGGCAGCAGGGATAGGGGTTGTCATCCATAAAACGGACCCAACCGCCATGATGGTGATCATCCATTGCAATCGTTTTTGTTTTATCATTTGGTTTTTGACTCCTATCTATGCGGTATATTCACGTCTGGTAAGATAGCCCCTCAGGTTGGATTGTCAACCATTTTTAACGATCCGTGGATCCGGTATCATTTGACAGTATGGGGCAAATAGGGGTACAAACCATCCTTGTCCTTCGTAGCCCCGATTGCTGAAAGCCGGAAGATGGAAGGGTTATTTCCATGACGATCAATGAGAAATGTGAGGGTTTAATATGAAAATAAAAATATGGATCGGTTGTGCGCTTCTGTTTGTCCTTTTGGCTTTTTCCCTGGTGTCCATTTATCCGGATTGGCTTTGGTTTGAAAACCTCGGCTTTTCTTCGGTTTTTCGGACCATGCTCTTCACCCGGTTAGGGTTTGGCGCCGTAGTCTGGCTTTTTCTGATCCTGATCATCACCATTAATCTTCATGTGGCCAGACGTTTGAGTCCGGCCCCCGGTCCCGGAAGCCCTTTTAAGGAGGACGCCGGTATTGCGGCCCAGATTGGGCTTTCCGTCAAAACCCTGAACCTGCTCTTCCTGGCCCTGATCCTCATCGCCGGTTTTGTGCTGGCCTCCAAAGGCTCTCAGAAATGGGATCTGGTTCTACGCTATCTCTACCAGGAGCCCTTTNGCGGCAATGACCCCATCTTTGGGCGGAATATCGGGTTTTACATCTTTGTTCTTCCATTTTACGCCTTTATCCGNAACGGATTGATGGTACTGTTTCTCTTTGCCACCGGTTTGACCGTGATCTGGTATTTGAAAAACGGATCGCTGCAAATTATCGGTGAGATAACCCAGGTGGAAGGGCAACCGCCAACACTTCCCAAAATCTCCGTGGCGCCCGGGGTAGGCAGACACCTGGCTTTTCTGGCCGGCATCATGGTGTTGCTCCTGGCCTGGGGCTACCAACTGAAAATCTATAGTCTGTTGTATTCAACCCAAGGTCCGGCATTCGGCGCAAGTTTCACGGATGTGCATGTGAAGGTGTGGGCATACAAAGCTTTGATTGTGATATCTTTTGCCTTTGCCGGCCTCCTTTTTGTAAACGCCTTCAAACCCGGCATGAAACTGCTTTTGATCGGGGGAGGGGCTTGGGTGGGATCCATACTGGTGTTCACCATCGTTCTGCCCATGATAATCCAGAAGGTGGTGGTGAAACCCAATGAGTTCACAAAAGAATCCCAATATATCTCCCACAATATTGTTTCCACCCGGGAGGCCTACAACCTGAACAAGATCAAGGAGGTCAGTTTTGAGGTCAATGACAACCTGAGCCTGGAAGAGGTGAAGCAGCAGCGGGTTACCATGCAGAATATCCGGATCTGGGATGAACGGCCGTTGCTCAAAACCTACCAGCAGATTCAATCCATACGGCTCTACTACGACTTTAACAATGTGGATGTGGATCGTTATATGATCAAAGGACAGTACCGGCAACTGATGCTGGCCGCGAGAGAACTGGTGGTGAAAAAGCTTCCGGCCCAGGCCAATACCTGGGTCAACCGTCATCTGACCTACACCCACGGTTACGGCCTGGCCGCAAGCCCGGTCAATGAAGTCACCCGGGAAGGATTGCCAAGGCTTTTTATCAAGGATCTGCCCCCCGTCAGCGAGACGGGGCTTCAAAAAATAAACCGGCCCGAGATCTATTACGGAGAGATGACCGACCAGTATGTGCTGGTCAAAACCACCAGCAAGGAATTCGATTTTCCAAAAGGGGATAAAAACGTTTATTCCGTCTACCAGGGCAAGGGAGGCGTGCCCATTAACTCGTTTATCCGGCGGCTTCTCTATGCCGTTGGTTTTCAGGACCCCCAGATATTCTTCACCAACTACCTGACGCCTGAGAGTCGCATCATGTACAACCGCCGGATCAAAGGGCGGGCCAAGGCCATCGCGCCGTTTCTCTCCTACGACAGCGATCCCTACATGGTCCTTTCCGAAGGGAAACTCTATTGGATCCTTGATGCCTATACCACATCGGATATGTACCCCTACTCCACCCGAAGTCACAGCCCCTTTGACCGGGGCATTCTGAATTATATCAGGAACGCCGTCAAAGTGACCATCGACGCTTATAATGGGGATGTCAATTTTTACCGTATGAACGAACAGGACCCCATTGCCCGGGCCTACAGCCGAATTTTCCCCGATCTCTTCAGACCCTTCAGCGACATGCCTAAAGATCTGAAACACCATATTCGCTACCCCAAGGATTTCTTTCATATCCAGGCGGCCACTTACACGCGGTATCACATGGAGGATGTGCAGGTTTTCTACAACCAGGAAGATTTGTGGCAGCTTCCCGATGAAATGTACGGCGACAGCCGACAGAAAATGGAACCCTATTACATCATCATTAAATTGCCTGAAGGGGAGAAAGAAGAATTTCTCCTGATGCTCCCCTTTACCCCTTCCAAAAAAGACAACATGATCGGATGGCTGGCGGCCAGAAGCGATTTACCCGAATACGGGAGTCTTATTGTTTACAAACTGCCCAAGGAAAAGCTGGTCTACGGACCCATGCAGATTGAGGCCAGGGTGGACCAGCAGACCGATATCTCCCGGGAGTTGAGCCTGTGGGATCAAAAGGGCTCCCGGGTCATTCGCGGGAACCTCCTGGCCATTCCCGTATTGGACGCTTTTGTTTATGTGGAACCCATCTACCTGGAGGCCAAACAGGAAGACATCCCCGCCGCGCCCTCTACCGGCGGACGGCCCGCAGGGGGGCTCCAGAAAATCAAGTCAAAACTGGGGCCGGCTTCATCTGGAGGCGATCCAACCCGGGCCGCATCCCTGCCCGAGTTAAAGCGTGTGATTGTAGCCGTCGGAAACCGGGTGGCCATGGAACGGACCCTTGATTTGGCCTTGAGCCGTGTACTGGGTAAAGGGACGAGGCCTGGGAAAACCGATGTATCGGATGCCACGAAGTTCCTTGAAACCTCGGATCTGGGCGTACTGGCCCTGAAGTATTACAACCAGGCCAAAGCCAGTCTGCACCAGGGTGATTGGGCCAATTACGGAGAAAAACTGGAAAAACTTGAGGCTATCCTGGAAAAAATCGCCGGCAAAAGCAGGGAATGATCGGCCAACCGATTCCCCTGTCCCTGAGATAGCGTCGGTTATTCTTCCCCTACGGTTGCCTTGATGATGGTGATGGTTTCAAGGGGAACATCGGCGTGAGGGCCTTTGTTGCCGGTGGCAACGCCTTTCATTTTATTGACCACGCCGTGACCTTTGGCGACCTTTCCAAACACCGCATATCCCCACCCCTGGGCTGTCTTGGCGGTATGATTCAGGAAATCATTATTTTTGACATTGATGAAGAACTGGTTCGTGGCGCTGTTGGGATCCGGTGTACGGGCCATGGCAACGGTGTAAGAGTCGTTTTTCAGCATGTTGTCCGCTTCATTGACAACGGGGTCATTGGTCGGTTTCTGTGCCATATCTTCGGTGAAGCCGCCCCCCTGAATCATAAATCCGTCAATGACCCGATGAAAGATGGTGCCGTCGTAATGACCGTCATTGACGTAGGCCAGAAAGTTTTCCACGGACTTGGGGGCTTTTTCTTCATCAAGCTCCAAAAAAATATCGCCCATACTGGTTTCTAATTTTACCATTTTGTTTAAATCCTTTCCCGACGGGTAGAAACCCGCACGTTGAAATAGGCTGAGTTCCCTTATACCTTAACGAGAAAACAGCCCCAGAAGATGTTTTTTGATGCCCAACAGCATCAATGCCAAACCAGACAACATTAATCATGATCTCTCAAAATGCAAATCCATCATCAAGGCCTGAATTATTTGGAAAAATCGGTACAGAAACAATCCCGACCCTCTGCGGGGGAAGGGTTCAATTAATGCTTGTGCCCTTTCTTTTTCCCCCTGAATTCACTTCGGTAGTAATATTCCAGGTATTTTGAAACGCACAGTTTCATGTCTTTCCGTTCGCAGGTTTCCTGAATACCCCTGATATCATGGTAATAATCAAGGTCGTTGTAGATTTCACCGGAAATCTCGTGCAGGGACTGGGACCTTACCAGTTTTTCATCGACGTCGAACCCTCTTGATTTCATCACCCTGGGGCCCGCGAAGATCACCAGGGCGCCGGGTTCGGCGATGACGACATCTCCCAGGGCCGCATAGCTGGCAATGGCCCCGCCAGTGGTCGGGTCCGCGAGAATCGATATATAGGGCAGTCCGCTTTTTTTTAAGCGGTTAATGGATTCAATAGTTTTTACCATTTGCATCAGTGCTGATATGCCTTCGTAGAGCCTTGCACCGCCGGAACAACACAGGCTGATAAACGGTAGATTTTTTTG
>JGI24023J19991_10002766_pt1 | contig 12592 bp, 10 predicted proteins | sample Cruoilmetagenom1_FD_19991 | JGI IMG/M metagenome (IMG submission 19991)
TGTAAGCGGTTATTTTTATTTTGAAGAAGATTTAGCAGATGATATTATTTTCGGATTAGACATTGAATGGTTAGAGGGCGTAGATAATCCATTACATTTTGAAGGCGCCGATTGGATGAGTTTAGTAGGAATTACCCGTAAAGGAATTTTATGGTTTCCAGTAGGCTCATCAGAAATTTTTCAAGGAACTCCTAGTGCCGATCTGAGTTGGGAAATAAGAGATTTGGGGTTTGATTTAAGCCCTAACAATTGGTATAAAATGATTATTGAATGTGATTTTGATAAGCGAGAGTTTAAATCTGTAAAAATTGAAGGTAACGGAATCAACATCACTGAAGATATTTCAGGGTTTCTCTTAGAATATCCAAACTTTGCCCCTTTTGACAAACCTTCACTCACTTTTTATACNTTCGCCATCAGAAGTAAAGAATTTGCACCNGATAATAACGGAGGTACAAAAGTATATTTTGATGACATAGAAGGAGGAATATCTGTGGGAAACAGTTTTGAAACTGTGTTTTCAAATGGTTTTGAAAATCAGTCGCAAATAATTGATATTCCTGTAACTTTACCAACAATTAAACTTGACGATGTCAATGAAAATTTTTGGTATTTTGAAAATGATATTGCCAAAATAAAAATAAATTCAATTCACAGTAATAATGGTAGTAAATCAATTGAATGTGATGCTACATTAGTCGCCCAATAAAATTTTGTAAAAGTGAAGGGCATTAACTTCCATTATAACTTACAAAATTTCGAGGTGTTTCATAAAGTGTAACAGAAAGGTTATGTGCTACATCAATTTTTGGTCGAAGTTTATTCCATATCACAACGACTATATTCTCAGAAGTTGGATTTAACCCTTCAGTATTGAATTCAGGGACTTCTTCATTGAGATTTTTATGATCGAAAGCATCTTCAATTTCAGTTTTAATTAAATCTTTTAACAATTTCATATCCATTACAAAGCCCGTTAATGGATCTATTTCTCCTGTAACGGCAACCGTTAAATCATAATTATGCCCATGGTAATGTGGATTACTACATTTACCAAATACAGCAAGGTTCTTTTCATCTGACCATTCAGGTCTGTACAGCCTATGCGCTGCATTAAAATGTGCTTTTCTATTTACGGTTACTCTCATGATAATTTTTTGTCATTCACGCCTTTCGTCTTCGCTCAAGATAAACCTTGGCAGGAATCTTCTAATTTAATACCCTAAAGTCCCCTCAAGGATACAATTATTCTATCAAGCTTCGACCAGTCTTTGATAATATTCTTTAAAAATTATTTTAAACCACTCGGTATACATTTCCGGATGTGTTTTCATATCAGTTTTGACGGTTTCTAAGGTCATCCATTTAAAATCATCAACCTCATCAAGATTAATTTCGGGGTCCTCATTATAAACACCTACCATTACATGGTCTAACTCATGCTCTGTAAGCCCGTTATCAAAGGGTGCCCTATAAATAAACGAAAACACCTCTTTTAATTCGGTTACAAAACCCATTTCTTCTTGCATACGTCTTTTACCAGCTTCTATATTGCTTTCTCCCTCTCGTTGATGACTACAACAGGTATTAGTCCACAACATTGGTGAGTGATATTTAGAAGCAGCACGTTGCTGCAGCAGTAGTTCTCCTGCATCATTTAGTATAAAAACAGAAAAAGCTCTATGCAACACAGCCTTTTCATGAGCTTCTAACTTAGGCATGGTACCTATTTGTTCATCCTTTTCATTTACCAATATTACCTGTTCTTCGATCATAAAATTTTATTAAAGCAAATTTACGAATTAAATTGGTTGTTTTTAATTAATAATTTCAAGTCAATTAAAAAAGAGGTTGCCACTTCCGAATGCTTAGAATCTCAATTATATATTAATCAAAAGTGTTTAATGAAATATTTATTATTTTTATATTTGATTGATTATCAATAATATTATTCCAAGCTATATAAACTATATCATTAATAATTTCTAATTGTGGAAATCCACTTGCTCTTGCTGCTGATATAGTACTTATAACAACTGATTCATGTTTTTTACCGTTACTATTTACTTTCAATACTTTAATTTCGGCAGCATCTTTTGTCGACTCCATCCAACTTACTAATGCATTCTCTTCATCTAACAAAGCCACATCTACTCTTCCTATGGGTTTATCATTATCTATCTGAATAGGAGTATCAAAATTTGCACCACTATCATTAGAAAAAGCAATATTTACTTTCGGAACAGCATCAGCAGCCGTAAACCAAGCCACAGCTAAGGTATTCCCATAAGAAGCTGCTTTTGGTCCGTTTACCGGACAACCATTAATGATCCAGTTATCATTGTGAATTGGTTTTGGTATTGTCCAGCTTCCATCTAGCAATCGAGAAATATAAATATCTCTCACTTCCTTATCAGTTCTATCTCTATACACAATAATTGGTCCTTTAGGTGTAATAGCTGCACTGGTTTGACAACAATCACAGGTTTTTCCATCCACTAAAGTGTCATCAATAACATGACCTGTCGGCAATACTGTTGCTGCTCTTATATTCATTGTACCACTACTACTATGATCATCGACATGACTTCCACCACCAGTATTTCTACCATCTAACCATGTTACAAAAAATGACCCTTCTTTATAGGGTAATAATGTTACAAAACCATGTTCTGTTTTTGTATTATCATTATGCAATAAAAAATCGTTACTCCAAGTATCACCATTGGTGTTAGATAACATTAATCTCACATCATAAGCAAATGTTTTAGAATCAGATTTTTGTAAAAAATGTACTAATAAATTATCATTTTTTTTAGCAATGGCAGGGAAATCAGCCCAGTTTACAAACCAATTATCACCAGTCACAATTTCAACTGGCTTCGTCCATTCATTTTCAATAAACTCTGAATAATTTAAAGCAAACATTGAAGCATCTACTTTTTGAGTCCATGCCATGATTAATTGATCTTCATTAACAAATAAAAAAGGTTGTTTACTACCAACCTTAGCCGGTGATTCTATTGGGTTTATTTCTACACCTTTTCTCTCTTTACAGGATACCAAAACAAATACTAATATTAATATTTTTAAAATTTTAATCATTGAATTGCTCTTAATTGATTTAATATTTCTTCAGAATCCCATTCAGTTGCACCATCAATTCGCTTTACCTGATTTCCATTCGTATCATAAATAAATGTTGCAGGCAAGGCATAGATATTTAATTTATCAAGCGTGCTTTTAAACTGCAAAAATTGAAAAGGATAGTTATTATTTTTTTTGAAATGCTTAATTTTTTCAAGACTATCGGTAGTGACAAATAAAAACACATAATTTTCGTTTTTCAATACTTCTTGTGCCCTTTCCATAGAAGGCATTTCTTTTAGACAAGGTGTACACCATGTTGCCCAAAAATTGAGTAAAATTCTTTTTCCTTTGAATTCATTTAAAGCTACTGAATTCCCTTCTAAATCAGTATATAGCGAAACTATTTCAGATTTTTTCTTATTAATACCTTTATTTTGGGCGTGATGACAACTTATTAATAAACTAAAACAACTCAATATCAAAATATACTTAAAGTTCATTTATAATTTTATTAGGGTCAAATTTACAAAGTTTCCCTAGAATACATTTATCTTTACCTCCTTAAATAATCACACATTTAATTTCAGTCTTCTTAATTTTAGCTTTTCTTGAGCAATTGTCGAAAGACTCGAAGTGACATCTGTTTTAATATGAATAGTAAGTTTTTTTACATTTTAGCCATTATCAGTTTATTGATAGGCTGTAAAAATGATACAAACCAAAAAGTAGTAGAAGAAAAGATTCCAAAGAAGATAAAAACTGTAATAGTACCCAAAAAAGAAACCATAGAAATTGAAAAAGCATCTGATTCGATTACCAGTAAAAATGCTATTGATTTTTTAATTACTTACGGCAAAGCAAATCTAGCTAATAAAGTACTATTCAAAACACGATTAGGGAACATTACTATTAAATTATATGATGATACACCTTTGCATAGAGCCAATTTTATCTTTTTAACAGAAGTTGGTTATTTTAATACTACTTGTTTTCATAGAATAGTCCCTGATTTCATTGTTCAAGGTGGTAACTCTGAATATACTAAAACCTTAGAGATTCGTAATAAATATCAAAATTATACAATTCCTCAAGAATTCAGAAAACATAGAAGGCATAAGTATGGAGCGTTGGCAGCTGCCAGAGATTGGGAAAACAATCCAAGTAAAAAATCAACTCCGTTTGAATTTTATTTTATTCAAGATAAGAAAGGAGCGCATCATTTAAACGGAGAACACACTGTTTTTGGTGAGGTGATTTCAGGGTTTAATACATTAAATAAAATTTCTCATCTTAAGGCAGGGAGAGATGAATGGCCTTTAGAAGATGTTTTTATTGAAGCAAAAATTGTAAATTAAATATTCAAAAAAAGAGTTTCAAATTCCAAATTTCAATTAAAATCCCTTTTTAGAATTTGGTACTTAATATTTGACTTTTATTTTCTTTTAAAGTATTATATTTGCCATCCTAATTTCAATACATGTCCTTTTTAGAAGAAATACAGCGCAGACGTACCTTTGGTATCATTTCACATCCTGATGCCGGTAAAACTACCTTAACAGAAAAATTACTCTTATTTGGTGGTGCAATACAAGAAGCGGGAGCTGTAAAGAACAATAAGGTCAAAAAAGGAGCAACTTCTGATTTTATGGAAATTGAGCGCCAACGTGGTATTTCGGTAGCAACTTCGGTATTGGCATTTATCTACAAAGACAAAAAGATAAATATTCTCGATACACCAGGGCATAAAGATTTCGCTGAAGATACCTTTAGAACGCTGACGGCTGTTGACAGTGTTATTGTTGTTATAGATGTTGCCAAAGGGGTTGAAGAGCAAACTGAAAAACTGGTAGAAGTCTGCCGAATGCGTAGTATACCAATCATTGTTTTTATTAATAAATTAGACCGTGAAGGGAAAGATGCTTTTGACCTATTAGACGAAATAGAACAGAAATTAGGTTTACGAGTAACGCCTTTGAGTTTTCCTATCGGTATGGGATACGACTTTAAAGGCATTTATAATGTCTGGGGAAAGAAATTAAACCTATTTTCAGGTGATAACAAACAAACTGTTTCTGAAGGTATTGAATTTGATGATATTTCTAATCCTGAATTAGATGAAATTCTGGGTGAAACTGCGGCCAATACTTTACGCGAAGAATTAGAATTGATAAATGAGGTATATCCGAAATTTGACCAAGATGAATACCTAAAAGGAGAATTACAACCTGTTTTCTTTGGCTCTGCATTGAATAATTTTGGCGTAAAAGAACTATTAGATTGTTTTATTGAGATTGCGCCTTCACCCCAACCAAAAATGGCTGAAGAGCGTTTGGTAGATTCTAAAGAAGAAACTTTAACAGGATTTGTATTTAAAATTCATGCGAATATGGATCCGAAACACCGTGATAGATTGGCATTTATAAAAATTGTTTCAGGTACATTTAAACGTAATGCACCCTATTTACATGTACGAAACAAAAAGAAGATGAAGTTTTCGAGTCCGAATGCATTTTTCGCTGAAAGAAAAGAAATTGTAGAAGAATCATTCCCAGGAGATATAGTTGGTTTACATGATACNGGAAACTTTAAAATTGGCGATACCTTAACTGAAGGGGAAAACTTGAACTTTAAAGGCATTCNTAGTTTTTCACCTGAACATTTCCGTTATGTAAACAATGCTGACCCGNTAAAATCTAAACAGTTATACAAAGGATTAGATCAGTTAATGGATGAAGGAGTAGCGCAATTATTTACTTTAGAATTAAATGGACGAAAAGTTATTGGTACTGTTGGTGCTTTACAATATGAAGTCATCCAATATAGGTTAGAACACGAATATGGCGCAAAATGTAGTTATGAAAACCTACCCATGCACAAAGTATGCTGGGTTGAACCAGATGATTCTAAAAATGACGAATTTTCTGAATTTAAACGTGTAAAACAACGTTATTTAGCCAAAGATAAACAAGATCGGTTGGTGTTCTTAGCTGATTCTGCTTTTACCATACAAATGACACAACAGAAATATCCTACAGTAAAGCTTCATTTTACGAGTGAGTTTTAAAGGTCAAGTTCTTAATTTTTTATAAAACTTAATCGAACTTTATATATATTTACTACAATTAATACATAAAATCAAAAAAATGAGTACACATAAAAGCAAAATTATTAACGAGGCTTTAGAGTTCGAAAAATCTAAACTAAGGATGACGAGTACTTCGGAGCGTGTAATAATTTCTAACAAAACCAAAGAGCTTATCTTATCATTAAATCAGATATATAAGGAAAATAAAGACCCTAAAATAATGGATATTATGAAACGATTAACGGTCATAAAACAACGAGCTGAAAAACGTTTAAAATTNCGTATTTAATTTAACTTAGTTTTTATTGATTTTAAATATCTATTCAACTCCTCTCTAACTTTATCAGCAATCCNATCATATTGCGCCTTTGTTGGTGTTTTCACCAACAAAGAGGAACCGTTGGTGAAAACATCAACAGTGACACAACAAAAATATCCAAGTGTTAAGCTTTATTTTACTAGTGAATTTTAAATTATAAGGTTTTTTTGTAACTTGCTAGAAATAACTATTTTCTGTCAAATTCTAATTATTTTTTAAGAAGGCAAATAATATATCAATGCTTATCTTAAAATAGCTAATGAAAAAACTATTCCCTATTTTGGCTTTGATTGTTCTACTATTTACTATTAGTAAGGGTTTTGGACAGCTTTATAAGGTCACTCGCTATGCAGATGATAACGGTTTACCTTCACGCATTGTTAGAGATGTTATGCAAGACAATGATGGTTTCATTTGGGTGGCTGGCAATAATGGGTTATATAAATTTGATGGTCAAGAATTTACACCTTTTCTAGCATCTCTAAAAGACACTATCGGATTACGAGATAATAAAATTACAGCCTTGGTTCAAACTTCTGACAATAAGATTTGGATAGGAACTCCAAGAGGACTACATATATTAGAAAACAATCAAATAAAACATGTAAAACTTATTGACAATCCAAATGACAACCAACAATATGTACTTAATTTATTTGAGGACAAAAATAAAAATCTTTGGGTGGGTACCTATGGGGGCCTTTTTTTAATGCAAGATTTGGAAAAAATTGTCCATTTTTTGCCTGAGGAAGTTGATCCGTCAATTGCTGAAGCCGTTATTTGGGGAGTAACAGGAGACAGTCATGGCAGGGTATGGATTTCTGGGCATGACGGCCCTTATATTCTCAAAGAAGGCGAAGCGTATTATTTTGAAAAGCTTAATATAGATTTGAAGGATGGCGTTAGTCAGAAAGAAACGAATTTTTTTAAATATATACATTATAATGATTCCTTATTTCTTGTAGAATCAAGTAAGGGTTTACTAAAAGGGACTATTGAAAATGATAGTACAATTACCATATCAAAATTTCGAAACACAAATGGAAATTATATAGAGAATCATTCTGTAGAAAGGACTATTATAGATTACGAGAATAATATATGGGTGGGTACTACGAAGAACCGCTTTAAAAAGTTTAAATTAATTGAGGGCCAGTTATTGGAAACGGAAATTATTTCTAAAAATGGTTTTTTTGGTATGTCGGGAAATGTCAAGTCNATTTTTGAGGATGCACAACAAAATATTTGGATGGCAAATACTAATGGTTTGTATAAACTAAGTAAAGATNTCGGAGAAATTTCAAGTTTTCCCCCTCGTTATATTGAAAATTGTCTTAAAGATCTGTATGGAATATATGCTATGATCGAAGATAAGGGAGGGCATTTATGGATTACAACCCCTAAAAAATTGTACAGATTTAAAAAATCTAACTTACTTGAGGGTAAATGCCCTGAAGATTATCTCGTTTTTGAGGATGAAAATATGCAGCTCTCNAGAAATTTATTGATNGATAGTCAAAACAGGCTTTGGATTGGTGCGGANGGAGGACTNTTTGTAACGCAGTTAGATCAAAATTTTAATCCAGGAAAATTTATAAGATATACAAAAGCTAATGGCTTACCACATAATCAGTCTTTTGACATCTATGAAGAAAACAAAAATAATTTTTGGATAGGCAATTGCGAGGCATTGATAAAGTTAACATTGAAAAATGGAGATTTGAATCACCCNGAAATTAAAGTTTTTACNGATGATATTGACCAACCAGACGATTTGGTGAATTCACATGTTAATGAAATAGAAGTAGATAATGAAGGACAGCTATGGTTNGGTACTTTTAGCGGCGTAAGTAGATTGATGGATGAATCTNCAGAAGGTAAATTCGCAAATTATACAAGTACTTATGGAAGTTTTAATAGATTAAGCAATAATTCGATTAAAAAGATATTTAGGGATAGTCAAAACAGAATATGGATTGCCACACAACGAGGATTAAATCTATATGATGCAGGCAAAGATGAGTTTATACAATTTGGTAATGCTGAGGGGTTACCTTCAGAATATGTTTTGGGTATTCAAGAAGATTCCAATCAATTTTTATGGATTGCTACAACTAATGGTGTGGTCAAAACAAAATATAATGATCAAAATCAAAGTTTTTCCGAACTTCAACATTTCACCTCACAAAGTGGTTTAATAGATAATATTCCTTATAGAAATTCCATTTTTATTGACAGCAATGACAATGTCTTCCTTGGTAGCCGAGACGGACTGAGCATATTTAAGAGCTTTACAGGTGCCAGGGAGAAAAGAAATTTTAATCTAGCAATTACAGATATAGAAAGTATTCAAAAAAAGAAAAAAGGGTTTGTCTCAATAAATTCTAGAATAAATGACTATGAAATTACACTATCTCATTTAGAAAATTCTATAAAAGTAAGTTATGCCGTTTTAGATTTTACAAATACTAAACACAATGCATACCGTCATAAGTTTTTACCATTAAATGAGGATTGGGTTGAAACTGGTGCTATTTCTGAATTGACCTACTATAGCTTAGCCCCCGGTGATTATGAATTAATTCTTGACGGAAGTAATAACCAAGGTAAATGGTCTGAAAATCCAATCAAATTAAAACTAAGTATTTCTCCGCCGTATTGGAAATCTAATTTGGCTTATATCCTTTATGGTTTACTCATTGCAGGTTTATTGAGGATTTCTTACCTCATGAGAATTCGTAAAAGGATTCAAGAATTAGAACGTAAAATTAAATTAGACAAGGCCATATTAAATGAAAGAGAACTACTAAGACAAGAAAATGCACAAGATTTTCATGATGAATTAGGCTCAAAATTAACCAAAGCCTCTTTATTTCTTACTTTAGCCGAACGAAGTCTAAAGCAACAAGAAGACCCAACTCGCTGGTTTGTGAAGATTCGAAATAATATTAAAGAACTTTCAGGTAGTTTTAGAGATCTACTTTGGGTAATTGATCCTCAAAAAGATAGTTTAGGAGATACTTTTTTAAGATTGAAAGATTTCGGAGAAGATTTATTTAATGCTACTGAAGTCGACTTTAGAACTAGCGGATATAAGGAAGAACAAGCTCAAATCATGTTAGATTCACAAACAAAAAAGCAAGTGATTTTGATTTTTAAAGAAGCCATGAACAATTGTACAAAATATGCAAATTGTAACCAGATTCTTTTAAAATTAACCTCAAATGATGAGGGTTTAACGATTGAATTAAATGATAATGGCAAGGGTTTTAATGTAAAATCAAAGTCAAAAGGCAGAGGATTGAAAAATATGGCGGAACGAGCTAAAAAAATTGGAGCCAATATAAATATTACTTCAAATGGTAGNGGAACTACAATATCTCTGGAAAGAATACCCCATATGAGTGATGAATATCTAGTAGAAGAAGTGTAATTTGGTATAAAAANATGAACGCTGGCACTATACATATAGCCATAGTAGAAGATGATAATGAGATTCGCCAAACCTTAACGTTGATTATTGACGGTTCTCAAGGGTTTTCTTGTAAGTATGCTTTTCCCGATGGTGAATCAGCACTTGCCTCTATCGGTAATCTACCCGTTGATGTAGTATTGATGGATATAGACCTGCCAGGTAAGTCTGGAATTGATGTTACACGTCAATTAAAGAAAGAATGTCCAGAAATAGATTTCATCATGCTTACCGTACAATCTGATGATGATTCTATCTTTGAATCTCTGTGCGTAGGGGCTTCTGGTTATTTATTAAAAGATACTGATCCGGCTGATCTATTAGTGCATATAAAAGAAGTTCATGAGGGAGGTTCACCTATGAGTAGTCAGGTCGCTCGTCGTATTATTAACTCTTTTAGAATTATTGAAAATCCTTTATCCGAGAGAGAAACAGAAGTACTTAAAATGCTGAGTAAAGGTATGAATTATAAGGAAGTTGCTGAGGATATTTATTTAAGTCCACACACTGTAAAAACCCATATCAAAAATATTTATTCAAAACTTCATGTGAATAATAGAGCTGAAGCAATTTACAAGGCCTTGAAGCAAAAATTGATTTAATCTACATTTTCTTTATTCTATAAATACCCCATATACGGGATTGACTGAAGTTATTCTAAATCAGATATTTGTGAAATATTAATTTAAAATAAACTACAGATGAAAATCATGACTCCTCTAAAATTAATCACTTTTGGTTGCCTTTTCTTCTTTGTTGCTTCTTTACAAGGACAAACCCTTAAAGGTGTTTTAAAAAAGAAGGCTAATAAAGCCATTGATAACGCCACCAAAACCCTCGAAGTCAATGACAACAAGAAAAAAGACGAAAATGGTAATGTCATTGTTGCAACTGAAAAACACAAGCCGATTGCAAATTTTATTGACGGAAACACAATATTCTCAGATGACTTTAATAACGAAAGTACCGGTGAATTCCCTTCAAAGTGGACACAGTTAACTGGCACTTTGCAAAATTATCAGATCGTTGCACCACATGGAAAGAAAGAAGGTGTTGTTCAGTTTATTACAAGTGCTCGAATGAAACCCACTTTTAAGGATGATGACTATTTAGGCAATTCATTCAAAATAGAAGGGCAATTTTATTTTCATGGAAAAGGAAATGAAGCGTATACACTATACTTAAAAGATAAAAATGATGCTTATGCAACTTATTCTATCACAATACGAGGCGATGGTATTGTACCTGCAGGATCCAGTCATGAATATGCTAGAATGCCTTATAGGTTGCCATATCCAGGTTGGCGTACAGTACAATTATCGTTTAACAACGGTACTATAAAAGTATCATATGAAGGCTTCCAATTAATAAATATTGCAGATTATATAAAGACAATTAAAAAGAAAGTTAAACATATAAAAGAATATACAAATATAGAAGTAAGTGCTTTATCTCGTTCAGCTTCTCCAGCAATGATCAATTATATCAAAATTGGAAACAAAGGCTTACCGCTTTACAAAAAATTGGTTAATGAAGGTCGTCTTGTATTTCATGACATTCTTTTTGAAGAGGATTCTTATTTTATAAATTCATCTTCTTATCCTACTCTCGACAGAATCTCTAGAATGCTTCTTGAAAATGCAAATACACAAGTGACGATTGAAGGTCACACCAATTCTAAAGGTAGCAATCCATCCAACCAGATTTTATCTGAAAACAGAGCAAAGGCCGTAAAGAACTACTTAGGCATTAAAGGTGTCGATGCCAACAGAATGAGTACCGTAGGTTATGGTGAGGAGCGTCCTATTAGTATTGAAAATAATGAGAAAGCATGGTCACTGAATCGACGGGTAGAAATCGTTTATAAAGGAAATTAGATTAAATAAGTTAACTGAAAGGAGCATTAAAATGCTCCTTTTTTTTAAAGCAACAACCTATATGAAACTTAAAATAATAGTATTTGTGATATGTGGATTAGTCATTCTTACAGCCTGCATAAAAAAAGGCGAAAAAAGAAGAGGATAACGTGAAAACTACCATCATAGAGCCAGAATTTACACTACGAAATTCAAATAACAAATTAGAAGACATTACACCCTTGTTGGTGTTTTTACCAACAAAGAGTTAACCGTTGGCGAAAAACAACAACGGTGACTTAAAATCAATTAACTTTAGTTTTTAATTAATTCTTCTTATTTTATAAGTACGATCAATTTTTAGTTTTATCAGGGTACGCAGGACGTTTTATTGTTTTAGGAGGATTCTCTTTTAAACCTTGCAATGTAAGTTCTATGGCTTTTTCTAACTGAGGGTCATGCCCTTTGATTATTAACTCAGGCCACTGCTCTATCTCTATATCTGGAGCCACACCTTCATTTTCAACATTAAAACCTTTTTCGCTATAGAATGCTACATTTGGTGCCGTTACTGAACCTCCATCAATAAATTCAGGATAACCCAATACACCAACGAGTCCGCCCCATGTACGTTTTCCTACAATAGTTCCTAACTTAAACTTTCTAAACATCCAAGGTAAATAATCACCTCCTGAGCCCGCAGTCTCATCAGTGATCATCACTTTTGGACCTTGTATAGATGCACTTGGCGATTTTAAGTCTTTGCCGTA
>JGI24023J19991_10002768_pt1 | contig 12587 bp, 10 predicted proteins | sample Cruoilmetagenom1_FD_19991 | JGI IMG/M metagenome (IMG submission 19991)
GATCAATTTCAAAGATTATTGATTCAGAATACTCATCATCAGCGATGTTTTCATTGTCTTCTTTTTGAAAATAATAGTTGAAAACTAAATTTTCACCAGATTCTATTTTAGTAAAAGGATTAGGTTTGTTATCGTCTAAGGTGATTTGTGAATTTTCAGTAAAAGAATATTCTTTACGACTATCATTGTTATTATTGTTACAGCCAAAGAGGATAAAACAGAATAATAAGATAAATACTATATTTTTCATAAGGGTTGATTTTTTTATTTAAGATGAAAAAAAAGCATTAGGGTTGCGTTTAAGAATTTAATCTAAAAATTCTATGACCCTTGGGTCAGGATTTCTTTTTCACTTCTCTTTGGGTTTATTTATTAATATAGCACGTTGTAGATTTTGACCATAAATAATAATTAATTGTCTGTTCGAGTGATTTTGAGGTACGAAAAATTGTATCGAGAACTAATTTAAAACAAAATTTATTATTCTTGATACATATTTTACTCATTTTAATCGTAAAATTACTCGTCAGAAATTTCGGGAGACAGAATTTTTCCAAAATGAACAATGGGTTAATATAAATTTTGCATATTTGCACCATAATTAGAAACAAAACTAAAAGTTTAACCTAGTGAATTTATTTTTAATACATAAAAAGAACGCTAAAAAGTTATTTTTAGATCTAAATGAATAGGTAAAAACTTATAAAAGATATAAAAGCAAGAAGCGTTCAAAAAATTGAACGCTTTTTTTATGCAATTTTTTAAAGATTAATTTATGACAGTTGATTTATAAAGACATAAAACACAGTAAGTTATAATTTCGTTGAAAAACGAACAGGAAATTTATTGCATAAAAATAATATAACTAACTGATAATCAATAAAATAAATTATATTTTTTTCTTGTTTAATTAAAATATTGTTTTATGTTTGCACCGTTCAAATGAACAAGCATATTAATTGTAAAAAAAGTTAATCACTGTTATTCATTTAACAAATAATAAAATTTAATTAACTCATTATTTCTTCCCTTTGGGAAGATTAAGATGAGATTAACACAAAGCAAAATGATTGTAATGAATCTAACATCACAAAAAAACCAAACAAATCTAGGATTTGATTTGCGTTCGCTTTGGACTACAATATATAAGTAAACAAAATAACTACTATATGAAAAGTCCGAAGCAGTAAAAATGTTTCGGACTTTTTTGTTTGCACAAGTATTTCATAAATCTTTTCGGAACTACATTAATTAACTAGTTCACTTTGTCATTTCGACAGCGTGAGGAACGAGTAACGTGGAATTTCAAATCTCAAAATAGATTCTTCGTTTCATTAAAAATAATAGAGAATACTCTGTAAACCGCTGTGTTTCTTTTGAGGATATCTATGAAATAAAAACAAATATCATGGAAAAAAAATTAAGCGGAAGAGACCTAATAAAATTAGGATTTCCAAAAAATAATAGCATCAACATTACTTTAGGTCAAATCAATAGATACCAAAAAAGACGTAAAAAAGAGCAAATTTTAGAAGATGCAAAAAAAGTTTTATTACATCCAGAAAATTATAAAGGTGATGGCGTTTGGGGTAAAATAGCAGAAAGTCTGTTAGATCCAGTTCAAGTAAAAATGAATAAATTAAATAACACTAGAGCACCATTTAATATTTATGGAGAAAATGAAATTGACGAGCAAGCAAAGTATCAATTATACGATGCTTTAAAATTACCGATTGCTTTACAGGGTGCATTAATGCCAGATGCTCACGTAGGGTATGGTTTGCCAATTGGTGGCGTTTTGGCTACCAAAAATGCCGTAATACCTTATGGAGTTGGCGTAGATATTGGTTGTAGAATGAGTCTTTGTATTTATCCGATACCAGTTTCTTATCTTAAAGGGAAAGTGCATCAATTGGAAAATATTTTAAGTGAACACACCAAATTTGGTATGTATGAAACGCATAAGATAAAAGGCAATAGTGAAATATTTGATAGTTCTTTATTTCATGAAATTCCGTTGTTAAAACGCTTAAAAACAAAAGCATATAAACAATTAGGGACATCTGGTGGCGGTAACCACTTTGTGGAGTTCGGTGTAGTAACCATTACCGATGAAAATAATGAATGGGACTTGCCTTTAGGCGAATTTCTAGGAGTTTTAGCTCATTCTGGTTCGCGTGGTTTAGGAGCAAACATTGCCAAACATTATACGTATTTGGCAACAAAACAAACTCCTTTACCCAAACATGTGCAACATTTAGCTTGGCTAGATTTAAATACACATGACGGACAAGAATATTGGTTAGCCATGAATTTAGCAGGAGATTATGCAAAGGCATGCCATGATGATATTCATAAAAGAATTGCAAAGTTATTAGGTTCAAAATATGTAGCAAAGATTGAGAACCATCATAATTTTGCTTGGAAGGAAATGGTAAATGGCGAAGAAGCAATTGTACATAGAAAAGGAGCAACACCTGCTAAAAAAGGTGAGTTAGGTATTATTCCAGGTTCAATGACAACACTAGGATTTATTGTAAGAGGTTTGGGTAATTCAGATAGTTTGAATTCAGCTTCGCATGGAGCAGGACGATTGCATTCTCGAAGAAAATGTAAACAATTATTCACCCAAAGTGAAATTAAAAAAGAATTAAAAAAGAATAAAGTTTCACTAATAGGTGGCGGAGTTGATGAAGCACCTATGGCTTATAAAAACATTGAAAAGTGATGTCTAATCAGCTAGAATTAGTTGATGTTGTAGGAACTTTTACCCCTAAAATTGTGAGAATGGATACATAGGTTATGGGTTTTAGATTAAAGGTAAAAGTAAAGTGATTTTGTCATTCCTACAGCGTGAAGAACGAGTAACGAGGAATCTCAGATTATAAAGTAGAGATTCTTCGTTTCACTCAGAATGACAAAAAACATTTGAGAAAATCTGCGAAAACCGCGGAAAACAAAAACAAATAAAATGAAAACAAATAAAAGAATCATACAAATAACAGCAGGTCGTGGTCCAAACGAATGCAGTTATGTGGTTGCAAATGTGTTAAAGGCTTTTTTAAAAGAATTAGCACCAGAAGCCATTGAATATACTATTGTAAATACAGTACCTGGTTTTGAAAATGGGACCATACAATCTGTTACAGTACTTTTAAAAGGTCAAGATTTAGATCAGTTTTTAAAAAATTGGCTAGGTACTATTTTATGGGTTGGTAGAAGTATGTTCAGAAATAACCACAAAAGAAAAAATTGGTTCATTGCCATTTTTGAATTGACAAATCAAGTATTGTTAGAGATTAACGAGAAAGATTTTAAGTTTCAAACAATGCGTAGCAGTGGTGCAGGAGGACAGCATGTAAATAAAGTTAGTTCTACAGTTAGAGCAACACATCCGTTAACGGGAATTTCGGTAACAGTGATGGATACACGTTCACAACATCAAAATAAAAAAATAGCGATACAGAGGTTGATGGAAAAACTATATCAATTCCAATTAGAAAAGCTATCAAATGATGTGAAGAGCGAATGGCAGAATCATTTGAATATCCAAAGAGGAAATCCTATTCGAGTATTCAAAGGTTCTGATTTTAAAAAAGATAAAAAAGTAAAATCATTTAAAAAACAACGAAATCAGTTGAAAGATGAATTACGCAAATTAATTTAACATTGTTGTTTGTCATTCTGACAAAGCAAAAAATGAATGAGCGACGAGGAATCTCGAAAAAAATATGAGATTTTTCGTTTCACTCAGAAGGACATTAACACAAAATAATTCTATAAAAAATGAACAATTTAACAAACAAGTATATATTTCAAGCCTTAGATGCATATCCATATAATTTGGAAGAGTGTATAGAGTCTTTACACTATGCTTTATCATACAATGATAAAGACACAAAGGCATTATGCTTGATGGGACAAATTTATGCAGAGCAATTGAAAGATTTTGAAACTGCAAAACAATATTATCAAGAAGCACTAGCAATAAATATTGACGCAATTGATGTTTATGCACATTATATCAATGTGCTTTTATGGAACCAAGATTATAAGGATACAGAGAAGTTAATCAACTTTGCATTTACCATAAAAGGAATTGATAGAGGGGTTTTATATTTAAAAAAAGCACAATTATTTGAGCAAAAAAAAGAATATAAAATAGCAATTAAACATCTTAAAAAAGCAAAAGAGTTTTCTTATACTAATAGTTTTATTGATTTTTTAAAGGAAGAACAACATAGAATTAAGGATAAACTTCCTAAAAAAAAGAAGAAAAAATCTAAGGTTAAAAAACCTAAAAAGCAGAAGTAATTTCAATGCCGAAATGGTATAATTTAAGTCTTTTGTTCAAGTATCCAATTGTATTGGATTACCAACTATTTTTGGCCCAATTACCTTTTGTGTACTTTTTTTCAAGACCTCGCTGGTTTTCCTTTTTTGCTGAAGCTTCGGCAATCAAGTTAAAAACCAATGAGGTCTATAGAAATCGTATAAGTATTACTTTACAGGAATATCTTTTAAAATTTCAAGTACATATTTCCAAAATTTTTGCGTGGACTTGATATTTGCTCTTTCGTCAGGGGAATGTGCTCCTTTAATAGTTGGTCCGAAAGAAATCATATCCATTTCAGGATAGTTTGTGCCTAAAATACCACATTCTAAGCCTGCATGGCATGCCATAATAGTTGGCTTGCTATCAAATAATTTTTGATAGGTTTTGTCTAATACTTTTAAAATGTCAGAAGTAGGATTTGGTTTCCAGCCTGGATATGAGCCTGATAATTCAACTGAAAAATCAGCCAATTCAAATCCAGATTTGATGCTGTTTGTCAAATTATTTTTACCTGATTCTACTGAACTTCTGGTGAGACATGCTATTTTTATAGCACCCTCTTTTACTAAAACTCTAGCTACATTATTTGAAGTTTCTACCAAATCAGCAATATCAGGACTCATTCTAAATACACCATTATGTGTGGTGTAAATTGCCTTTAATAATAAGTCTTGTTCCTTTTTTGGTAAAATAAACTCAGGTGCTAAACATTCTTCTAAGGTGATTTCTAGATCTTTTTCTATAGATGTGTATTCATCAATTATTTGTTTGGCGATACTGTAAAATTCTTCTTCTAAAATTTCAGTATTGGTAGTTGTAATATTAGCATTGCTTTCTCTTGGAATGGCATTTCTAAGACTACCTCCATCAATTTTTGATATTGAAGATAGCTCATTAAGAGCATATAAAATACGATTCATCATTTTATTGGCATTGCCAAAATCTTTATGAATATCCATACCAGAATGACCACCTTGCAATCCTTTTACCGTAATTTTATAAGCAGCAACTCCTTTTTCAGTTTTTTGTGGTGTATAAGATTTTGTTGCAGTAATATCTATACCACCAGCACAACCTACACCAATTTCATCATCATCTTCGGTGTCTAAGTTTAACAAAATTTCACCAGACAAATAACCAGCCTCTAAACCCATTGCACCTGTCATACCAGTTTCTTCATCAATAGTAAATAAGGCTTCTATTGCTGGGTGAACAATGCTATCACTTTCTAAAATACTCATAATAGTTGCCACGCCTAAACCATTGTCAGCACCTAATGTTGTGCCTTTTGCTTTTACCCAACCCTCATCAATTACCATTTCAATGCCTTGTGTGTCAAAATCAAAATTGGTATCATTATTTTTTTGATGAACCATATCTAAATGCGATTGCATGACTACCGTTTTTCTGTTTGCCATACCTTGACTTGCAGGTTTTTTAATAATGACATTACCAACCTTGTCTACCAGTGTCTCTAAACCCAAGATATTACCAAAATCAACCATGAATTGAATTACGCGTTCTTCTTTTTTTGAAGCTCTAGGGACAGTGTTTAAATCAGCAAAATTGTTCCATAAAGCTTTTGGTTTTAAATTTCTTATTTCTGTATGCATTGTTTTAATTTTTTTTCGTCCGCTTTCGCTTGTATTACGGACTGGTAAATGTTCTGTGTTCTACTCTCTATTTTTTTTAGTAAGTTTCAGCAATTAATAACCAAACTCTATCACTACATTTTTCAAAGGTTTTCTGACTTTTTTTAGTTTGCTCATAAAATCATCTTCAGCTCTATAACCGATAGGTAAAAGCAATACCGATTTTAATTTTCTACTTTCTAAATTAAGTATTTCATCATATTTTTCAGGAAGAAAACCTTCCATTGGACAACTGTCAATTTTTTCTAAAGCACAAACGGTCATTAAATTACCAAGAGCTATATACGCTTGATAAATGGCAGATTGTTGTTTTTCTTCTAAGGATTTATGAGCATAAGTATCTTTTAAAAATTTTCTAAAAGATGCAATGACATCTTCAGAAGTTCCTCTAATTTCTTTCTCTCTATCAAAGTTATCATCAATATCTTGTGGACTAGTATCTTTATCAATGCAAATAACCAATAGGTGAGAGGCTGTACTTACTTGTTGTTGATTAAAAGAATGAGCCATCAAGTCATTTTGTAATTCTTTATTTTTGATGATAATCATCTTAATTGGCTGTAAGCCAAAAGAAGTAGCTGTCAAATTGAAGGCATTCTTTAGAATGCTTATTTTTTCATCAGAAATAATTTGAGTGTTATCAAATTTTTTACAAGCATATCGCCATTGTAAACTGTCTAGTATATTCATTAAATTTTGCTGAATTTATTTTCAGTTTTTTTTAAAATTAGTTAGATGTCATTTTTGTTTTGTCATTCAGTTTAGAAACTTCTTGAGCAAAGAATTTTATGCTATAAGATCAATTAGAGATTTTTCGATCGTGCTCCTATCTTAATGGCATTTATTATTTAGTTAATGGTTAAAACCCTACAATTAGATTGCAGTTATATTAGTTTCTTTAACTTTTAAAAACCTTTTGTCATTTCGAAATGAGTTTTTTTAAGCGATTGAGAAATCTCGAAAGTAGATTCCTCTTTGTGTGCCTCATTCGGAATGACAAACTATTCTTAGAAAAGAATTTTATTCATTTGTTTTAAATCTAAGGACTTCTAGTCCAAAGTAGTTTATTTTTTGAACTCATAAAGATTGCATCGTTACAAGCTTGAAATAATCGCCTTTTTTTGCTAAAAGCTCATTATGTTTGCCTTGTTCTACAATGTTGCCTTTTCTCATAACCACTATAATGTCGGCTTTCTGTATGGTTGACAGACGATGTGCAATAACTAATGAAGTTCTATTTTTCATTAGCTGTTCTAATGCTTTTTGCACCAATTGTTCTGATTCAGTATCTAATGCAGAAGTCGCTTCGTCTAAAATAAGAATGGGCGGATTTTTCAATACTGCTCTAGCAATACTTAAACGTTGTTTTTGTCCGCCAGAAAGTTTATTGCCACCATCACCAATATTAGTTTCTATTCCTTTGGGTAGTTCTTTTACAAACTCGTAGGCATTTGCAATTTTTAAAGCCTCAATCACTTTTTCGTCACTTAAATCAGTTGTCCCTAATAAGACGTTGTTTTTTATAGAATCATTAAAAAGAATAGCATCTTGAGTGACAATACCCAATTGCTCTCTTAAAGATTTTTTTGTCAAATCTTTAATGTCAATTCCGTCAATGGTAATTTTACCTTTATTTACATCGTAAAAACGTGTGATTAGATTTGCTAAGGTTGATTTTCCACTACCAGACTGTCCAACTAAAGCTACCATTTTTCCTTTAGGTATGGTTAAAGAGAAATCATCTAATACATAGGTGTCTTCATATTTAAAAGAGATATTATTAAAAATGATTTCACTATCAAAATTTTCTTTTTTAATAGCATTTTCTTTGTCTTTTAGCGGATTTTCAGTTTCAATTATTTCTAAGACTCTTTCCGCTGCAGCGTTACCTTGTTTGATACTGTAACTGGCTTTTGAAATTGCTTTTGCAGGAGTCAAAATATTATAGGCTAAACCCATATAAGCAATAAAAGAACTACCTTCAAGTGTACCTTCAGAAAGTACCATTGAACCACCATACCATAGTAGCACAGCAATCACTGCAATGCCTAAAAATTCACTAGTAGGTTTTGCTAAATTGGTTCGATTTAATAAGCTGTTTGAAAATTTGTTAAACCTTGAGGTAGATTCCTGAAATTTTTGATTGAATTTATCCTCAGCATTAAAGCCTTTAATGATACGCAATCCACCCAATGTTTCTTCAATGAGCGATAAAAAATAACCTTGCTCATTTTGAACTTTATCAGATCTCTTTTTTAAACTTTTACCAATTAGTGAAATTAAAAATCCAGAAATAGGAATAAAAATAAATACAAATATGGTGAGTTTTACACTAATCATCATCATAAAGATAATGGTGAAAATAATGGTTAAGGGTTCTCTAAATAATAATTCTAAAACTGATAAAAAAGAATGTTGAATTTCTAATACATCAGTACCAATTCTTGCCATAATGTCTCCTTTTCTTTTTTCAGAAAAGTAGGAGAGTGGTAGGTCTACCGTTTTATGATACAGTTCATTTCTAATATCTTTTAATACCCCATTACGTAAAAATGTAATAAAGAACATCGCCAAGTAATTGAAGATATTTTTAAATAAAAATAAGAATATTACNAGACNTATNACAATGAGTAATGCTTTNTGAGAATCGTCACCNGCAATAGATGAGATATAATAGTTAAGATAATCTTTGCCATAACTACTAATTTCTGTAATGCCTTGATAAATAGGTTTTTTNGTGATTTTTACAGCGTCTTTTAAAAAGAGNACATCAAGCATTGGTATCAATGCCATAAATGATAAGGCAGAAAAAAGTGCATATAAAATATTAAAAAAGATATTTAAGTATGCATATTTCTTATAAGGAAATGCAAATCGTATTATTTTTTTAAAATACTCCACTTATTTCAGTTGCATTTCTTTAATAATTCTATCAATCTTTTGAGTGAGTAACTTATCAACTACTATTTCATCTTCGGGTTTTTCAAGAGGTAGATTTACACTAAAATAGAATTTAATTTTAGGTTCAGTACCACTTGGTCTCGCAGCTACTTTTGTTCCGTCAGTAGTTTGATAGATTAACACATTAGATTTTGGTAAATCTATAGTTGATTTTTCTCCTGTCAATAAATTTTGGCAGATAGAAGATTCATAATCGTATAAAAATTCTACATCAGATCCGTCAATTTCTTTTACAGGGTTTGTACGTAAATCAGTCATCATTTGACTAATTTGCTGAGCACCATCCATTCCTTTTTTTACAATAGCGATGAGATATTCTTTGTAAAAGCTATGTTTAGAATACAGGTTAAGTAATTTTTTATATAAGGTTGAATTGTTGTTTTTTGCACTAGCTGCAATTTCACAAGCCAAAAGGGTAGCGGTTACCGCATCTTTATCACGAATAAAATCACCAACCATGTACCCAAAACTTTCTTCACCACCACCAATAAATTCTTGTGTACCTTCTGCATCTCTAATCATTTTGGCAATCCATTTAAAACCTGTCAGCCCTACTTTAGTTTCAACATTATAACTATGTGCAATGTCTTTTACTAAATCTGTAGAAACAATTGTAGTACCTACAAATTGCTTGCCATTAAGTTTACCTCTTTGATACCATTGTTTAATGAGAAAATTGGTCATTATAGCCATGGTTTGATTGCCATTTAAAAGTTTTATGTTACCTTCTAAATCTCTTACGGCAATACCCAATCTATCAGAATCGGGGTCAGTACCTATAACGATATCAGCTCCAATTTTTTCTGCTAAATCAGTTGCCATTTTTAATGCAGCTGGTTCTTCTGGGTTTGGTGATTTAACAGTTGGGAAGTCGCCATCTGGTTTACGTTGTTCTTCAACAATATGTACATCAGTANANCCTGCCATTTTTAATACTTTAGGAATTGACATNATTGAAGTACCGTGTAATGAGGTAAATACAATTTTTAAATTTTCTTTATTAGGGATGTTGAAATTCCCATTTTCAACACAAGCTTTATGAAAAACAGCATCAACTTCTTTACCAATTGTGGTTAATAAATTAGTATTTGTATTAAAATTAATTTCAGAAAAAGCAACTGAGTTGACTTGCTCTATAATTTTTTTATCGTGTGGTGGTACTATTTGTCCGCCGTCATTCCAATAGACTTTGTAGCCATTATATTCTGGTGGGTTATGAGATGCCGTTAACACAATACCAGCATCACAACCTAAATGACGTACTGAAAATGAAAGTTCAGGTGTTGTTCTTAAATCGTCAAATACAAAGGCTTTGATATGATTAGCCGTTAAAATACCTGCCACGACATTTGCAAATAATTTACTATTATGCCTACAATCATAAGCAATGACTACTTTTAATTCTTTTTCAGGATAAACCAATTTAAGATAATTGGCTAAACCTTGTGTAGCTCTACCTAAGGTGTATTTATTTATTCTATTGGTGCCAACACCCATTACACCACGCATACCGCCAGTGCCAAACTCCATATCTTTATAGAAACTATCTAATAAAGTATTAGAGTCATTATAAATTAAATCTTGTACTTTTTGTTGTGTTTCTGTGTCAAATTCATCATTTAACCACAGCTTTGCGTTTTCTAATACTTGTTCTTTATTCATTGGGTAAAGTTAGTCATTTAACCTTTATAACCTGAGTTCGACCTTATATTTGTTTACAGTTTAGATGAATTTTTATTCAATTTGAAGGTAAATTTATTTTGATTATAGATTTGTCTTTTCACTAATTCTATAGTGGTCGTTAGTGCTTTTACCTCTTAATATAAGTTCACCTAAAAAGCCTGCTAAAAATAATTGTGTACCCAATAGCATTGCTACTAATGAAATATAAAATTGAGGTCTGCTTGTGATTAATCTGCTTGAAGGATTGATAAATAATTTATCAATACCTAAATAGAATGCAAAACAAAAACCTATGAAAAACATAAGGCTACCTAATAAACCAAATAAATGCATTGGGCGTTTACCGAATTTTGATAAAAACCAAATGGTAATTAAATCTAAAAAACCATTAATAAATCTATCCATACCAAATTTTGTAGTTCCGTATTTACGAGCTTGGTGTTGTACTACCTTTTCTTCAATTTTTGTAAAGCCTGCATTTTTTGCTAATACAGGTATGTATCTGTGCATTTCACCAAATACATTAATATTTTTAACTACTTCATTTTTATAAGCTTTTAATCCGCAATTAAAATCATGTAAATGCAAGCCAGAAGTTTTTCTAGCTGCAGCATTAAAAAGCTTTGAAGGAATGTTTTTTCTAATTTTAGAATCGTATCGTTTCTTTTTCCATCCAGAAATTAAATCTAATTTTTTTTCAGTTATGCGTTTATACAATTCTGGTATTTCGTCTGGACTGTCTTGTAAATCTGCATCCATAGTAATGACAATATCACCTTTAGCAATTTTAAAACCTGCGTGTAAAGCTTGTGACTTTCCAAAATTCCGTTGAAAACGCAAACCTTTTACAGCGTCATTCTCATGAGAAAGCGTTTCAATAATTTGCCAAGAACTGTCAGTGCTACCATCATCAATAAAAATAATTTCATAAGAATATTGATGAACTTGCATTACTTTTACAATCCATTGATGTAATTCAGGCAAAGACTCAGCTTCATTAAGTAGTGGAATAACTACTGATATATTCATAGATAATAATTGCTAATTAATATTGTTCTTCTTTTTTGCCAAATACTGCACCAGCAATTGCTGAAATTACAAAACCGATAAAGCTAAAATATAATATCCAAACACCTAATGATAAAAGGTATTTAGGGTTCTTTTTGCCTTCTTCAATTTGTTCAATGGTTTCGTCTAGCTTTTCTGGCTGATATTGCTCTACCATTTCTATGGCTTTTCTCATTTGAAAATCAGGATCAATAAATGAAAAAGAAATAAATGTGCCTACAGCAGTAATTAGCATCATGACAATACCAATTTTAATAGCTTCTGCAAATGAAAGTAAGCCTTCATTAATCTTATCTCTAAAGAATTTTACCGCTATAAAAATAAGGATGATTTCAAGTATAAAACCAATAACATAACCTAAGTAGTAAATCATGCCGCTTACATCAGCCATTTTCAAGCCAAAATCGACTAGAATTCTTAAAACGGCAAGAATAATACCGTATTGAAATGCAACAGGTAGAAAGTTTTTTTGATTTTCCATTGTTTTAGTTTTAGTTTGAAGAACAAATATAATTATTTAACACTTAGTACCTTATTTTTTTATTTTTTTTATTGATTAAAATTTTATAAAAAAATAGTATAAAATTAGAAATAGATTGTACTTTTGCTGCGGGCAAGTCCTACACAACCAGCTCCCTTTGAATCCTCCAGGGCAGGAATGCAGCAAAGGTATTAGGTTGTAGCGGTGTGATGTAGGCCGCTTGCCCATTTTATCTTATCCTCTATATCCTATTAAAACACTACTTTAAATTTGTTCATATCACAAAGAAGGCATTTCCAATAAATTATATCAATTTAGTTGACTTGTTTTAAGGTTAAATTAGTACTTCAACTTAAAAAGTTGTACAAATCATTCCAAATAATGTATTTTTGAAAAATGAATAAAG